>Ga0209415_10014685_pt1 | contig 12775 bp, 11 predicted proteins | sample PeaSoiSIISIP2007_FD_187696 | JGI IMG/M metagenome (GOLD analysis project Ga0209415, IMG submission 187696) | Peat soil microbial communities from Weissenstadt, Germany - SII-SIP-2007 (SPAdes) (version 2) | ecosystem: Environmental > Terrestrial > Soil > Wetlands > Peat | place: Germany...
GACCATTCCCAAGCCGGGATGGATAAACATCGCAATGAACAGGGTGGGAGGACCGATCAGCAGTACAAGAATCGCTCGTTTTCTTCGCCGCTTAAGTTCGGCGATTTCCACTCGCCATCGGGCCGAGTCGTCGTGTACCACGGTGCCCACATATCACACTTGCGGCGTCAGGTCCAGTCAACTAGGTTATTACCCGATATTGACCGGGAGTCCGCGTGCTGGGAACTTCTTGGACTCCCGCTGACACTTGTGATCACCTGGGCGTTCGTCGCCAGAACGATTGGGCTTCGCCAGGCATGGAAGGCGATTCTGGGCATGAAATACCCGAGCAAGGAGTGGCGTCAGCACAGAGCCACTGACATCCGCCACCGCCAGGCGATAGGCTGGTACTACTATCGCTGCATTCGAGCGAAACTCCAGGCCGCCTTCCCTGCCGCGGAGATCGGCAGAATCGCATCCTGCCTTGGCCTGGGCGGGGTTCACTACATGATATACGAGAAGCGGAATGCCGCCTGAGCGAAGCAAGATCGTCCGCGCAACTGGCATTACAAAGAAATTCGGTGGTGGAAGGGAGGCCCTGCCAGTTCTCGAGGACGTTACGCTGGAGATCGCAGAAGGCGAGTCCGTCGCGATCGTGGGCCCATCGGGGTGCGGAAAGACCACTTTTCTCAAGATAATTGCCGGGATTGAGAAGTACGACGCTGGCGAAATGGCGTGGACCGCGGATGGAAGATCAGTTTGTCTTGCCTTCGCGTTTCAGCACTTGGCGCTCTTCCCTTGGCGGACAGCTGAAGGGAACGTGCGTTTCCCGATTGAAGCCAAGGAGAAAGGGGGCGACGCTTCGCACTCTTCGGAACGAGTTCGCAAGATGATCACCGCGTTCGGGTTGCAGGGCTTTGAGAAGTACTATCCTAGTCAATTGTCCGGAGGGATGCGGCAACGTCTAGCCCTCGCCCGGGCAATGATTACCAACCCTAGAATGCTGATCTTGGATGAACCGTTTGGGGCGCTGGATGTCGTAGCTCGACTCGAGTTGCAGGATCTCATTCTCTCGATGCGCGCAGACGACGGAATCAGCATTCTTATGGTGACACACGACTTGCACGAGGCTGTACGCCTCTGTGAGCGTGTGATCGTATTTTCTCAACGACCCGGTCGAATCGTGGGAGAGATCGAAACGCAGCACTGGTCCAGAGACGAGAGGCTGAGAGTGAGTCCGGCTCAGACCGCACCCTACGTCGACAAGCTGCATCTGATGTTGCGTGCCAGTCACCGATAAGAAGTGAGGTCGGCAGGAGCGCTGGTGGAACGGAGCAGCTCAGGGTACCAGATTGAAAGAATGCGTCCGGGGTTTTGTGGCGCTCAGTCCTTGCGCGTCAGCGGCAGCCGTTGCTCCGGGGGCGGCCGCTCGTCGAACTGCGGCAGCTCGTCGTGGATGTCGGACCACGCCGGTTTTTGGCTGGTGAAGATGTGCCGAAACGGCCGGGTCTCCGGATCGCCATCAAGCAGCCCGGCGTGCAACACCACGAACGGCACCCCGTCGCGCACCACCGGCAGCGGCGCACCGCAGATCCGGCAGAAGGCGCGTCGATACGCCGGCGGCTCGCGCAGCAGCGGCGCTTCATACACGACCACCAGATCCACGCCCTGCGTCCAGCGGAAATCCACGCGGCGCGCCGCCACCTCGGCCGCAAAGGCTGAGCCGGTCGCCTTCTGGCAACGCTTGGCGTGGCAGTACTGCATCGGCGTGAGTCGGCCGCTGATCTCGAAACGCACGCCGCCGCACAAACAGCTTCCGGTCAGCATCGCGACCCTCCTCGGATTTCATTTTGAGACTCGGTCGAGCTCCATCAACGCGCTCAGCATCCGCCAGTTACAGCCGGTGCACCAGATGTCTCCGGTGGCGCGGCGGCCGCGCGAGAGGTGGTGGTAGAAGATGCCGTCGGCGTACAGGTCGTGCGCGATGAAGTCGAAGACGCGTAGCGCGCGCTCCCGATAGACCGGCTTCTGCGTGGTGGCGAACAGACGCAGCAACGCCAGCGCCGCGTAGCTGTTGGTCGACAACGACTCGTAGGCGTCGTCTCCCATCTGCGCGGAGCTGGCGAAATACGCGCCGCGTGCGTCGTCCCACAACGCATCGAGCCCGGCGGCGACCTCCTCGGCGCGCGCCATGTACGTCGCGTCGCCGGTCAGCTGCCGCGTGTGCAGAAGGTCGACGATCATCATGACGTTCGGCAAGAGCCAGACGGTATCGTCCTGGGGACGCGCACGGTAGACGTGCCGGCCGGCGTCCCACGCCCGCCGTCCGGCGGCGTCGATCAATGCTCGGCCGACGGCAAGCGGATGGATGAAGCGCATCACGCTTTGATCGCGAAACTGTTCCGCAAATCGCAGATGAGTCGCGGCGATCTGCGCACCGAGGACCGTCGGGCCGTACTCGAAGCCGCCGCCGTCAGTGAGCCAGTCAAGCCAATCGAAATAGTACCGATCGAGAAACGCCAGGCCGTCCGACAGGAGCAGGTAGCGGCGCAGCGACCGTTGTGCCGCGGCGGCATCCACCGCGTCGGGATGATCGATGGCGGCTAACAACGCGTCGGCGCCGAACGAGATCTCGTCGAAGTCGCGCGGGCGTGGCCACGACAACAACCGCTGCTCGCGTTGAATGATCTGCGGCGCGATGGTGCGGTCGCCCCCGTCAAGCAGCACCCGCGCCGCATAGCCCGGTGCATCGCCGTAGTCGTACGCGAAGTCGCCGCCGGCCTGCGGCGCATGCTCGAGCAGCGTGTGCAAGACAGCGTCGAACACGGCGCGGTATCGGAAGTCAGCCGGCCGCAGCCGCTGCGCCATTTCGTCGACCGCTTTCGCCGACGGCGCGCCCAGCTCGGAGGTCACACGCATGGGTCGCCGGCCGATGAGATTCTCGAACCGCTGCGTGCTCAGGCTGTCCGCGAGCAGGATCAGATAGGCTCCATGGGCGCGCAACGCTGCGTCGTTCGTCGTGCCGGCCGCGCCGCTGAGCCAGTGCAGAATTCCGAGCGCGCGCTCCCGATAGTGCGTCTCGCCGGTGTCCTTCCACAGCAGCAGCAAGGCGCCGGCGAGATAGGCGTTGGCGCGCGTGTCCTTGTCCGCCATCGCAGCGCTCGAAGAGTAGCCGCCGTCAGCGGCCCGCAAGGCCTCGACGACGTCCGCCGTCGCCACTGCCGCCGACTCGTACTTGACCTGCTCGGCGCTCTCGTACGCCTGCACCAGAGCGTAGAGCATCAGCACGTTGGGCCACAGGGTACGTTGATCGGCGCGCGGATCAGTGCGGAAGCCCTTGCCGTCGGGCATGCGGCCGCGCAGCAGCAACTCGTCGACGATACGCAGGCCGTCGGCGTTCCAGCGCGTCGCCCCGGGATTTCCGAGCTCCCCGTAATCGCGGTACAACAGCTCCAGATACGCCAGCCACGCGCCGGCGCCGATGCTGCCCCAGCCGTCCATGCCGGGTCCTCCCGCGAACGTCTCCAAATCGGCGGTCGTGTGTTCGAGCGTGTTCAGATTGCGATTGATGGCCTGCGTCAGCGCGGGGGTGTCGGCAAACGGGACGCGGCTCTTGGCGGCGTACAAGCCGAGCGTGCGGAACATCAGCTGCGGGGCCGTGCCGTCCGCTGCCAGCGGCGCGGCGAGCCCCAGCACCACGTGTGTTGGCACGGTGGTGTCGAGCAACGGAAAGATCAACGCCGGTCCCCACGCGGCGAGATCGCCTTCCACCGAGGGCCACACCGGCGTCGTGGCAGCGGCCAACCGACGCGCTTCGGTGAAAACGCCTTGAAAGGGCGCCGCGGGCGACGTCGCGGCGAACTGTCGCTGCGTCAACGTAACCGTTTCGTCGGCGCGCACGGGCAGCACGGCGCCAACTATCCACAATAGAATTGTGAAAGCACCGAGACGCCGGCAAGAAAATCCGAGTCTATTCACGCCACAATCTGCGACCAGTTGTCCTTGATGTAGTGGGCGGTGCGATCGGCGATGGCGGCGGTGGAGATCTGCGGCGGCGCGCCCAGGGATGAAGGAAAGACGCTCATGTCGCAGACGAACAGGTTCTTGAGATCATGTGATTGGCACCACGAATTCACCACCGCGCGCCGCGGATCTTCGCCCATTTTGCACGTGCTCTGCGGATGCGTCGATACCAGCAACGGGTTGTTCGGGCGCAAGCCGCGCCGATCGATGGCGCGCAGGTCGTCGCCCGGCCGCAGCCACAGCGGCGGCTCGTACGGCACCAGCACCTTCGTGGCGCCGCTGGCGAACAGGATCTCGGCGCAATGCTTCATGCCGTCGACGAACAGCGCCTGCTCCTTGGCGTTCACCTGATAAGAGATCTGCGGCTTGCCCGAGCGGTCGACGCGCACCGTTCCCGCCGACGCATCGTGCATCAGCACCAAGATGCCGACCATGCGGTGATAGCTCTGCATGACCTCCGAATGTTCCCGCCCGAAGCCCGGCAGGTTGGCAGCGGTCATCACCGGGAAGCCGTAGATAGGCATGATGAGGTAGCCGCTGCTCGGATCCTTCTCGAGGTCGATGAAGTGATCGACATAGTAGCTTTGCGGGATGCCGCGATAGCCGTAGATGTCTTCGTCGTACACCCCGGAGAGCAGCACGCTCGGATGCAGGTGGAGGTTGTGCCCGACCTGCCCGCTGCTGTTGGCGATACCGCTGTTCAGCAGGATCTGCGGCGAGTTGACGGCGCCGGCGGCTACGATCACCACTTGCGCGTCGACGCGGATTGCATGGCGCGGGCGGCCCAGCGCATCGACGACCCGGCCCTCGACGGAGCGCACCCGGCTGTCCGCGGCGCGCACCTTCTCCACCGGACAGTTGGCGTAGAGGCGCGCGCCCGCCGCCGACGCCGCCGGGACGTAGGTGATGAGCATGCTCTGCTTGGCGTCGAACGGGCAGCCCAGGATGCAGAAGCCGCTGGTCGTGCAGTTTTCCCGATTGTGCCGTGCGATCAGACCGTGATAGCCCAGCTTTTCGCAACCCTCACGGATCTTGTTGTTCAGGGTGTTGACCTCGTGCGGCTCGATCGCCTTGACCTTGAGCATTCGCTCGACCCGTTCGAAGGACGGCGCCAGCTGCTCGTAGCTCATGTCGCGCACGCCGTCGTCGCGGCGCCATTTCTCCAGGATCGGCTGCGGCGTCCGGAAGCAGTAGCACAGGTTGTGCACCGTGGAGCCGCCGACGCTGCGGCCTTGCAGGATGAGAATCGACTGATCCGTCGTCACCCGCTGCCCCATGTCCTCGAAGAGCAGCGGCATCATCTCGTCCTCGCGCTGGGTGAATTCGTCCTTCGTGTAGTAGCCGCCCTGCTCGAGCACCACGACGTCGCGCCCGGCCGCGGCCAGCTCCTTGGCGACGACGGCGCCGCCGGCGCCCGTGCCGATGACGCACACTTCGGCCGTGAGGTGAAGATCGCCGGTGATCTGCGCGCCGGTGGTGATCATCGCCAACTCAGCACTCAGGCCTCGGCACTCAGCACTTTTCTTTCCATCGGCGCCCACGGACCGTCGTAGTGGATGCCTTTCCACGTCGCGTCCTGCGAGTAGTAGCCGAGCATCGACAGGTTCTTCAGCGCCCGGAACGCCAGCCGGCGCGTCTGGTGGCGGCTCGTCGCCCAGCTGCGCAGGTACGCGTCGCGTTCGTCCGGTGTCATCCCGGTGAACGTCTTCAACTTCAATTGGAACAGCGGTGGTCCCCACTGAAAGATCGCCAACAACCACTGCACTTGCGATTGCAGGCTCGCATCGAGTTGGAGCAAGCCTTGGTCGATGGTCTCGATGGCGCGCGTGTCGCGCACCGCCGGCATGCCCGCGGCGCCGGTGAAGACCATGCGCTCGACGATCGCCGTGAACACCTCGGCCTGGTGCGGCGCCAGCACCTGCAGACCGACCGCCGGCACCGACTCGGCCGCTAGCGCCGGCAAGGCACGCAGCCGCGACAGGCTCAGCAACCCGGCACTCACTGCCGTGTAGCGGAGGAAGGAACGACGCGACAGTGAACCGAAGATGCCGTCCGTCTCCGCCATACGTGTCAGCTAGCCCAGCCGCTTCGCAGTTTGCAAGCGAGCCGCCCCTTCGCCAGGCCGCGTGAGAGTCCGCCGCGCCTCGATACGCCGCCAGAAGAAGGCGGCTACTCGGCACGAACGGGGTTGGGCTTCATGGGAAGTCCACATTCCGTTCACCCCGAGTAACGGCCCCGCCTTTGGGCCGTGTATCGAGGGGCACACGCAGCCTCCACCGCAGTCGTACCCGGCTTTGACAGCACGATCGTCGCCTCGCGGTGTCTCACGCCGGCACTGTCGCGCCGGTGAAGAACTGATGAAACGGGCGCGGCAGCTGGCGGTAGTCCGGCAGCGGACCGAGATGCGCCGCGGCATCGATGCTGCTGTAGGTGTTCCAGAAGAGCACGGGGCCGCCACGATACTCCGGCGTGCGCAACGCATCGATCATTCCGGCCAGGCATTTGGCGGTGTACGTCGTCTCCAGGCGCATGCCCTCGAGCTGTTCCATCAGGTCGCGCGCCCGGCGCCCGGCCTCGGTCGGTGCGCCGTAGGCCGCGCCGATGTATCCGGTCACGATACGAAAGTCCTCCACGCGCAGCGACACCGCGCGCAGATCCGACGCATACTGGCGCAAGCGATCGAGCGTCTTGGTTGCCAGGCGCATCAGCTTTTCCGGAGATGGCGGCAGGATGTCGGTCGCCAACACACCGGCGACGCGCGACCGCAAACCGGCCAACCGCGCGCCCAGCACCAGGCCGGCCAACGTTCCGCCGCTGCCCAGCGGCACGAAGATCCACTCCGGCTCCGGCAGCTCGCCGGCCGCGATCTGCTCCTGCAGCTCGAACGCGGCGTTGACGTAGCCCAACGCGCCGAGCGGCGACGTGCCGCCGGTGGGGATGATGTACGGCAGCTCGCCGCGCAGCAGCGCGCGTCCGCACAGCCGCAAGGCGCGTGCGGCCAGCAAGGGCACGGTCGACGCGTAATGCAGCTCGGCGCCGGCGGCGTAATCGAGCAGCAGGCAGCGGCGTACGTGCTCGGTCACCGGCTGCTTGAGGAGCACGAGCAGGCAGCGCAGCCCGACGGCACGCGCGCCGATCGCCGTGGCCAAGCCATGATGCGTGCCGATGCCGCCGAAGGTCAGCACCGTATGCTTGCGTTCGGCCAATGCTTCGCCGAGCAGGAGCTCCAGCTTACGCGGCTTGTTGCCGCCGTACCGCGTGCCGCTCTCGTCGTCGCGCTTGACCCAAAGGTGATCGACGCCGAGCTCGTGGCCGAGCCGGGCCAGCCGATGCACGCGCGTGGGCAGCTTCGTCAAACACACCCGCGGCAAGCGCCCGCGCAGCACCGGAAAGCGCCGCTCGAGCGCCAACACGTCGTCCGACGATTGCCTCAGGGATACATCCGACACAGTGCCGCTACTACCACGACCGCAACGAGGGTTCGAATGGTTCGGGATTTCGTGCTTGAAATAACAGAGAGCACTCAGATCAACGCGCGCAGCTCCGCCAGCTGCGCACGCACCGCATCGACGTCGACTGCAGGCAGCCTTGTATCACGCGCCACCTTGATCGCAACCGCCGCCGCCTGGCCTTCGCTCATGCACGGGCCGATGACGCGCACCGACGCGAAGGCCGCGCGCTTGGCGGAGATGCAGCGGCCGGCGACCAGCAAGTTGTCGATCTCGCGCGGCACGAGACACCGGTACGGCACGGTGTAGTACAACCCCTGATCGAGGAATTCCCACTCCGTCTCGCCGCCGGCGACGTGCAGCTCGACCGGCCATGCCGAGCGGCAGATGCCGTCGTCGAACTTGCAGCCGCTGAGGACATCCTCCGCTTCGAGCTGGTAGCGGCCCACGATCTTGCGCGTCTCGCGGACGCCGAGCCGCGGCGCCGTGTCGGACAGGAATGCCTCGGAAAATCCCGGCATGTGACGGACGAGAAAATCGGCCAGACGCGCCGCCTGCTCGCGGCCCAGCATCTCGCCGAGCGTTAGATCATCGGCCTCGGCCGCATCGATCGGACGATCGCCGACGCTCACCCGGCTCATCGCGACCAGCACCTCGCCCTTGCGGCCGGTCGGAATGATGTTGCCCGACTTGCGCGGCAGACCCTCCTGCTGGAAGTGCTCTTCGATGAGCGCATTGAGCTTGCCGAAGTCGGCCAGCGCCGCGCCGAGATCGACGTTCTGCATGTAGAACATCATCGACGGATATTGGATCGTCTCGCCCTGCATCGTCTCGACGCCGGCGGCGCGCGCCAGCACGGCGTCGCCGCTGGCATCGATGTAGTGCCGCGCCGTCAGCGCGATACGGCCCGAGCGCGTCTGCACAACGACCGCACGGATCTCGCGCTCGGCGACCACGGTCTGAAGAAAGCGGGCGTGCAAGCACACTTTCAACCTCGACTCCGCACGCACCAGCTCGTCGAGCAGCAGCTTCAGTCCCCACGGGGAGTACGGCACCGCCGCCGTGGTCTTGAACGGCACCGGCCCGTAGCACATGCCGCGGCTCTGCAGCTTCTGCATGACCTCCATCGGGTAGCCGCCGACCACGGGCGCGAAGTCGCCGCGCGCGTCGCGATAGAAAAAGCCGCAGAACGTCCCAACGCAGCCGCCGGTCGACATGCCGCCGAAGAACGGGAACTCCTCGACGAGGACGGTCCGGAGGCCGAGCCGCGCCGCGGTGACCGCTGCGGCCACGCCGGCCGAGCCGCCGCCGATGACGACGACGTCGGCCTCCGCCTTCACCTCGATCTCCTCAGCGGGAATCCGGACCTTTTTCGACATCGCGGAACAGTGTGGAACCAATCAGGTCATCGTGTCAATCAACGTTCGAATTCCGGAGTGTCACTGCCGGGTGACGCGCCGGTGCACAGGGCCGAATTGCGCCTCCGAGAGGGCTACGCTATAGATGTCGTGATGCAGCTTCCGAAACTGGCGCCCCGCCTGCACGGGGCGGCCGTGTGCAGACTCCAACCATGAACGGACGCGATCTATTTACCCTCATCGAACACGGCGGCGCGGTGATGTACCCGCTGCTGCTCTGTTCGATCGTGAGTATGGCCGTCATCATCGAGCGGCTGTGGACACTGACGCGCGCGGCGCGTGGCGCGGCGCGCTTGCACCAACTCGTCGCCGAGGCCACCGAGGAAGGCGGCCTGACCGACGCGCTGGCGATCACGCGGCGCGACACCTCGCCGCTCGGGGTCGTCTACAAAGCCGTGCTCAGCCATCCGGAGGCCGACGACGACACCCGCGGGCGCATCGCCATCCGCCGGCACGCCGAGATGGCGCGACAGCTCAGACGGTACGTCTGGCTGCTCGGCACCGTCGGCAGCTTGGCGCCGTTCATCGGCTTGCTCGGCACCGTGCTCGGCATCATCCGCGCCTTCGAAAACATGGCCGCCGAAGGCTCCGGAGGTTTTGCCGTGGTCGCCGCGGGCATCTCCGAAGCCTTGATCGCCACGGCCGGCGGCTTGCTGGTCGGCGTGCTGTCGATCTTCGCGTACAACGCCTTCATGGTGCGCATCGGCAATCTGTCGGCGGTGTGGCGCGAGTGGACCGATGAGCTGCTGCTGCAGCTCGCCGCGCCGCGGCCGCGTGAGGGGAGCATCAGTCGTGTCGCTCAGTCCCGTTGAGGTGGACGGTGGCGAGCGCGACATCGTCGCCGAAATCAACGTCACGCCGCTCACCGACATCTTCCTCGTCCTGCTGATCATCTTCATGGTGACCAGCACGGCGCTGACGCAGCAAGGCACCAAGGTCAACCTGCCGCGCGCCGGCGCCGGCGGCGCCGAGCCGTCGGGCGTCATGGTCACGGCCACCGCCGATCACCGCATCGAGCTCAACGGCAAGCCGGTGGCGATGGACGGCTTGCGCGACGCGCTGCAAACCATTTTCCAAAAGGGCTCGGAGCGCAACGTGATCTTGCAGGGCGACCGCAACGTGGTCCTCGAGCAGGCTGTGCAGATCATGACCATCGCGAAAGAAGCGGGCGCGGACAAAATCGCCATCGCCACCGCGCCGCCGGAAGGCAGGGGCCACTAGATCAGTGCTGAGTGCTGGGTCCTGAGTGCTGAGTATCGGATGACTGCTGGAGCACAGAGCGAAGGCCGCTCGCTGCGCACGCTGCGCGAAGTGTTCGAGTCGGCACGGCCGCTGACCTACATCCTCTCCGCCGAAGAGCAACGCGTCGGCGCGCTGCTCAACCAGGCGGCGCGGCTATTCTTCGCAACGCCGATCCCGGTGTGGACCTGGACCATGACCGAGGGCATGCGCCGCACCGACGGCGGTGCCGATGGCGCGACCAAGAGCCGTGCGGGCGGCGAGCCGCTCGGGGCGCGCGCGGCGCTCGATTTCGTCTCCGGCTACGAAGGCCCGGCGATCTTCCATCTCAAGGACTTCCACGAGCCGATGCGCGAGGCGCCGGAGATTCGCCGCCGGCTGCGCGACCTGTACGAAAGCTGCTTCGACCACCGCAAGTTCGTGATCATCTCCTCGCCGGTGCGCTTCATCCCCGAGGAGCTGACGCGCAGCATCGTGTACATCGACCTCGGGGTCCCCGACCTCATCGAGCTCGACGATTTCCTGCGTCAGGAAGCCGCCCGTATCACTGCGAACGGTGGCACCGTCGACGCCAGCGACACGACGCTGCAACAACTGGGACGCGCGCTGCAAGGCTTGACGCTCGACGAGTCGCGCCACGCCATCCGCCGCGCCGTGGCCGAGCGCAACACGCTGGACCAGCAGTCGCTGCCGGCCCTGCTCGAAGAGAAACGCCTGCTGGTCAACCGCTCCGGCACGGTCGAGTTCATCCCCGCCCTGACCGGCATCGAGCACATCGGTGGTTTGGAGATCATGAAGAAGTGGCTGCTCGAACGGCGCAAGCTGTTCCTGTTGCGCGACCGCATCAGCGCCGAGATCGTTCCCAAAGGCGTGCTGGTCATGGGCGTCTCAGGATGCGGCAAGAGTCTGTCGATCAAGGCCATCGCCTCCTGCTTCGAGCTGCCGCTCTACCGCATCGACATGGTTGAGATCTTCTCCGGACGCCACGGCAAGCCGGAAGGCGCCTTCGTGCAGGCCTGCCACATGCTCGAAGACATCGCGCCGGCAGTGGTGTGGTTCGACGAGATCGAGGCCGGCATCAGCACCAAGGCCACGGAAGGCGAGCAGGGCCGCATCTTCGGCTTCTTCCTGACGTGGATGCAGGAAAAGGCGCGCGGCCTGTTCATCGGCGCCACCGCCAACCGCATCGATCTGCTGCCGGCGGAGATGATCCGCAAGGGCCGCTTCGACGAGGTGTTCTTCGTCGACCTGCCGCTCGACGACGAGCGCGTCGAAGTCTTCCGCGTGCATTTACAGCGCCGCGGCGTCGACCCATCGACCTTCAACCTGGAACGGCTGAAGCGCTTCACCAAAGGCTGGACCGGCGCGGAGATCGAGCAGTGCGTCGTGTCGGCGTTCACCGCCGCACGCTTGGAAGATCGCGAGCTCAACGACGACGACCTCCTCAACGCCACGTCCAACGTGGTGCCGCTCTCCAAAACCATGAAGGAGCAAGTCGACCACATCCGCGCCTGGGCCTACGACCGCGCCGTGCGTGCCTCGCGGCGCGAGTTCGAGCGGTAATATTCGTAGGGGCGAGGCATTTCCCATCATTCCGGTACCGGCGCTCGATATCACACCGGCCACCACACCTCGCACCGACAGTAAACCACACCGGAAATGCCTCGCCCTTCTTTGCAGCCACAGCCCATCCGCCAACGCCGCGTGGAATTGCACCGTCCGTGATCGACGCACGCAACCGGATCGATCGACGCTGGTTGCAGACCCTCCGAAACGCTGGGTAGCAATTGACAGGAGCACAGCCGTGACCGTGCTGGGTGTCGCCTTTCGCGCCCATTTGGTTTACACTTCTGGAAGGTACGGGACCGCGGCCGATCATGGGAAGCATGGGCTATTGATGAGTATCAGCTCACCCAATTCACTACCCGAAACGCGCGACCGCCCTTTCGACATCGTGAACGCTTCTGGATTTCTTTTCCAACTTGCCGTTGAAACGCAGATTCAGGCCACCGCTCAGACACATCAGTGGAGCGTGCTGACTCGTGAGCATGCATGGCAGCATCAAAATGGTCGGACCGGCTACGTCGACCTGGTATTGACCAAAGAACGCATCTGCCTCGTCGTGGATTGCAAGAGGCCACGTCACGCGACCTGGGTCTTCCTCGTTCCTGGCACTGGGGCCAATGCTCAACGAGATGGAGCTCGTCTGCAATGGACCGACTACGCTAAGGGCAAATCGACGCTTGCAGGTTGCGATGAATTCGCTCTCGATCCACCGTCGCCCGAGTCCAGCTTTTGCGCGATCCGGGGGCAGGGCGAAGGCGATCGCAACATGCTTGAGCGGATGTCCGAGCAGCTCCTGACAGCTCTCGATGCTCTAGCCATTGATCAGCTCAAGCTGGCCGCGCAACGTGACCCATTGCAGGATACCTGGACCTATGTTCCGTTGATCGTGACGGCGGCGACGCTGCAAATATGCGTGTTCGATCCTGCAAAGGTCCCGCTAGGCACAGGTGAACTACCGGACCCTGCAGCTCGCTTTGAGCCAGTAGATCTGGTTCGATTCCGCAAGAGCCTCACGACCGCAACCCGGAGCCTGTCAATGAAAATGAGACAGTCGGCATCCGAATTTAGTGTAGCGTCGGCGGCTGCGAGAGCGTGATCGAC
>Ga0209415_10014686_pt1 | contig 12774 bp, 13 predicted proteins | sample PeaSoiSIISIP2007_FD_187696 | JGI IMG/M metagenome (GOLD analysis project Ga0209415, IMG submission 187696) | Peat soil microbial communities from Weissenstadt, Germany - SII-SIP-2007 (SPAdes) (version 2) | ecosystem: Environmental > Terrestrial > Soil > Wetlands > Peat | place: Germany...
CTCCACGGGCACTCGCGGGAAATCCCGCCACAGCGAAAACTCGCGCAGAATCAAACACTCCGCGATCACCGCGTACGCCACCGCGATGGCGCCCGCTTCCACCAGCGTTCCGATGCCTCCAAACAGACCCACAATCACCACCACCGGCACCGCCAGTTCCCACTTGGCCGCCCACACCGCCGCGCACGCCTCCTTCGGCGAGAAGCGCTGCCGCGCCGCGCCGCACTTCACGCCCTGGAAGACTCCCCACGCGGCGACCATCGCCACCATCAGCAGGCCCGGCGCCAGCCCTCCCGCAAACAGCGTTTCGATCTGCACCGTCCGGGCGTAAATGGCGTATAGGATCACCGGCAGGCTGGGCGGAAACAGCAACCCCAGCGACCCCGACCCGTTAATCAGCCCGATGGAGAAGCGTTCGGAATACCCCGCCTTCAGCAGCATCGGCAGCATCAAACCGCCCATCGAGACGATGGTCACGCCAGATCCCGCGAAGGTGAAGATCGCGAACGCCACCGCGGTGGTAATCGCCAGTCCTCCCGGCAGCCATCCGAAGAGCGCCGCGTAAACCCGCAGCAGCCGGTTGCTCGCGCCGCCCTCCACCAATACATAGCCGGCCAGCGTGTACAGCGGCAGCGACGGCAACACTTCCGACACCATCAGCGAGTACGCATTGTCGGGCACTTCCACCGCCGGTTGCCCGATGTTCCACAACAGCAGCAGGGCGATGCCGCCCAAGGTGGCGAAGATCGGCAGCCCCAGCACCGCGCCCACCAGAATCGCCGCGATGCCCAACCACAAAATCGCCGGCGCTTCCGGCCTGGCGAAGTACACAACCAGCGGAGCCAGCAGAAACAGCGCCGCGGCCAGCCGATCTGCCGCGCGCGGCCCCGCCCCATGGATCGCCCGCGCCGCGATCAGCAGAAATCCCGCCGGCATCACCAGCGCCAGGACCCAACTCGGCACGCCCAGCGCCAGCGTCGTTCCGATGGATCTCTCCGACGCCACAAAACGGTAACTGGCCCAGCACAGGCTGGAGGCAATCGCGGCCGTCAGCCCGCAGCCGGCCAGACGCACCGGCCGCATCCAGCCGGCCGGCACGAAAGTATTCGCCGACATGCCCAACAGCCGCTCTCCGGAGGCTGCCAGCGCCGCACCCAGAAACGCCATCCACAGCGTCAGTTGCTGCACGAACACCACCGAGCCGGGTATGCCGCGAACGCCGGCCAGCCGTGCCGCCATGGCAATCAGCGGCAGCAGGCAAGCCAGCGAAATCACCAGAACCGCGACTGCCCGCTCCAGCCTTCCCAGGTCGCCGAAGGTGAACTGCAAGGAGGTGTTCCTGGCAGGGCCGGTCATTGCGCCCCGCCCGCCGGATGCCGCGCGCGGTACTCGTCCCGCAGCCTCTCGACCTCGTCGAAAAGATCCGCCGGAATCATTTTGTCCTTCATCTTGGGGTAGATGGCTTCGGTCTGCCGACGCCACTCGGCCACCGCCGCCGCGTCCGGCTCGACCACCGTGAGCTTCAGCGCCTTCCGCCCCGGCTGCCCCGCCGTCATGGCAGCGATGGCGCGGGCGCCCTGGGCGCGGATATCCTGCTTCACCGCTTCTCCCGACTGGCGCGCCGCCGCCAGCATTCGCTCGCGCTGCGCCGCCGGTATCGATTCCCACACCTGCCTCGCGAGGATCGTCGCGCCCACCAGCGGCGCCCACTTTACGGTGCTCATGTAGGGCGTCAGGCTGTACAACTGCGTCGTCTCCGCATAGAGCGCGGTTTCGGGCACGGCATCCAGGTTGTGCATCTTCAGTTGCGTGATGATATCGGTGGCCGGCAGCGGCACGATCCGAAACCCGTTCGCCCTCCACAACTCCTCCGCCGTAGCGTCTCCCGCCCAGGTGAACAGCCTCAGCTTCCGCAGATCTTCCAGCCGCCGCACCGGAGTGGTAGAGAAGAATTGCACCCACCCCACCTCGCTCCAATACAGCACCACGTAGCCCTTTTGCAGCAGCCTTTGTTCGAGCTTGGGTGCGATCCGGTCGCGCACGTAATCCAGCTCCTCGTAGGAATCGAGCATCATCGGTATTTGCAGGCAGCCCACGCCCGGATCGATATCGCCCAGGCCCGCGCCCGAAAGCCCCGCCGCCTGAATCGAATGATGGTCCAGCCGCCGCACGCACTCGGGTTCATCGCCCAGCACCCCGCCCGGATGAATCACCAGGTTCACCGACCCGCCCGAGATCTTCTTCCACTCCGCGCCCATGTTCTCCATCACCTTGAACCAGGTGGAGTCCGCCGGCGCCAGCGTTGCCATGTCGATCTTCTGGGCGTGGGCAGCCGCCGCCAGCGCGCAAAAAACTGCCGCGTTCCTCATTTGTCTACGCATAGTGCCTCCCCTACGATCCTTTGGCCGTGGATTCCAGAAACAGCTCGCCCATGTGCCCGAGCAGCCATCGTGCGCGCCGCTGCGCCACCAGGTTCGCCAGCCTGTGCTCGGGGTCGCCATCGGGGTCGATGGCCAGCGCCTTTTCCAGCATGGATTTGAACTCCGCTGCGTTCTGTGCCGGCAGGCAGGCGTTCTCGGCGTAAGAGACATAGGTCCCCGCGCGCTTCCCCTGCGATAGTGCAAGCGCCCGCTCGAAATGCCGCCGCATGAGCTGCCGCTGTTCCTCCGCGCTCAGGTCCGTCCGCGCCGCCTCGAAGGTGATCAGGAATTCCGGCACCGCGCCGTTCTCGAACCCCTCGTCCAGTTGCGCCACCCGCTCGACGAGCATCTCCACCAGCGGCAGTTCGGCGATCAATTCCGGATTGTCTTTGGAAAGCGAGATCGCCAGACCGCGCGCCGCCGCCGTCCAATACAGCATCGGCACGTCCTGTTTGTCCGCGCGCGCCAGGGCCGTGGCGGCATCGTTATCCAGCGCCGCGCCGAACCCGCGATGCCGCGCCTCGAGGCCGCGCATGCCGTACCGCCAGGCGCGCAGGTACAGCCTTCGCGCGCGGTCCCGCAACGCATTGGCCCGGCCCAGATTCTCCTCTTTGGCTTCGGCGATGCGCGAATCCACGAAGGCGTAGGAGTACTCCGTGAACCCCTGCGCCGCCGCCAGCAGTAACCCGGCATGCCTGGGCGATTCCGCCAGCAGGCCTTCGTACATCTTGAGCCCGAACGGTATGGCGTCCGCGACCAGGTCCGGGTCGTCGTCGCTGGTGAAGGTCGACCCGCCCGACGCGAGTGCGTTCCCCACCTGGTTCACCGCGAACCGCTTGATCGAGCAGCCGCTCCCCAACACCACCATCGCCAACGCCATCAGCCGCTTCATTCCGCTCCTCGCCGCTTCCCCAAGTTCTCGTCAAGCAATAAAGCAAAAGCGCCGAAGAGTTACAGTCCTGCGGAGCGCCGCGCCCGGATCACTCCTCCGCGGCTTCGGACGCCATCTTGCCGCGCGCCTCGGCCGCATCGCACGGCTCCGGCCCTCAGTCCGCTTGAGATCGGGTCGATGTCACCAGCCGAAAGAGGCAGGCGCTTCTGCGCCATCGCGCGGTAATCCGATGGCCGCCAGTGCGCATCCATCAGCCCGGTTTCGGCAGAACGTTCGTGCCAACGAGCGAGGGAGGACTTCCACCCAGTCTGGAGAAACCTATTGAAATTGAAGTACGCTTGGGTCATGGAGAGCTCTGAATCGTGGGCACTGGAGTGCACCGGCTGCAATTTCCGCACTGGATATTGGGCACAGGAAGCCGAACTGGCGGAACTGTATCGCGCTTGGCCGCACGTTGCCGCACTGCGAACGACAACGGTCTTGCAGGTCGATATCGACAATCCAGGGATCGATTCCTTCATGGAGAGGCATGCTTCACACGCTCTGCGCCTCCTAAGCGAGTCGGGCGAGGTCCGCGAGCTGAATCAAGAGGACAGTGGCGAAATTGAGCGGCTCTGGAAGGCAGTCTACTTTGCGGCTGGGGTAATCGATGGATATCAAACGGCAATCGGGCAACGTCCGGAACTTGTACAGGAGGGCTTCTGCCAATCGGATCTCTTCCTGAACGCACTCATGGCTTTGCGCCTCATCGCTCACGGTCATGATAGCGAAGCGACACAGAGCACCGAAAGAAACCAACCCCAATCGAGAGTTCTGGAATGAGGTTTCCCTCGACCGAAGTCGATGAGCTGTCGAGTTTGTTCGACATCCGAAACCCCCTGCTGCGTTTGGACTTCTTCATGGTTGCGGGTATGCGGGGTCCGGCGGGGTCAATTCCCGCCGTTCTCGGGATGCCAGCGTTGATCTCTGACCCCTACTGCCGCGCGTAGGGCCGGAATCATAAAGGCCCTGATCAAACATCGGAGCGCCCGCCTCCCCACTGGCGCGGTAGGTCGGCTACAGAATCGAGCACGAACTCGGGCCGAATCGCTTGGTCGAGGTCCGTAGCCCGGAATTTCCCGGTCTTCACGAGCGCGGCTTTGAGACCGGCTGCCTGCGCACCGCCAACGTCGGTTTCAATGTCATCGCCTATCATGAGAAGCTGCCCAGGCGCCATACCTAGCCGGTCCGCCGCTGCTCTAAAGAAAGCGCCGCTCGGCTTGCCAAATACCAGGGGTTTCCGCCCGGAAGCGTGTGCCAGGGCAACCACGAACGGGGCTGCATCCAGGGCGATTCCATCTGCTGCCATCCAGGAACGTGTCATTCCGAGTGCGATCAGCTTAGCCTCAGGGTGGTGGTAAAGCAGCCGGAAAGCTCGATTGAGGGTTCGGTAATCCCAGAGATCGCCCAGGTCGCCGATCACGACGTATGCGGCTCCGCGTTCTGCGTCCTCGGGCAGAAGGGGCAAATCCGCGAACTCTTTTCGGGCGGCTGGCCGTATAAATGCGGCGACGCTACCTTTCGCGTCGGTCCGCAGCCACTCCGCTGCAGCGGCGCTTGGGGTCAGAATCTCGGCTTCGATGGCGGCGATCCCAAAAATGGCCAGTTTGCACACGAGGTCTGCACGGGACTGCGAGGTCGTGTTCGTGACAAATAAATGGGGAATGCCTTCGGATTGGACCCACTGCACGGTTTCGACGGCGCCGGCGATCGACCGGTCGGCGTCGTACAGCACACCGTCCATATCGAAGAGAATGGCACGTAATTCGGCGGCGGTCGCCTGGACTTTGGCAGTGGCTCCCGCCGGCGCAGAGACATTCGTATTCGTCGGCGAACCAGTAGCCGGCCCTTCGTGAGCCTCGTCGAAAGTGCGCTTTACGTCTCGCCAGAAGTTCTTCGTCAGCAGTTCCTTCATACGCACGCCCCGTGCTGATGGCATGATACCCAAAATGGTGAGGCCATGCGGGCAAGCTGACGGGAGGAAGCGCTCTCGCAATGAATCGGGCAATCGCGCTAGCGTCCGTGCTGGGCAGAGAGCGTGGGGCGTTACCGTCCACCTTGTCGTTCGCCAGGGTGCACTCCTTCACGAGGGGGACACCTCCGTGGCGCGCCCTGCGCCGCCATCGGTCACAAACTGGTTTCAGTCCCCTTCACGAGGGGGGTCACTCACTGCTACGATGTTTCAGTCCCCTTCACGAGGGGGACACCTCCGTGGCCGCGGGCGGGGGAGACGCTGGCCGAGGGGATCGCGCGTTTCAGTCCCCTTCACGAGGGGGACACCTCCGTGGCGCCGTGTTCGACGAGCTGCACCGCTGGAAGACGGAGAGTTTCAGTCCCCTTCACGAGGGGGACACCTCCGTGGCCGCGGCGGGCGGCGGGGTTGCGGGGCGACATGCATCGTTTCAGTCCCCTTCACGAGGGGGACACCTCCGTGGCCTGACGGCCGCGTATATCGATTGGAATGCGTCGAGGTTTCAGTCCCCTTCACGAGGGGGACACCTCCGTGGCACAGGGTCGCAGTCGCCGGCAGCGATCCGCCGCTCGGTTTCAGTCCCCTTCACGAGGGGGACACCTCCGTGGCGTCGGGGGTAGCAGATCTCCGCAGGTAATATCACTGTTTCAGTCCCCTTCACGAGGGGGACACCTCCGTGGCGACGAAGACCGCGCCTGGGCGCGCAAGATTCTGGAGGGTTTCAGTCCCCTTCACGAGGGGGACACCTCCGTGGCAGCTGCGGACCCGCCTCCTCCGTCGCCGCCGTCGCGGTTTCAGTCCCCTTCACGAGGGGGACACCTCCGTGGCGGGGAGCTTCTTACTGATGCTACCCACCGGCTGGCTAGTTTCAGTCCCCTTCACGAGGGGGACACCTCCGTGGCACGCGGCCACCGTCAAACTCGCCATCCGTATTGACCGTTTCAGTCCCCTTCACGAGGGGGACACCTCCGTGGCTTGATGCTGAGCAACCGAACAGCAACTAGACTTTACGTTTCAGTCCCCTTCACGAGGGGGACACCTCCGTGGCGCTTGCGATAAGCTGGTCGAATCCACGAACCTTCTCGGTTTCAGTCCCCTTCACGAGGGGGACACCTCCGTGGCGCTGTCTCCGGTGGAGTCGGTAACGGAAACATTCTGTTTCAGTCCCCTTCACGAGGGGGACACCTCCGTGGCTTACAGCCCCTCCCGCCCCGCCTGTCCGGGCTGCGTTCGTTTCAGTCCCCTTCACGAGGGGGACACCTCCGTGGCTTTAGGATTAGATTCTTTATCATGCCGTTCAATAGCTTGTTTCAGTCCCCTTCACGAGGGGGACACCTCCGTGGCGGCCTGCTTTTCCTGCCACCGCTGTACCAACGGACCGTTTCAGTCCCCTTCACGAGGGGGACACCTCCGTGGCTCTACTTAGCTGATGTGACCGCCGCGGCCAGACATATGTTTCAGTCCCCTTCACGAGGGGGACACCTCCGTGGCGTGTACGACGCCCAAGGGCCAACCAATACAATTTACGGTTTCAGTCCCCTTCACGAGGGGGACACCTCCGTGGCGCAAGAAGGCCTGTGCCACGGAGTGGCCCCTTACAAGTTTCAGTCCCCTTCACGAGGGGGACACCTCCGTGGCACCGAGCGGCGCCATCCGCTCCACGTACCCATCCCGTTTCAGTCCCCTTCACGAGGGGGACACCTCCGTGGCTGTCGATATCGCGCAGACGTATGCGGGGTTGACCGGTTTCAGTCCCCTTCACGAGGGGGACACCTCCGTGGCCAGCCGCTCGCGGCGACATCCTGTTCGCGCAGAATTGTTTCAGTCCCCTTCACGAGGGGGACACCTCCGTGGCCGACGCGGGCATGATCGGGACCTTGATCTACATCAAGTTTCAGTCCCCTTCACGAGGGGGACACCTCCGTGGCCCCGTGGGCCGTGCCCAGAACCGTGATCGTATCGGGTTTCAGTCCCCTTCACGAGGGGGACACCTCCGTGGCTTCGCGCGCGCTGGCCGCAGGGCGGCGGCTTTATCGAGTTTCAGTCCCCTTCACGAGGGGGACACCTCCGTGGCGGAATTTAGCGCACTGTGTTCTGCCGCCATAACCGAGTTTCAGTCCCCTTCACGAGGGGGACACCTCCGTGGCTCTGCAGTGAGGACGGCTGCACCCGTTGGGCCACCCAGTTTCAGTCCCCTTCACGAGGGGGACACCTCCGTGGCGCATCGAACTGGTCGCCCTTGATCGGCTCGATCTTGTTTCAGTCCCCTTCACGAGGGGGACACCTCCGTGGCGAGTGTGCGAAGTGACTCCTAAGATCGTGTACACGCGTTTCAGTCCCCTTCACGAGGGGGACACCTCCGTGGCGCGGCGTGGCTGAGTCAGATGTCGCGGGTGTTTGTGGTTTCAGTCCCCTTCACGAGGGGGACACCTCCGTGGCGTCGCCGCATGTGAGTGGGACGGCGGCTAGTCCGATGTTTCAGTCCCCTTCACGAGGGGGACACCTCCGTGGCGCTGGATTCGGCGGCGGAGGGGATTTTCGCTCCGTGGGTTTCAGTCCCCTTCACGAGGGGGACACCTCCGTGGCGGACCATCCTTTCCCAATGGACCGGAATCGGCTTAGTTTCAGTCCCCTTCACGAGGGGGACACCTCCGTGGCCCCCTGTCCGGTCTGTATGTGGCGGGGAATCTAGAGGTTTCAGTCCCCTTCACGAGGGGGACACCTCCGTGGCGATTGCGGTGTTCAGGGCTCATCCGGTCACCTCAAAGTTTCAGTCCCCTTCACGAGGGGGACACCTCCGTGGCGATTTTGAAGAGCACCGGGCTGGTGTGGCCTTCGGGTTTCAGTCCCCTTCACGAGGGGGACACCTCCGTGGCTCGGGGTTAACAGGATCTCCGCAGGTAATATCACTGTTTCAGTCCCCTTCACGAGGGGGACACCTCCGTGGCGGTCCTCCGCCTCCGGTGTGGCAGCAGATCCCGTTCGTTTCAGTCCCCTTCACGAGGGGGACACCTCCGTGGCTCGAGATTGCCAATCGCGGCGTACACTGTGGCGGATGTTTCAGTCCCCTTCACGAGGGGGACACCTCCGTGGCATTTCCGGCTGGAGCTGCCGGCGATCGTGTACCTGGTTTCAGTCCCCTTCACGAGGGGGACACCTCCGTGGCTCCGTCGAGTTCCTCGGGGAAGTAGGGGATTCCACGCGTTTCAGTCCCCTTCACGAGGGGGACACCTCCGTGGCCAGATCCCACAGGTAGCGCACCACGAAATCCTTCGTTTCAGTCCCCTTCACGAGGGGGACACCTCCGTGGCACCAGGAAGCGCGCGACCTGGCGGAACACTATATTCTGTTTCAGTCCCCTTCACGAGGGGGACACCTCCGTGGCGGACCGAGTAGGCCCCCGTCCCGTCCAGATACTTCGGTTTCAGTCCCCTTCACGAGGGGGACACCTCCGTGGCCGCTCCATAAATCATACTCCGCTATGCCACTTAGCTCAAGCCTGCTGCGCCAATTTTGCGCAGATCGGCTTTCTGCGGGAAATCCCCGGCGATCTGCGAGATTTACCTCACCACACGTCAGCACAGTAGTTTGCGAATTCGCACTCCACGCAGCGCCCACGGACCTCGGTCGGCTCCGGGCACCACTGCGACGCGCCCATTCTCCGGATATCCACAACCGCCGTCTTCACTGCCTGTCGCAACTCCTCCGTCACCGGCTCCGCGAAAATACGGTTGTCAGGAATCCTGTATAAGAACGCCCGCCGCGCCGGTAATCCCAACGCCGCCTCCGCAAGCAACGAGTACCCCGCCAACTGAACGCGGTGGTTCCGCCCCGGTTCACCCGAGGTCAGCTTGAAATCCACCACCGCAATCTCATCCACCCCTTCCAGTAGCAAGTCGATCTTCCCCGCGAGTCCCAGCCCCTCATCCTCCAGCCAAAGGCCGAAACGCCGCCGCGCTCCATCAAGCCCATACTCTCGCAGTTTCCTGCGCGTTTCCAGGCTCTCGATAAGATCTTGCGCAGCTAGCCCCTCCCTCATCTTGTAAGTCGGGCGCGCCGGCGCGGGCATCACTCGATGGTAGTATACGACCCTCGGACAGTAAGCCCACTGCTTAAGATCCGTCACCGGAATGAGGTCCATCTCAATCCTCCGCCCCCAGGACGCGCAGTCTCGGCTTTCCCCGGTCCGCCTCCGCCTTCAATTCGTCGGCGTCACGACGGTAATGGTCCAGCACCCACATATCCTTCAGATCCTGCTCGCAAACCGGGATAATGCGCACCCTCCCGCTCTCGCCCCCGAGCTCGTTCTGCACCCGTAGCGCCAGCTCCTGCCGCCGGTTCCGGTTCAGTTTGCCGAAGAACGCGCTAAACTGAATCCGCTCCAGTCCGTAGTCCAGGCACACGTCGGCTACCCGCGTGCGCAGGCGGTCGTCCTCGATGTCATAAATCAGCACGAGCGACACCTCGGGACTCCCCCTGCCCAGGGGCAGCGGCTTTAGAACGCCGGTGTATCGATTCTTCCTCGCCACAGCTCACCACTTGAAGGAAAATGACCGGTACGGCCGCAGTCCCCTGACTGCACTCGCCGCCAGCCGGGCTTGCATTTGGACGATGGATCGCACTTGGTGCTGCTTTCCCCGATGCTGTTCCGTCGCCACCAGGCGCATGAGGACGCGCGATGCAACGTTTTCCTTGGACGCCGCGTCGAGCATTCCTTTTTGCAGTGTCAGAATGCCGCCTTTGTTGAGCCAGGAAAAGATCGCCCGGTCCACCACCGGCTGGCGAAACTCCTCCATCAGGTCCAGCACCAGCGATGGCTTACCGCTGCGGTCCACATGGAGGAAACCCGCGAAAGGCTCGAGGCCGGCATTCATCACCGCGCCCCACACGTGCGCCGTGAGGATGCCGTATCCGTAATTGAGCGCCGCGTTTACGCCGTCAGTCGCGCCCTGGTGGCTGCGCCCCTCGAATCCGAGTTCGTCCGGCAGCATGTTGCCGATCTGTTGCCAGTAAAGGCGCCCGCCCGTGCCCTCCACCCCCATGACCTCGCCGCGGACTTCGTCCGGCGTGCTTCCATCCGCCGCCAAGGCCGCTCTCCGTAGCCGTCGAAGCGCGGCCGCGCCCTTCTCCAGCGCGTCCTTCCTCTCGCCCTCGCGGCTCTTGGCGAAATAACGCAACAGTTTCTCCTGATTGTGGAGCTTTCCGGCGACGATCCAGCGGCAGAGCTCGGCGCCGCGTTCATTCTGATAGGCCGCGAACTGCGCGCGGCGCGTCTCCACCGTCGCCGTCAGCATCGGCGAGGTAAGCAGCGCGAATGGCTTTCCGCTAGACGTCAAGCAGGCGATCCGGATGCCGCGTTCGCACAACTCCTCGACGAGATCCGACGAAAAACTGACGCCGCGCGACGCCACGACGATCTCCTGCAGCCGCATCATCGGAACCTGCGCGCAGACCGATTTGCCCTGCCTGACCACCACCCGCTCGCTCTTCTTCCCGATGAACAGCCCGAAGCCGGAGACGAACAACTGCGACCCGTTCTCGGTTGCGAGCAGGATGACCGAGCCGTCGGCGGGGAGTATCGCGTCATCAACCGGCGGCAACGGCAACTCGAGCTGTTCGGGCGCGACATCGATGCCGCCTGTGATCCAGTTGTACTGGCCCTCGGAAGCGGGCGGCTTGCGGACCGGCCCAGGCGGAAGCGCAACTGCTAGATTCGTGCTCATTTCATCTCACCTCCGAAACTCCGGACCGCGCTCGTTATCCGTGGCGGCCAGTCTGGCACCGCCGTTTCTCGACGGTCGCCGTCAATAGCGGAGATATGTGATCGGCACCACCGGCCTCTCCCTCGAAGTCATGCATCCCACGCTGGTGCCACGCGCGCAAAGCTCCTCCGAGAGATCTGACGAGAAACTCACCCCCGGGGGACGCAATGATTACCTCCTGCGCCTGCATGAACGGAATCTGCGCGCAGACCTTGTCGCCCTTCCTCACGACGATTCGCCTTCTTTCCCGATATATAGAGTCCATATCCAGCTACAAGCAACTGAGCGCAGTTTTCCGTCGCGAGCAGCGTAAACGTGCGGTCGTCCGGCAGAATAGCGCCGTCCGGCAGCGACAGGTCAGGTTCGAGTTGTTCCGGTAAAACGGGTAAAACGTCGTATGCGCAGGAGATCCAGTTGAATTGTTCGGAAGCGGGCGGCTTTCGCCGGATCCTCTTGAGGTGCGGCAAGAAAGCCGGACTCGCCATATCGCTGTATAATAACATCTTGCATTTCACGTTCCATCAGTTACGGTTCGAGTCCATCGCACGGGACTCGCTCCTCTTTCCTCCCGGCAAAGCCGCCAACATTCTGCGCGGAGCGCTGGGGTTCCAGAGAATTGCCGCCATTCCCGATTGCACCGACGCAAAGGGCTGCGACAGCAACCCGACCAAAGGCAGGACGAGGGCTTGACTCTTACGGGCAATCCATTCGTCGACGCCGGCCTCGGCATCGCGGCTTCTAAAGCCGGCCGTCGATCAGTCGAAGAGCTTTCCAGTGATGATCTCAAGCACTCTGTTCGGAACCTGCACGCCGATATTCAGAAGCTCAAGAATCTCAAAATACTTGCTTCCTTCTGGGTGAACAATCCGTTCATGGGCAAGAACCTCGATCAGAAGCCAAAGTTCGAAAGCTTTTTGCAGGGCCTCGAGACAGGTCGCCTGCCAACTCAGGCAGGCCATTGTCAGGCTTGCGGCCGGTCGCCTGTAATCAATTCAGCGGCAACGGGCTGCCAGGCCGACCGGTGCTGGTTTCCTCTGGCCGGCAGCGGCGACAGCGATCCATGCACGTTGCCCGGGCTGAGGGGCAAGGCCATCTGCGCAGACTGTCTGTCAGCAGTGGTGGTGCTGCCTCTTGGCTGCCGCTCGTGTCCAGACGGCCCGTATTTCATTCATGTCACTGAGCCGGATTTACAAGCGCAAGCTGTATCGGAGGGTATAGCGGAATTAGGCGCGGCGATCTCTGCGGGCGCAGGCACCGGGATTCCTCACGGCACAGCTCTGCGCGGACGCGTGGCACTCCTTGATATCGTAAGCGGGAGCGTTCTTTGGGATCACACGCAGCCCGGCCATCTGACGCGAATCCCGCAACACGGCGCGGCAATAATATCTTTCAGCAACAGAGGCACCGGGGTATGTTTTTATGAACTGCATCTCCCGGCGCAGGCCCTGAAATTCTTCGGCGCGATCACCGCAGCCGGGGTGAGAGGGGTTTTTCTAGATTGGGTGAAGGAGATCCAGCGGGGTTTCAAGAAGGAGAGCGCACACTATTTCGATCAGCTCTGTGATTGCGTGGAGGAGCGCCGGTCATTGGCACCCTTTCTCCTCGCGCTGGTAAAAGGCCCACGGGATCGACCGCGAAAACTAAGAAGCGAGGAACACAAAGTGTTACAGATCTACGAGGATATCGCCC
>Ga0209415_10014688_pt1 | contig 12773 bp, 7 predicted proteins | sample PeaSoiSIISIP2007_FD_187696 | JGI IMG/M metagenome (GOLD analysis project Ga0209415, IMG submission 187696) | Peat soil microbial communities from Weissenstadt, Germany - SII-SIP-2007 (SPAdes) (version 2) | ecosystem: Environmental > Terrestrial > Soil > Wetlands > Peat | place: Germany...
GAGCGGCGGTCGGGCTCTTTTATCTGGACCCCTACGCACGTGACGACAAGCGTGGCGGCGCATGGATGGACGAGTGCGTCGGCCGCCGGCGGACGCACGGCGGAACGCAGCTCCCCGTGGCTTACCTGACGTGCAACTTCGCTCCTCCTCTCGCCGGACAGCCGGGGCTTTTGACACACGACGAAGTGCGCACGCTGTTCCACGAGTTCGGCCACGGCCTGCACCACCTGCTCACGCGGATCGACGAGGCGGCGGTCTCCGGATTGCGTGGTGTCGCGAAGGACGCGATCGAGCTGCCGAGCCAGTTCATGGAAAACTGGTGTTACGAGGCGGGGACACTGCGCGGGCTCGCGCGTCACTGGAAGACCGGAGACGCCATGCCGGACGAGCTCATCGCCAAGCTGCGCGCGAGCCGGACGTTTCACGCGGCCTTGGCGACGGTGAGGCAGCTCGAGTTTGGCTTGCTCGATCTGCGTCTGCACCGCGACTTCGACCCGTCGAGAGGCGCGCGCGTGCTCGAGGTCCTCGCCCGCATCAGGGATGAGGTCAGCGTCCTACATCCACCGCATTACAACCGGATGCCGAACAGCTTCACCCACATCTTCGCGGGCGGGTACGCCGCCGGCTACTACGGCTACAAATGGGCCGAGGTGCTGTCCGCCGACGCGTTCGCCGCTTTCGAGGACGCGGCCTTCGCGCCCGAGATTGGACAGCGTTTCCGGGACACAATCCTCGGGCAAGGCGGCTCGCGCGACGCGATGGACCTCTTCGTCGAGTTCCGTGGACGCAGGCCGACCATCGACGCGCTGCTGCGCCATAGCGGCCTCGAGCTTGGATGAGCCGCGTTGAGCTGCGTGGGCCGACGGGCCTACCGGGCCCCCGGTCATTGGCGCGCCGTGGCGCCGATGCTTACATAAAGGTCGAGGGAGAGGTGCTGCCATGCCTCGATCCGCCGCGCTCCTCGGGATTTCAGTTTCGCTGGCGACCGTCGCCTGCGGAACGACGATTCATCCGGGCCTCGCCAACGCGCTTGCGCTGGGCAAAGGGCCCCCGGTCGACACGAGCGTGCATGACGTCGTGGCGAACGGCAACGACTCGTGCGAACGGGGATTCGGCCCCGGTCCGCTGCGATACCAGATCCCTCCGTGCCCCGGGGTGGAGCGGCCCGCTGCCGCAGCGACCGTGGTGGGTCGTGTGCAGGGCGCCAACGGCGTCGTGATGCCGTGGGTCGAGCACTACTACTCGCGCTGGTCGTGCCCCTTCTTGCAGAGCCGGGAGGATGCGGCGATCGCCGTCGGTTTCGTACCGCGTCAGGCGGCTGCCTCGGACGGTAGGTCGACCGCGCTGACCTGCGCCTTGCCGCCGTAGCGCCCTTCTCCATCCCGGAGAGGGGAGGGCAGGGCTGCGCCATGGTAGGCTTGGAAGGGGGACTAGCCGTCGCCCGATCCGGCATGAGCTCGTCGTTCCCTCCCCGCGCGTCGTTGCTGCCTGCTCGCGGCTCGCTGCGCCCGTCGGCGCCCAACCTCGAGCGCGTCGCCAACCGCTATGTCGTCAAAGAGGAGCTCGCGTCCGGCGGCATGGGCGTCGTCTATCGCGTCCTCGACCGATCGACGGGAGAAGAGCGCGCCCTCAAGCGCCTGAACCGCCAGGCCACCAACGAGCTCTTCCTGGTCGAGGCCTTCGAGCGGGAGTACCAGGTCCTGGCGGGCCTCGACCACCCTCGCATCATCCGCGTGTTCGACTATGGCGTCGACGAGGTCGGCCCCTACTACACGATGGAGCTGCTCGAGGGGCAGGACCTGCGCAAGGCGTCTCCGCTGCCATTCCGTGAGGCGTGCTCGCTGCTGCGCGACGTCGCCACGTCCCTCGCGCTGCTCCATGCGCGAAGGTTGATCCACCGCGATCTCAGCCCCGCCAACGTGAGGATGACTCCGGACGGCCACTGCAAGGTGATCGACTTCGGCGCGCTCGTCTCGTTCGGGAGCTCGCGTCTCGTGGTCGGGACGCCACCCGCCATTCCTCCCGAGGCGCTGCGCGGCGCGCCGCTCGACCAGCGGGCCGACCTCTACGCCCTCGGTGCGCTCGCGTACTGGACCCTCACCGGAGTCCACGCCTACCCCGCGCGCCAGATCCAGGACCTCCCCGAGATCTGGAAGGTCGACCCGGCTCCCCCGAGCGCGCTGGAAGCAGACATCCCCCCGAAGCTCGACGCCCTCGTGCTGTCGCTCCTGAGCAGCGACCCGCTCGCGCGCCCGACGAGCGCGGCCGAGGTGATCGCGCGGCTGAACACGATCGCGGATCTCGTGCCCGAGGGCGCCGAGGACAGGGAGCGGCTGGCGCAGAGCTTCCTCTATAACCCGCGGTTCATCGGCCGGGCTGCGGTGCTCGACGAGCTCGAGGAGCGGGTCGATTCCGCCCTGCGCGGGCAAGGTGCCGCCGTGCGAATCGAGGCCGGGGCGGGAATGGGGCGCACCCGCTTGCTCGAGGAGATCGGCGTGCGCGCGCAGCTCGCGGGCGCGTGCGTGCTTCGAGTCGACGCGAGCACGCACGGGCAGCCGCAGGGGACCGCTCGCGCCCTCGCGCTGCGACTGCTGGACGCCGTCCCGAAGCGCGCGCGAGAAAGCGCGGCGCCATTTTCCCTGGCGATCGCCGCGCTCGGACGCGACGTCGAGGCGCGCCTCGCCGCCAACACGTCGGTCGTACCGCCGCCTCTCACGGTCGCCGGTCCTCCGGCGCCGCGCGCACCCGCGGGCAACGAGGGGGGCACGCTGGAGGGATGGTTCATCCACGTCAGCCGGACCAAGCCACTCGTGATCGAGGTGGACAACGTCGACGACGCGGACGACGCGAGCCTCGCGCTCCTGGTCGCGCTCGCGCGGCTCTCCACGAGCGCCCCGCTGTTGCTCGTCGTCACCGAGCGCGAGCGCCGTGCTCCGCGGGACGCGCCGGGCCTGGTGAGCCTTCGCGGGCTGAGCGTACGCATCTCCCTCTCGCGCCTCTCACCGGCCGAGACCCTGGAGCTCGTCCGGTCGTTCTTCGGCTCCGCGCCCAATGTCGAGCGCCTCTCCGAGTGGCTGCACGGCCGCTCCGCCGGAAGCCCCTTCCACAGCGTCGAGATCCTGCGTCAGCTCGTGTCCAAGCAGATCGTTCGGTACATCGACGGCGTTTGGGCACTGCCGGCGGATCGGCCCGACGCCGAGCTGCCGGCGGCCCTCGGCGACGTGCTGTTAATCCGCCTCGCCTCGCTGGGCGAGGACGCCCGCGCGCTCGCGGAGTGCCTCAGCTTGCAGCGCGAGCAGCCGACGCTCGACCTGTGTCGCGTGATCTTCGCCCAGGCCGACGACCGCCGGATTCTCGGACTGCTCGACGAGCTGGCGCGCTGCGACGTCCTGTACGTGGACCAGGAGGGCTACCGCTTCAGCAGCGCGGCGATCCGCGAGGCGCTCCTCGGCGGGATGGACGATCGGCGCCTGCGGCAGAACCACCGCCGTCTGGGGCAGGCCTTCGCGCAGCTTGCCGGTCCCGACGACCACGAGCTGCGGCTCGAGTCCGGCCGGCACCTGATCGAGGGCGGCGATGCAATGAGGGGCGCGGACATGATCGCCGCGGTGACCCACAACAGCGCCACCGTCCGGGCGCTCACCGCCAACCTTCACCCCGTCGGCGAGGCGATCGAGTCCGCGCTTCGCGTCTACAAGCGCAATCGCCGCTCGGTATACGCGCGCTTGCCGCTTCTCACCGCGCTCGCGTACTCGGGATACTACGAGCGCCTGCGGTGGGGCGACCTCTACGGCGACGAGGCGCTCGACGTGTGCGAGGACCTCTGCGGGATTCGGTCGGCCCGCAACATCGGGCGCTTCTTGGGGCGACGGCTGGGCCTGATGTTCGGCCTCACGCTCGCCTTCGTGCGCTTCAAGCTCACCCCCGCGAGCGAGCGGAAGTATGCCTTCCGCGAGATGCTCGTCCAGCTCTTCGGAGCGGTGACGACGTTGACGGGCGTCGCGGCCCTGTCGCTCGACTTCGAGCGGGCGACCCAGGTGGCCAACGTCCTCGAGGTCTTCTCGGTCCTTCCCCAGCGGACGTCGTTCGCCGGCATTTACCAGTTCTGCCTCGGATTGCGGGAGGTCGGGCGGGAGAGGCAGACCGTGGCGTTCGCCGTCTTCGATACCCTCCTGAAGCGGCTCGCCGATCCCCGGTACTATCCGACGCTCAACGCCGAGACACGGCCTCTTTACGTGACCGGCGCGCACTACTCGCGAGGCGCATTCGCGATCATGCTCGCGGACGGCCGCTGCGCGCTCGAGAGCGCCGACGCCCTCGACCGGTCGGGGCTCAAGCTCTACGCGATGATCGCGAGCCAGCTGCGCTTCCTCTATTACATGAACCGCGGCGAGTTCTCGAAGGCCGCCCCCCACCACGAGCAGGTGGAGCTGCACGCGGCTCACATGGGGAGCACCTGGCAAGTGCAGAACTGGGAGGGGCCGTGCCTCATCCCCGTCTACACGCTCCTGTCCGACGTCGAGGCCCTGACGCGGGTCATGGCGCAGCTCGAGCGCCTGAGCGTCACGGTGCCCTCCCTCGGGTTCTACGCGCGGCTCGCGCGGACCGCGCTCATGCTCGTCGTCGGTCAGGCGGAGGAAGCCGAGTCGGTCCTTCTGGCCGAGCTCGCAGATCGGCCTCCGCGCAGCTTCATCGGATGGGCATCGTCGCACGCCTTTCTGGCGCGCGGCTACAACGAGCGGAAGGATCACGCGTCGGCCAAGCGTGTCTGCGAAGGCGTGCTCGCTCACGTCACGGACGCCGATAAGGAATACGTCTCCCTCTTTCTGCCCGTGGACATCGAGCTGGCGATCGCCGATGCCGGCCTCGGAGACGTCGACGCGGGACTGTCGCGCATCGGGGCCCTCCTTGCTCGTTTCCGGGAAAGCGACCACCCCCTCGTGCAGGGGCTTCTGCACGAAGCGCGCGCGCGGATCGCGTGGATGGCAGGGCTGACCGACGAGTATGCCCTGAGCCTCACCATCGTGGAGCACTGGTTCCGCGGCACGGGCACGCCGGCGCTCATCGCGAAGTGCGAGCGCCTCGCGGCTCTGCGCGCGGGGCCGGGCAGCGCCGCGGTCGTCCACGGAGGGGGCGAGACGTCCAAGTCCCACGCGGTCACGGCCGTCGGCAGCAAGCGGCTCGACCCCGAAGAGCGGACCGCGCAGGTCTCGGTGCGGCGGACGCAGGATCCGGTCTAGCCCTCGGGAGGCGCCCGGGGGCGCGATGATGTAGAACGTTTGCGCGATGACCATGAGCACCGGGCCCGGCGGCGTCGTCATGCTGGGCAAGCCCGTCGCGGACGCCATCGAGGCGCGGCTGCGCCCGGCCGTCGCCGAGCACGTCGCGCGACACAAGCGGGCGCCCATGCTCGCGGTCGTGCTCGTCGGCTCGGACCCCGCTTCCGAGCGGTACGTCGGCAAGAAGATGGAGAGCTGTGCCCGGCTGGGTATGGTGGCGGAGACGCGGAAGTTCCCTTCCGACATCTCGGCGGACGGCCTGGTCAACGAGGTCTCCAGGCTCAGTCGGTCCCCCGAGGTCGACGGCGTGCTCGTCCAGCTCCCGCTGCCCCGCCACATCGAGCAGCACGACCTGGTCACGACCAACAAGTTCGACGTCTTCGACGCCATCGCGCCCGACAAGGACGTCGACGGCGTCGGTCGCGACGCGGTCGCGGCCCTCTACCGCGCCCAGCAGGAGCGCATCCGCCTCATGCCCGGCACGGCGCTCGCCGTGCGCCGAATGATGGCGTTCTACGGCGTCCAGACCGCGGGCAAGCAGGCCGTGGTCGTGGGGCGCAACGACATCACAGCCAAGCCCATCCTGCACATGCTCGGTGGGCGGATGTGCAACGCGGCGGCGATCTGGTGCCACCGCCACGTCGCGCCGGAGGTCCAGCGCAGGCTGATCCGCGAGGCCGACATCCTGGTGACCTCCGTGGGCACCGGCGCCTACCGCATCACGGCGGACATGGTGAAGCCCGGTGTGGCAGTGTTCGACGTGGCCACGCGCGTCGACGCCGCCGGCAAGCTGCACGGCGATGTCGACTTCGACGCCGTCCGGCCCATCGCGTCCGCCATCACCCCCGTGCCACGCGGCGTGGGCCCGGTGACGGTCGCCGCGCTATGCGAGAACCTGCTGCGGGCGGCGCAGCTCGGCGCGGGTGTTAGGGTGGCAGGGTACTCGTTCTAGGAAATCCTTTTTTGCGATAGTCTTGGCCGCGCCGTGGCGATCGAGCGAAAGAACGCCTTTCAGCTGCTCCTGTCGAACGACGAGCTGAAGCTCCTCGAGCTCCTCGCGGAGCGCGACGGATTGAGCCCATCGGACTACCTGCGCTCGGTCATCCGCATGATGCCGAGCAGCAACGCGCCGACCATCGCGCAGGTGACGAGACTCGGAGCGACGCTGGGCAGTCTGAGCCACGCGGGCAAGGTGGACCTCGGCAAGCTCTTCGAGGCTCACCTCGACGCCGCAAAGCTGGCGAAGGGAAGCGTCGAGGAGCCGAGGAAGAAGAAGGCGAAGGGCTAGGAGCCCGTATGGCATTGCCCTTCCCCTGCTCGGCGGCAAGCTTCAGTCCGGGCTCCGTCGTGATGGTCCCGCGGGGGCCTGCCCGGCCCCCCAGCAGCCCTTCGGGCTGGAGTCCTTCCCCTGAATCGCCTTCGGCGAATCGTGCTTCGCACGACTAGGCGAGCGCGGACGTGATGACCGTGCCCGTGGAGGCCGGGGAGGTGATCGCCGTGGGGTCGGCCCCGATGGCCGCGAGCACGGTCTGTCCGAACGCGGCGAGCGTGTCCAGTGCCTTGATGTCGCCGCCGGTCGATCCCGCGCCCGACTTCGAGTCGATCGGGAGGGCTCCGTAGTCTGGCGCCACCGGGGTGACGCCGCCGACGACGCCTCCGCGGAACGGCTGGCCGATGGTGATCGACACCTGATGGTTCGGGTTGTGCTGCCGCCCGTCGGTGTTGCCGGGACCGATCGTGCGCCCGAAGACGTTCAGCGAGACGAGCGTCACCTTGTCCGACAGCCCCGCGGTGGCGAGTTGCTGCATCAGCGACGCGATCGTCGCGACGCCGGAGACCGTCTGCGAGGTCTCCGTCGCGAGGGCGACGTCGCGGTGGTTGTCGCCCCCGAATGGGATGTGAATGGCGATGACTGGGCTCACGTTCATCTGGATGAGCGTGACCGCTGCCAAGACCTGCGATGCGGCCGTGTCGTCCTTGATCGACGTGAGCGCCTGGAGCAGGCTCTGCTTGATGTTCCGCACCTGCTGCTGCGACGTCACGATCGAGTCCACGAACGCGCGCTGGGCCGGGCTCGCGCCGTTCTTGTAGAGGTCGTAGAGCTGGTTGAGCGTCTGGTCGCGGAGTGGCTGCAGGTTGGTGAGCGGACCGGCGGGGTTCGTCAGCGTTGCCTTCAGCGCGAGCGCCGGGATGATCGGGAGCGCCGCCCCGTCGAAGCTGAGGGCCTCCGACGGCGTCGCCGCCCCCAAGCTGATGGGCTGCGTCTGGATCGTGCCGAGGCACGGCGCGAGGGCCTTGGCGAGCACCGACGGGAACATCTCGCTGGCCTGCGTCGCGCCCATGAGCTCCAGCACCTGCGGCTCCTTCGGGTGCACGGGCGTGTTGGTCATCAGGTGCCAGAAGACCGTCCGGTCGAGCACGTTCTGCGGGAGCGTCGCCCACGGCGCGGCTGCGGTGTAGGTCTGTCCTTGGATCGTCAGGGGCTGCGGGGCCATCATCGTGTCCGTGCTGTGCACGATGTTCGGGTCCTCGTATGTCCCGGGTACGCTGGCGTTGATCGGGTCGCCGTTACCCGACGTGGCGAAGATGATGTACTGGGCCTTGCTCTGCGCTGCGCACGCCATCGGGCCCGCGGGCTGCGCGAACGCGCGCTTCGGGTCGAGCAGCATGGACGCCGGTAGGCCGGTCGCGAGGGCACGGAGCCCGACGTACCCGGCTCCGAAGAGCGTCGACAGGAGGGCGCTGCGGCGAGAAACGATCATCGGTCTCCTCACATCCCGATCCCGACGGCCGACGGCGCAAGGCACGCCGTGACGAAGGTGGACTCGAGCGCCTGGGTCGCGGTGATCCCCGGCTGCGCCAGGGCCGACGTGAAGTGGCTCTTGAGCAGCGCGGCCGCGGGCACGGCGCGCGGGTCGGAGGGCGTCAGCCCCATCAGGAGGCTCACGAAGTCGCCGATGGCCTCGTCCGGCTGCGCGCTCGACCACCCGAGAACGCCGGTCACCTGCTTCGCCGCGGGCACGTCGATGACCTGCGCGGCGATGCCCTCGCAGATGTTCTCGGTGGCCGCGCGGAAGAAGAGCGTCGGCTGGTTCGGGAGGACCGGCACCACCGAGCCTCGTCCGTACGCGTCCGACGGCAGCCCCGACACGATCTGCGGGATCGTCGCGTCGAGGGCCTTGGCGGTCGTCGCCTGGAGCGCGCACACGTCGGCGAAGCCGAAGCGCGCGTCGAACGCCGCGCACAGGTGGTCGCGCCGCGAGACGGCGACGACCTCGCCGTTGGCCTGCGCCGTCTGCGTCTCGCTCGCGTTGGTCACGATCGGCGACGAGAGGAGCTCCTTGACGAGCGCGTTCCACGCGAAGCCGGAGCTCTGGAAGTCGCTCACGATCTTCACGAACGCCGGGTCGGTCGCGTCGCACGGCGACGAGTTGGCGTAGTAGCAGAGCCTCTGCGCCCAGCCGGACGCGACGAGCGGGTGCGTCGCGAGCACATTGCCTAGGTCCGTCAGGCTCTTCACCGGCTGGATGACGCCCCGGAACGCGAACACCCCGTCCTGCGACGTCCACGTCGGGTCGATCTGCGTGTGGTAGTTCCACGACCACGTCGCCGAGAAGATCGACCGCGTCGGGTCGAGGATCTTGTGGCACCCGAAGCAGGCGGCCTGGGTCACGTGCGCCGTGTCGAGCCCCGGCGTCCCAGGCGGCGTCGTCAGGTCCGTGCCGTCGATCGAGGATCCTGTCGAGACGATGAGCGCCTGGTGCATCGTGACGCGCATCGTGTTGCTGGTATTCGTCTGCCAGTTGGCGAAGAACGCCGGCGTGCTGAAGAACCCCACGCGCGGGATCTCGAGCACGAGCTCGGTGGCCTGCCGGAGCGACGGGACATCGTAGAACGCCGTCGTGGCTTCGCCGGCGGCGGGAGGACGGATGGTCACCATCGTCCAGTCGGAGAAGTCGCTCGGCTGGAGGATCGGCGCCTGGGCCGATCCCGAGTACGGCGGGCACTGCACTCCCGCCGCGGTCTTGCGACCGTCGATCGACCCGTAGAGGAGGTAGTGGAGGCTGGCGGAGCTGCTCGGGAGCACCACCGGATCCGCCTCGCAACCGGGCACGGTCGTGTACGCGGTCGTGACGTCCGGATCGTAGAACTGCATGTAGCTCGCGCTCGTCGGGTCGAGCGACTGCGAGAGCGGGATCGGCCCCTGCGAGGCCTCGATCGTGATCTGGAGCTTCGGATTGGCGTTGTGGAAGTAGTCGGTGACCTTTCCGTTGTCGTCCACCTCCCAGACGTCGAGGAAGGCGTAGAGCTCCTTCATCGCGGTGGTCATCATGACCTGCTGCGTGGTCATCCCCAGCGTCAGCGGCTTGTTCTGGGAAAGGAGCTCGATCATCGTGCGCGCGAAGCTCTGCTGCGCGTTCAGCACGAGGGACGGCGTCGTGGTCGAGTTGATCGCGATCTGCTTCGGGTACGCCTGGTCGGCGAAGTCCACCGCCGAGACCTGCGTCTGCTGGAACGCCAGCTCGAAGAAGCGCATCATCTTCTGCGAGTACTCGGGCAGCGCCATCCACTGGTCGATGAGCGACCCGAGCTGCGCGGGATCGCGCTCGACGGCGACGATCTCGTCGTCGCTCGGCGCGAGGCCCACGAGCAGGTTCTTCACCTTCGCCACGTAGACCGTGGGCGGGTCCGCCTGGAACGGCGCCCCTGCGTCCACGGGCGCGGCGGCAGCTGGCGGCGCGGAGTGCGACGAGCTGCACGCCGTCGCCCCTGCGAGCACCGTGGCGCCGAGCGAGAGGGCGAGCGGAGCGATCTTTCTACACAGTCGGCGTTCGAGCACGGTGATGTGGGAGCGGGATGCAAAGGAAGCGCCAGGCCTGCATCGCGCATTCAAGCGGCTTTCCCGTTGCCACACGCGGAGACTGGACCAACGCGCGTCCACCCCGCGGGGTTCACCCGACGACTACGGCCCCGCGTCTCCGAACGGTAGCTGACACACGTACGGCAGCACGGCCACGGTGGGATCAGTGCGGGCGAGCGTATCGTCGATGGGGTGCAGCGCGGAGTGCTCGAGGAACGCCCGGCCGGTCGACTCGGGCTGCCGGATCCCCCACGCTGAGGGATACGCGCCCCCGGTGGCGGCCGTGCCGTCGTCCCACAGCCATGTCGCGGCCCCCGCGTCGGCGTCTGCGCCCGCATCTGCCGCCGACAGCCCGATCCAGACCCGTGAAGGAGCCGCCCCGAGTCGCGTGAGCTCGACCCAGAGCTGCTCGCGCTCGTCGCGGGACTGAAGGACCACCAGGCTGCCCCCGAGCGCCTGGCACCGGGCCTCCGCCTCCGCCGGCGCTAGCGATCCCGCCTGGTACGCGTAACGCTTCGTCTTCTGGGTCGCGACGAGCGCGATGCAGATCCCCGCGTCGCAGGTCGTCCAGTGGACCCCGACCGGCTCGCGCTCGCAGAGGACGTGAATTTCGTCGCTCCCCGTGCACGGGAGCTCTTCCCACGAGGCACGCGAATCGGAGAACGCCTCGACGCACATCGGCGCTGCGGCGTCTGGGGTGACCACCCGCGACGGAAGCGGGACGGTCGGGTCGACCGTGTTCGCGTAGCAGCCCGGGCAAGCGGGAGACCAGCCGGGCTCGTCGGACACGACCGAGTCGAAGCGTTCTGTATCTTGCCAGATGCCTACCCAGAACGACCCCGCATCGTCGCCTGACGCGTACGCGGCAATCTTGTCATACTCGTCCTCGCTCGCGAACGTCACGACGTGGTCGATGTTCGAGATGGCGTTGCAGCGATCGCGCGCATCGGTGAACGACTCGGCGGGCGTCGAGGCGAATTGATAGCAATGATCGTTGTGGGTCCACTTGAGGCCCGGGCAGAGGACCTTGCAGCTCGGGCTGCACCCCCCCGCGGCTGCGTCGAGTGCGCCCAGTCCCGGGTCGCACTCCTCGCCGATTGTCAGATCGATGGTTCCGTCTCCGCAGCCCAGCGGAGGCGGTGGCGTGCCGTCGGGGGGCAGATCGGCAATGCACGCGACGAGGGCCGCGATCGCCGCCGCCGCGAGTGTGAAAGAGGTCCTGCGGTCGACCATCACGCGCGCGACCCCACGAGTACCTGGCGAGCATAGCCTACGGTAGAGTGCCCGCGATGGGTACGGCGGCATCCTCCGCACCTTCGTTCGCCGGGGCAACCGGCCCCGGGAGCCGCGCGCGGCCCGGCGGCGTCGAGGACAGGTACCGGTCCCTCTTCGTCATCGGGCGGGGAGGGATGGGGCGCGTGGAGGTGGCGCTCGAGCGTGGTCCGGAGGGATTCGAGCGCATCGTCGCGCTCAAGCGGCTGCTCCCGGAGGGCGCGCGCGACCCGCGCCATAGGCAGATGTTCCTGCGCGAGGCGCGACTCGCCGCGCTGCTCGCCCATCCGAACGTCGTGCACGCGTTCGCGTTCGGCGAGGCGTACGGCGAGCTCTTCCTCGCGATGGAGTACGTCGAGGGCGAGCCCCTTTCGCGTGTCCTCTCCGCTGCGCACAGGAGCGGTGTCGCGCTCGATCCGGCGCTCGTGGCGTACGTCCTCGCGGAGGCGTGCGATGGGCTGCACGCCGCGCACGAGCTTCGCGACGTCGGCGGACGCCCGCTCCACGTCGTGCACCGCGACGTCAGCCCGCACAACGTCATCATCGCGTACGAAGGCCACGTGAAGATCCTGGACTTCGGCGTGGCGAAGTTCGAGAGCGGAGGGCAGGCGACGCGCACGGGTGAGGTGAAGGGAAAGATGGCGTACATGTCGCCCGAGCAAGCCCTCGGCGAGCCGCTGGACCGGCGCAGCGATCTGTTCAGCATGGGCGCCGTGCTCTTCGAGTGCCTCGCGGGCCGGCGGCTGTGGGGCGACGGCACCGACCTCGAGATCATGCGCAAGCTCGCGCTCGAGGACCCTCCCCGTCTCGACGGCGTTGCGCCAGGGATGGCGCCCGAGCTCGTCGCGCTGTGCAATCGCCTCGTCGCGCGGGATCCCCGCAACCGCCCTGACACGGCGCGCGACGTGGCCTCGACGCTGCGAGCGTTCGCGACCGCCTCCGGGCACGCGACGGACGCCGCTGCGATGAGCGCGGTGATGGAGCGCCTCTTCGCTGCGGAGGCGCAGGAGCGACGGGCGCTCCTGACCGGAGAGCTGCAGGCGGCCGCCCCGTCGCGCGCCGAGGTGTTGCGGCGCACTCTCGATCCGCGAGAGGCGCTGGCGCTGCCGACGCTGATCGAGCCAGTCCTCGTGGGATCGCCATCCGATTCGCCGCCACCCCAGCCGAGGCGACGCTGGCCCTGGGCCCTGGGGATCGGGCTGGCGGTTGTGTCGGTGGTAACGAAGCTCGAGATCGATTCGCGGGGAGCGCCAGCGAGGGGGGCGATGGGGGCGACCGCGACCGCGACCGCGACCTCGACCTCGACCTCGACCTCGACCGCGACCTCGACCGCGACCTCGACCCCGACCCCGACCCCGACC
>Ga0209415_10014689_pt1 | contig 12773 bp, 11 predicted proteins | sample PeaSoiSIISIP2007_FD_187696 | JGI IMG/M metagenome (GOLD analysis project Ga0209415, IMG submission 187696) | Peat soil microbial communities from Weissenstadt, Germany - SII-SIP-2007 (SPAdes) (version 2) | ecosystem: Environmental > Terrestrial > Soil > Wetlands > Peat | place: Germany...
GTGGCGCGGGCCTCGGGGACGATGCGGACGTTCTTGGCCTGGACGCTGAGGGTGACGATTTCGCCGGTGTATTCGTTGGTGGCGGTCTTCTTGAAGGTGCCGATGGTCGCCATGATGATGTCTCCGTGATCTTTGTCTTCGAGCCCGCACCATTGCGGCCTCGATGGTGATCGTCAGGCCCGGGGCGATCGACGGCGCACCCCATGGGGCCGGAGCAAAGCGGAGGACGGCGGCGGGGGAACTTTCTTGTCTCGCGAGGAATGGGCGAATGCCCAGGGGATGAAAGTTGCAACGGCGCGGTTGCGGCATAGGCGGTCGAGGCGCAGCCGCCCTTGGGCCAGATCTCCCCATCGGAGAGGCCGTATGGAGCGCTCGGCGGGACAGAGGTGGTCATGGAGACGGTGGCGGCCATATACGACGGGGGAGACTGGCGGCAAAATTCAGCGATTTTCGGTGCCTTGTCCTGGCCATGATATTCCCATCAGTCTGGTGGCCGATCCAAGGAGAGAACGCTCCCTATCCGTGCGTCCTTGCCGTTGGCCGTGATTTTGGTGGGGCAGGTTGCAAGCGCTTCGGCGAGGGGCGTGTTTTGGGCTGGGGCAAACGCAGCGCGATCCAACCGTTTCGATCCATGCCGATTACGGTGACGAGGGGAGAAAGGTTGGGTTCGTCTCCGGTCCCGGTCTTGGGGCTACCGCAAAGGGGGCGGTGATACCCCGGCGATGCTCTGCACGGCTATCCGGGTGGGGCGGGACCTTATGTCCCGGTTGGGTCGAGCAACCGTTCCACGGCGGTGAGGATGCGTAAAGCCAAAGCGTGCTCGGGCCAGTTCCCTTGCCGCTCAAGCTGGGTTACCCGCGTCATTGCCTCGTCTTTGGCGGCTGAACCGCGCCGGGCGATCAGTTCCCGTGCCGCCGTCAGAACCGCGTCTTCGCTCAGATTTGTCGTGCTCGTCATTCTGGTCGCTTGTCTCCCTTGCGGTCGATTCCTACCATGATTGCGCCGAAGATGCTTTCGAGTGATAAAATGCTCAATTTGTTTTTCGTGTCGGCCGGAACGGTTGGCCGATTGCAAAAGATATCATCAGGTGATATGTATGGCTGGCGATGATTGGTCGCTTGATACCCTGCTGGACATGGTGGGGATCGGCGAAGTTGGCGGTGGTTACTGGTACAAGGTCGAAGCCGAGCGCGTGGAGGCCAGCCGTCAGCGGCCGCATGGGATCAAATATTCCCTGACTCTGCATGCGGCCTCGGGAGAGCGGCTGTTCGGCATCGACAATGCCCATGGCGTCACCGAGGGCGGTGGTCCGGGAAAGAAGCGGCCGGTCGAATGGGATCACGAACACCGGGACGAGACGATCCGCATCTACGACTATGTCAGTGCCGCTGAATTGCTGGCGGACTTTTTCGCCGGAGTGGACCGCATCTTAGACAGGAAAGGGGTGAAGTTATGACCAAGCCTCACGTTGTCCAGGTGGGCATCGCCAGCTACGAGCAGCAGAAGGCGCGCTTGATGGCCATTGCCCGGGGCGAGCACAAACCCGGTCGGGACGATCCGAAAATCTGGTTCTCGTCGATGGAGAGCCTGGCCCAGGTGCTGTCGTCGAAAAACCAACTCCTGCTGGAGATTATCGCGGTCAGCAAGCCCGCTTCCATCGGCGATCTGGAACAATTGACCGGACGGCGCAGCTCGAATCTGTCGCGCTCGCTGAAGACCCTGCAGCACTATGGGCTGGTCAGCCTGAGCAAGGAGGGCAAGGTGGTGGTGCCGCGCACCGTCTATGAACGGGTGGAGATCAATCTTGATCTTCTTGCTGCTTCCCGCTGGCAGAGCGGTTCACCGTCGGGCCATGACGGCCACGCTGCCGCCTGACCACAGGACCGACATCAGGTCCGGTGTGGTTGCCCGGCGAACGCCGCGCCACGGATCCGGACCAAGGCGGTGACGCCGACCGCGATGGCGCCGATGATCGAAAAGATCATCTGCCAGGTCGGTGACGGCATGGCCATCTGGGCGATGCCATGGGTGGCGCTGTAGCCGGCGACGGTGGCTGGTGCGGCATAAGCAGTGACGATGAGGCCCCGCGCCCAGATCCACGGCACGAAGGCCAGAAGCAATTGCCCGATGCCGAAGGTTAGTCCCGCAGCCACCAAGCCGACGAGGATGCCGCCCAATATTCCGGCGCCGGTGTGGACGGACCACATGCCGATGGTGAAGCCGACAAAAGTGGGCAGGGCGAAGACGGCCAGGGTGAACAGCAGCCAGCAGAAAAAGCCGATGGCCCCGAGCACGAGAAGGGGAGCGAAGAGGAGCATGGTGGTGGCCTCCGTGAGATGAGATCCAACGGTCGCGCCTTCCACCACCACCACGGCGCGAGGCATAGTATAGCCGAGAAGCGCGCATGGCAGCAATTGTGGGTGGGACGCGATGACGTATGAGGAGTTCAACGCCTTCTGCCGGACGCTTCCAACCACCCATGTGGTCCAATGGGGCGGTGCGGATGTCTGGAAGGTTGGCGGCAAGGTGTTCGTGATCGGTGGCTGGGAGAGCGACGAGCCAAGCTTCGTCTTCAAGGTCAGCGACGTGTCGTTCGTGATTTTGAAGGTGCAGCCGGGCCTGCGTCCAGCCCCGTATCTGGCGTCACGCGGTCTGAAATGGATACAGCATTACGCCAAGCCAGGGCTGTCGGACGATGGTCTGCGGGATTACATCCGCCGTTCGCACGCGATCGTCGCGCGGGGTTTGTCGAAGAAGGAGCGGATTGAGCTGGGACTTGATGGGAGGCGTTGAGTTTGTGAAAGCTCCGATGGAGCGCGAAAGTGGGCTGACGGCTTGCGACATCAGCGTTGGCTATAGCTGACGCTGAATGGGTTTAGATCTGCACCAATCCTTCCTCCGTTCTGATGAGGGGACTCGACCTAAAATCCGGTTCCGCAAAGGGTGTCTGTTGAGTTCCAATCGCCCATTTGTAGCCAAATCGGCTTAAATCCGATGTTTACTAACCATCAGCCGACCAGCTTGCGCGGTGGCGATGAGACGCTCGAACGGGGTGTCGTCATTGCTCTGAGAACCCACATGAAACGACTTAGTTGATACCGGGAGAAATGCCTCTGGTCGGTTGCATCTAAAAGCTGCATATTAGCAGCACAATAACGAAGCTTCCGAAATAATGAATGGCAGATTGGGGTATTATAGGTGCCGAAGCCCGGACACTTGGATTGGCTGGTTGATACTGGTGAGCGCCAGACTACCGCTTGCGGGCGCGAGATTGAGATATGGGGACTCAATCCGCAGGAGGACGAAGCCGTCTTATCGGCTTGGGCAGCCCACTTTCGCCAGCACTATATTTCGGACGAAGACCTTCCAATTATGGCCGATGGCACAGGCCTGACCAATGCAGAATACCTGCGTCAGATACTGTTGCCAGATCAGACTCAGCCTCCCGGACCGAGCCTCCGCTCGGGCGATTTTGGAGAGATTCTGGTCGCCGACTACATCGAGTATGTCCTCGGATACTGGTGCCCGCGCGAGCTGCGCTATCAGGAACGGTGGAACCGCAATGACTCGACCAAGGGGTGCGATGTCATCGGCTTCAAATTCGTCGCTGACGGGCAGATCAACCTGAACGATGAACTATTCATCTTCGAGACGAAATCCGGGATGTTGCCCTCAGACAAAAATCGGTTGCAGGATGCCATCACGGACAGTGACAAGGACAAACTCCGGGAGGCTATGAGTCTCAATGCCATCAAGCAGAAGTTTGTCCGTCGCGATGCGATGGATGACGCTAACCGCGTGAAGCGTTTTCAGAATATGGCCGACAGGCCCTTCCGGCGCATTAATGGAGCAGCCGCAATCCTTGACGACGTTGTGTTTGGGAAAACCGACATGACCACCGCTGACGCGTCGGCGCATCACAACGCGGCAAACATTCGGCTCATTGTCATCAAAGGGCCATCCCTGATGACGCTGATCCACACCCTCTATGAAAGGGCGGCGGATGAAGCCTGAAGCCAGCGCGCGCAACGTCCTTTCGACCACGCGCGCCCGCGCAAAAATGCGTGAGTTCCGCGTTGCCGAGGGAGATTTCAACCAGCTTCCCCGCGATCCCGCCATCCTCTTTAGCCTAGCGATTGCGATTCTCGGCGACGTTGCATCCTCCCTCGCGGATCAGGTCGGGGCCGATCCGACAGCCATCCCCATGCCGCCCGGCTGGGAGGAGGACGATGCCGACCCGCAAGCATCACTGCGTTTCGCATCAATCTTCTTCGACGCCTACATCAACGCAGAGCTGGATGCAGAACTGACGTCCGAGCTGTCGTTGCTATGCGCCGCGACCTATTACATCGCAGGCAGTGTCGGCAGCGCCGCCGTCATCGTTCGCCACATGGATCCGCCAAGCCTTGAAATCGCTGGCGGGCTCGGCTTCCTCCTCTACGCCATTCTCCAGAACAAGTTCGCCACGATCTACGCGCAGCATGACCATGAGGAGCGAGCGATCGCGCTTCTCAATGCATTGTCGGCATTCTTCCGTCTTGAGGGAGATGCCGGGCAGGTGGTGGCCGCCACCGGAGAACTGCGTGACTATGTCCACGTAAACGGCTCGCCGCGCGAACTACTTTATGCGGATATCATCGGTGCGGTCTGTGCCCTCAAGCTGCGAAATGCGGCCCGAACCATTCTCCCGAATGCGTCCAATCTCAATGCAGAGTTGTGGCGCCCAGCGCTCGCAAAGCCCCGATTCCCGATCGAGCTTTGGCCCGCCCAGCAACGCATTGCCGATGCCGGAGTGCTGGGGGGAAGGTCAGCCGTCATCCAGATGCCGACAAGTGCCGGTAAAACGCGCGCGACCGAGCTTATCATTCGCTCGGCATTCCTATCTCAGCGTGCGAATCTGGCGGTGATCGTCGCCCCTTATCGATCACTCTGCCACGACATCCGAGGCGATCTCGTTACCGCCTTCAATGGCGAGAACATCCTGCTTGATGAGGCCTCGGACTCCTATCAGTTGGACCTCACGCTGGATGCTCTTTTTGCTGCCGATTCAGTGTTGATCGTCACGCCGGAAAAGTTGCTCTACATGCTCCGGCGCGCGCCCGATTTCGCGGAACGGATCGGCCTGATGATCTACGATGAAGGTCACCAGTTCGATGGGATGACGCGCGGACCAACCTATGAGCTTTTGCTCACGTCTCTTCGCATGGCGCTACGTCCCGAAACACAGACCATCCTGATTTCTGCTGTCATCGGAAATGCAGGCGATGTGGCGGAATGGCTGATCGGCGACCGCGAAGCGGTCCTCGATGGCGTCGGCCTCTTGCCGACGACCAAAAGCATCGCGTTCTCGAGTTGGCAGGACCAGCGCGGGCGTCTTGAATACGTAGACCCACAAGACCCAGCTGATCGCGAGTTCTTCGTGCCGCGTATTATAGCGGACATTCTTCTCCAGCCGCTCCCGCGTGAGCGGACGGAAAAGCGTTTTCCCGAGAAATCAGGCAGCGACGTTGGCCTGTTTCTTGGCCTTCACGTCGTCAGAAATGGCAGTGTCGCCGTCTTCTGTGGGCGCAAGGACAGCGTGACCACCATTTGTAGGCGCGCGGTTGAGTTGGCTGGGCGTAACTTCGTGGCGGAATGGCCTGTCGCATTCTCCGATGCCCAGGAGGTGGCAGCCATCCGCTTCTTATCTGAGCTTCAGCTTGGCGAGGACGCTCCGGCGACGCAGGCTGCGCGCCTCGGCGTCTTGGCACACAGTGCTGACACACCGCATGGCATCCGCCTTGCGATCGAGCACGCCATGAAGCTAGACCTAGCGAAGTTCGTGGTCTGTACGTCAACCCTCGCCCAAGGCGTCAATTTTCCCTTGAAATACCTGATCGTCACCACGACCCAGCAAGGGGGCGAGGGCATCCTCGTTCGCGACTTCCATAACCTGATGGGGCGCGCTGGACGGGCGGGTATGCACACTGAAGGTAGCGTCATCTTCTCGACGCCAACCATCTACGACCAGCGCCGACAATTCGGTCGTGGCCGGAGGAACTGGCAAGACACGGTAAGATTGCTCGATGCCGCCAATTCGGAACCATCAGGCAGCTCTATTCTGGCATTGTTCGAACCTTACACCCAGCGGGGCACCGCCATTATGCAGGAGATTCCGCCGGAATGGCTAGACCTTGCATTCGCCGATACTGCGAAGATTGAGGACGTGGTGGATGCTGCCCTTGCAGTCGAGCCGAATATAAGCCGTGCAGATTTCCGAAGATTCATCGAAGGACGGGCTCGGGCCATCCAGAATATTGCAGCCTTCCTTGTCGCGAATATGACCTTTGAAGAGGGTGAGGATGCCGCGGAGCGAATCGCGGAGCTAGCAGCCAATACGCTCGCCTATCATCTTGCCGGGGATGATACGAAGCCCCGCCTCATTGAGGCGTTCCGAGCAATCGGTGCATCCATCGCCGCCAATACCGATGGTGACCAGCGAGCCGTCATCCGGCGCTCGCCCCTGCCACCCGCAGCTATCGCCGAGTTGCGGACATGGCTTTCTGAAAACCTGCCAGCCCTTCAGGCCGCCGTTGCTGAAAATCGGCTTCTTGATGAAATCGCCCCCATCGTGTTTCGCTTTGCCTCCTCACGTAAGATTACCTCGATCACCAATCAGGATGTAATCCCCCGTACCCTCCGTGAATGGGTGGCCGGGAATAGCTATGCGCGCATCCTTGCTACCCTCGTAGAGGTAGATGCTCGGGTCGGTGGGCGACGGCGCAGACCGACGGTGGATGACGTCGTGGCGCTCTGCGAAGGCGGCTTCGGCTACGACGTGGCGATGATCGTTGCCTCGATTGCCGACCTTGCCGAAGAGAAAGATGAAGCCCTGTATAATGCCGCCTCGCTGCTTCAGCGCCAGATCAAGACAGGGCTGACAGAACGGGCCGCACTAGCCTTCCATGAGGCGGGCTTCGCTGACCGTCATGTCGCTGCATTCCTCGGGTTGCTCTGGCCGATTGCGGTCGATCGTGGAGGTGTTCGTGCCGCCTGTCAGCAGGAGGCCGTCATCCGGCCCGCTCTGCTTCAGTTCCCCAGTTATTTTACCGCTGTCGCAGCTGAAATTGGTGGGTGGACGGCCTAAGTCGGTCGTTCATCCAGACCCGCTGACATTCGGCAAAACATTTTCGCACGAGGGCCGCGCAATGGCCGAGATAAGGCCATTGATGGTCGCAACGAGCTAGGTGATTTCTTCGATCGCCACGAGTTTCCCGCTGCTCAAATTGGTCGGTACAATGGCATAAACGGGCGCGATTCAGTCGGTTGCAGGCGCGGAACATCACCCCGCATCTGTTGCAGACGGTAATGTTCTGACAATCAATGACGCTTTCGGCCAAGGGTTACAAAATGCATGAAGTTGGGTTTGTGTACGTGCTGACGAATCCGTACTACGTGTCCGGCTTGGTGAAGATTGGCGAAACCGGGCTACTGGCCGAGGACCGTGCCAAGAAGCTGTTCACGACAGGCGTTCCTGCGCCCTTCACGGTGGAATATCGGGCTGCGACTTCCCGATCATTCGAAGTCGAAAGAAGAGCGCATAAAATTCTTGCTGCTCACCGAGTGAACTCCAGCCGGGAATTTTTCTTCGTCTCCGTTAATGAGGCGATCGAGACAATCCGCTTATCTGCGGTCGAGGCGGGTGGGATTGTCAGCTGGAAATCACCGACTTTACACTACCTGCGAGCGGGAGACCGGCTTGCACTCAGCTTGGAAGCTGGCCAAACATTCTTTCATCTGGCTTACCCCGATCAGATGAGCCTGATGGCCGGAAAAATGGATGCTGTTAACGTCTATCAGGCCCATTCTGATGGTGATCTGCTTGAGATTTTGGTGACTGACTCCCCTGAGAGCGTTTCAAGCTATTCTGAAGGTCATTACTGGGGCACGACTGATCCGGTGCCATTTCTTGACCGAGACGACAGGGCAGTGAACGGCACTATCAATGGGCTGGAAATATTGACGCCCGGAGAACGACTTGTTTGGCTACCTGCGCCCGATCAAGCCGCAGGCCATTCGGCCGTCATCTTCGAAGCCCTGGATTATTGCCAGCTTGTGAGCAGAACCTGGAGTCCGCAGTTCATCGACAACCTTTTTCCGCTTAATTTTGATGTCCTCACGGTCGACCAGGCACCGCCTGAGTCGGTAGCCGCAGTGCAAGCGGCACTCAAACTACCGGTTCCACGGCATTGGGTGCCTCATTCAAACCGAAGTGACGAATGGGTGGAATTGGGGGCTACACGTAAGCCACCGAACTACTGGCTGCCGCAGTTGAAACTCCAAAAAAGGAGTGGACGGGCTCGCGGGTGAGCGTCGACGAATGATCGGTTGAGCCCAAGAAATTTTTCTTGCGATTTCCTGGGGGATGCCACAATGTTCTCATATTGTTCTTGTGTTGGAGCCGATATGGATACGAACATTGGTGAAGATTTCCGTCAGGTCGATCCCTTCATTGGGGTGGCGCAGCAAGGGCAGAACAAGACGCGTAGTTGGCTAAGGAGTCTCCGTGATCGCATGCGCGACGGAATTGCTCGCTTGCGCAAATGGAGCCTGAGGTTTCCCTATGCCAAGCCGCTTCCCCAAGAGGGCCGGGATGCGGAGATCATCAAGTTGATCACCCGCCTGCAAAAATTCAGAGAGATCCCCTCCAAGGAACTGCGGACGGGTGCCGATGCCTCGATCACTCGGGTTACCAATTTACTCCGGCTTATTTCCGTGGGGCCGTTTCTCGTTATTCTGGCAGCTCTCGGCGTTTTCCTCTTGAATGTGGTGGACCCCGCCTATCCTCGGTTTGTAGCTGTGACGGCCGATTTGGCGCTGATGATTATGGTGCTGTTCTGGATTGCTCTGGACACCGCCATCCCGTTGTTTTGCATCGTCTTCGCCCCGGAGTTTGAGTTCCGCACCCGCCAGTTCGAACTCGCTCATGATCTTCGCATGGCTGCGGAACTGCGCGAATTCGAACTCGACACCCTCAAGGCCGGAGAGCAGTGGTTGGGGATCAAGCTGGAACGTCTGAAATTCCGTATGGTCCTCATGTTCGGCGGCTCAGACAAACTTGCCCTGTTCGCTTTGGTTGGGTTGGCGTGGGCCATGAAGAAGCTGCTTCAGTCCAACGAGGGGCTATTTTCCCAGCAATGGATGACTTACATCCTCGCAGGGCTTCTTGGCGCAACCATCGGCGGTGTCCTCGCTAACGTGATTGTGAAGCGGCTACTCTATCAGAAGGATATCGTCACTCTCGCAATCCGGGAGAGGGAAGAAATAGTGGAAGGTAACCCGAAACCGTAATTAAGGAGGGCCGGATGGCGCTGCTGAAGGCGAGTTGAAACCCGGCACTTTACTCGTCAGCGCGGATAGTCAGATCATGAGTTCCGCCAATTTCCATCTGGATGTTGTTTGATATCCAGACACTAACTACTGTCCCCAAAGAACATTCAGTTTTGAGATGTCACGAGTTGGCCTAGAATGACGTACGTGGGCGTGAACTGGTAATCGGGCTCATTGCCTGCTGATATCGAATGGCCCTTTACCACTAGGCTGGACGGCGCTCACGCGCCGCCCAATTATGCGAACCGCCAGACCGGGATGCCGAGCGCTTTGGCCTTGTCGGCGAGATTGTCCTGGATACCGCTGCCGGGAAAGACCATGACCCCGACCGGCAGGACATTGAGCATGGCGTCGTTGCGCTTGAACGGTGCCGCCTTGGCATGTTTGGCCCAATCGGGCTTGAAGGCGATCTGCGGTATCTTGCGATTGTCGGCCCAGGCGGCGGCGATGCGTTCGGCACCTTTCGGCGATCCCCCGTGCAGCAGCACCATGTCGGGGTGCTTGGCGTGGACCTGGTCGAGCTTGGCCCAGATCAGCCGGTGATCGTTGAAGTCGAGTCCGCCGGTGACGGCGACCTTGGGGCCGGGCGGCAGCATGACCTGCGTGTCGGTTCGTTTCCGGGCGGCGAGGAAATCACGGCTGTCGATCATTGCCGCGGTCAGGGAGCGATGATTGACCATCGAGCCTACGTGCGGCCGCCAGGAGGAGCCGGTGTGGCGTTCGAACTGCTCGGCGGCGATGTCGCGGAAGAGTTCCATGCTATCTCGGCGTTCGATCAGGGTCCGGCCTTCGGCGGTGAGGCGTTCCAGTTCGACGGACTTCACTTCGCTACCGTCCTGTTCCTTTTGGGACCGCTGCTGCGCCTGTTCATTGTCATCGAGGGTCCGTTCGACCCGGCCGGTGGCGCGGTGGAACAGGTTGACGGTCGACCACAGCAGGTCTTCGAGGTCGGGTTCGAGGCGGGTGTTGCCCAAGGTGACGATCAGGGCGTCGAAGATGTCGGCGACGGCTCCGGCGATCATGTTGCCTTCGGGAAGCGGTCTTGGATCGGGTTCGTCCTGGAACGGGCGGTAGCCGTAGAGTTGGAGTTCGTTGAGGATATGGTCGGTTGGAGATGAGGCGTGCGGCGGTTCGCGGTCGGATTCGGTGGTCATGGTGCTTTTCCTTGTCGGATCGGCCGCGCCCGTCGCGGCCTTCATGGCGACGGACAGCCGCGGGCGAACCGGACCTGCACCCCGCCCTCGGGCGAGGCCGGAGCGAAGCGGAGGATGGCGGAGGCCGGGTCTTTTGCTTCGCGCTGCAAAGGTGGCGCAGCCGCCGGCGGAAAAGACCTGGGCGCAGCCATTGCCGGGCCGGGACGCTTGCGGCCCGATCGCCCTCTTGAAGGCCGGGGCGTGGCCCTCTCCGACATCATGGAAAAGCGCCGGATCGAACAGGGCAGGGCGGAATGCCGCTTCCCTGCATTCCGGCCATGGCCTCATGGGAGCATGAAACGGGTGACGTCTTCCGGGACGATTTGAAGCCGTAAAGCAGCTCGAAGAGCAATGATCCCCAGGTGCCGAAGATCGTCGTTGAAGTCGGCCAGCGCCGGAGACAGGGCGATCGCTTCGATTCCGGCCATCCTGGCCCGTTCGACCAGGATCACCTGAGCCGCGTCGCCGGCCGGGTCGTCGTCGTGGGCGATATAGAGACGGCGCAGTTCCGGACCGAACAGGAGGGCGGAGAGATGGGCGGCTGACAAGGCGGCGGCCATGGGCAAGTGGGGCAGGGCGCTGCGCAGCGACAGCATGGTTTCGATCCCTTCGCCCGCCGCTATGACGTCATGCGCCACACCGAAGCGGACGGCATGCCCGAGCAGATCGCCCATGGCCCGTCGTGGCGTGGTGATTGGTGCCTTATCTGAGCCGGAGGGATCGAGCCAGGTGCGGTGCGCTCCGGTCAGCCTGCCGTTGAGATCGGTGACGGCGGCGATCATCGCCGGCCAGGTCTTGGTCGGGCTATGGTCGTCGGGCCGATAGTAACAGTGGGGATGGAAACGCAAGCTTCCGGTTCCGTGCAAAGCCGTAATGCCGCGATTGCGCAAATACGTTTCCACGACGCAGCCGCCGATTGGCTGGGCCATGGCGAACAGCCGCCGCGCCGCTTCGCGCGAGCCTGACGGTGCTGGCAACATTGTGGGCTTGGCCGGTCTATCGGCTTCCGGATGGGGCAGGCTGAGGAAGGTTCTGGCCTCCTCGGCGACATCGTGGAAATCGATCAGTCCGCGGGAGTGGCGGATGACGTCAAGCAGGTCGCCATGCTCGCCGGTACATGCGTCGGTCCATTTGCCCGCAGCGCCCTTGCCGCTCTCCGGTCCGGTCAGCCGGACGAACAGTGATCTCCCCGGCGTGTTGCGAACGTCGCCAACCAGCCAGTAGCGGCCTTCGCGATGGCCGGCGGAGAGATAATGGCGGCACACCGCCTCGGCCTGCTTGGCGAGACGGAGCGCGAGATCATGCGGCCTTCCCGACATGATGCGCCTCCAAAAGAAAAGGCCCGCCGTCGCCAGCGGGCCAGTTTCGTTCCATCGGGTGATGGGTTATTCGGCTGCAGCAGGGTGAGGTTCACCGTCGGCTTCGTCTGTGTCGACGAGGTCGTCGCCTTCACCCAGGGCCGTTTCACCATCGTTCTCCGCCGTCTCATCGACGACGGAGCTCGACGCAGCTTCTCCGGTTTCGGCCTGCGACCGCCCCGGCGTGCGCAGTGGTTCGGGTAGCCAGCCGGTACCGGCCAGCAGGGTTTCGGCTTCGCTGGCCATGTCGACTTTCTTCAGATGCTCGATACGGTCAGCGGCCCGTTGGCCTTTCGCTTCGGCCACAGCCTGGAGAATCCGAGCCTTGGTGACGCGGCCGAGGAAATTGTCGACAGTCGGTTGCCACCCGGCCGCCGCCATATCGAGATCGACCGTCTGTGCCAACTGGTTGGCATGGGCGAGCGCCCGTGGCCGCCGGTTCCAGCTCTCATGCACGGCATTGACCGACAGGCTGACAACATGAGCGAACAGCGACCAGCGGCGGTCAGCGTCCCATGCCTGAAGGGCATCCCACAGATCGTCCGAGTCTTTCGGCATTGCCTTGGCCCAATCTTCATGCCGGATGCGGATCGCTTCGGCGGAGGTACTGTCATTCAGCCCCGGTGCCTGCGTACCGAAGCTGACGCTTTTCAGGTCCAGCTCCAGGCAGCTATCCGAACCATAGTGGTAGAAAACTTTCAGCGTTAGAGCGTGCAGGGCGGCGAGGAAGGCGATGTCAGGCCGTTCGCCCAATGCCTGGCGCAGGCCGAGCGTGCGATGGGCGGTCAGTTCGGCCATCAGCCTGTCGGAGATCGGCGTCAGTCCATCCTCCTCCGCAGGTTCCGGCTGCGGA
>Ga0209415_10014690_pt1 | contig 12772 bp, 11 predicted proteins | sample PeaSoiSIISIP2007_FD_187696 | JGI IMG/M metagenome (GOLD analysis project Ga0209415, IMG submission 187696) | Peat soil microbial communities from Weissenstadt, Germany - SII-SIP-2007 (SPAdes) (version 2) | ecosystem: Environmental > Terrestrial > Soil > Wetlands > Peat | place: Germany...
AAGCAACTGGACATTGACCTGACAACGGTTGAGGGCGGCGCACTGCTCAGGTAGGCGCCCCACGGAGCCTGCGATTATGGAGCCGCCGTCGACGAAGCAGGGCACCTCCACGCAGGCCTGCGAAGGTAGGTTGGAGATCACTCCGCCCGAATTGATGACGTTGCCCATGAACCGGTACGAAGCTCCGCCTTCCAGCGCAGCGATAACCCGGGGCGCGTACTCGGTACTTTGAGGCGGCAGCGACGAGGCGCCGGCTTCCGTCAGCGCGCTACGCTCGGCTTCGAATTTCTCCTCGAGGTCGTCCAACCGGTACAGGTACTCGCGAACCCGAACACCGTGGGTCTCGGTCTCGGCGCCCTGGCGGAGGAAGTACGGGTAGTACTCGGCGTTGTGAACGCTCGACTCGCTGACGAAATAGCCAAAACGCCTTAGCAGCTCGAGGCGGATCCCGTCCGGGTGCTCGTCGACGTCCACTGCGCGGGCAAACGCGCGGAGGCGTGGGTACACGTCCTCGCCACGTACCTCGAGCCTGAGGAACCAGGTCATATGGTTGATACCTGCCGCTTGCCAGGTCAACCGCTCCGGCCCGGCGAGATCCAGGTAGCCCTCAATATCCGCCGCGGTGTGCTCCGTACCGTGGCAAAGGCCGACATAACAAGGAAAACCCGTTCGTGCAATCCCCATGACGACCATCGCCATCGGGTTGGTGTAGTTGAGAAAGTAGGCACCCGGCGCGTGCTCGGCTACGGTGCTGCAGATATCTAGAACGGGTGGGAGCGTGCGGAGCGCCCGCGAGATGCCCCCAATGCCGTGGGTGTCGGCGATCGTCTGGCGCACCCCGAACTTCTCGGGAAGGTCGAAGTCGACCGCGGTCGCCTTCTTGCCACCCACTTGGACCGTGTTGACCACATAGCTACAACCACGAACGCCCTCAGCACAATCGGTTGACGCAACGACGGGTACCGATCGCTTGCTTGCCATCGCTATCGCTTCGACCGCCTTGACCGCGTCCCGCAGGCGCTGATCGTCGATGTCCACCAGGTGGATCTCGGCGTCAGCGGTGGCATCTTGCTGTAACAGGTCGCTGACAAGGGTGCGCGTGAACACCAGGCTGCCTGCACCGACAATGGCGATCTTGGTCATGGGCGCCCCCCGTCGGGGCCGCCGGCCGCCTCGGACCGAAGTGCCAAGGCGCCAGCACCTACCAGCGCCGAGTCAGCGTGAAAATGCGCCGGCTCCACTTCTGGAGGGAACACCAAAGTCTGCTCGAACACCTTGCGCACCCTGGCGCACAGGTCAGACGGCGAGCGCAGGAACCCACCGCCTATGACAACGCGTTGGGGGTCGACGACGATGGCTATGTTGGCGACCCAAACCGCAACCTCGGTGAGGATGTCCTCCACCAACGCAGCGGCCTTGTCGTCGTGGCTGCCTCGCTCGGTGAGCTGCTCCATGGTCAGCGGCGAGCCGAGCTCCCTGCGGGCTCGCTCCGGGACCGCCCGCCCACCGACGAGCTCCTCGAGTGGAGCCGGGATGTCTTCGCTACCTACCACTCCCTGCTGGCGGCCCCGGAGCACCTCCGGCCCGGGCAGAAGGTAACCAACTTCGCCGGCCGCCCCGTGCGCACCCTCGAGGATCTCTCCCCCGACGACGATCCCGGCCGCGATCCCCGTCCCAAGGTTCATGTAGACACCGTGCATGACGCCGCGCAGCGCGCCCCAAGTCATCTCGGCGAGCGTGGCAGCTTTCACATCGTTCATAAGCGAGATGTCCAAGTCAGGGAATCGCTCGCGCAGGCGGAAAGGGATCCGTAGGTTGGACCAACCCGGCATGCCGGATATCAAAACCCCGTCTTCGCCGGTAATCCCCTTGGTGGACACGCCCAAAGCCTTCAAATGCTCCCCGGTGCCGTCTTGTTCGCGCACGTGCGCGACGAGATCCAGGGCGCGCGCGAAGACGCGGTCGGCACCGTCCTCAGGCCGTGTGCTGATCTCTTCGCGCCCTGTCACGCTGCCGTCGGGGCCGACAGCCGCGGCAGCAAGCTTTGTCCCACCGATGTCGAGCGCCAGCACGGACCTTATGCCCATGCCGGGGTCATTTCAGCACGATCGAACGGGAGAGCCGGCGCGGCCGGCTCGGGTCGATCCCCTTAACGTCTGCCAAAGCGATGGCAGCGAGCTGCGCCCGCACGAGCTCGACCATCGGGTCCCCGTCCGGGCTCGGCCGCTCGAGCGTCGCCCCGCTGGCCAGCACATCGTCCTCGAGCCCGACAGGGAGCGCGCTAAGTGACCACACCAGGCTGTGCGCTTCGAGAAGGCTGATCGGCCCATGGCGGAGTTCCATCGACGGGTAGGCCTCAGTCCACGAGAGCGACGCCTCGCGTAGCTTCAGAGCAGCCTCGTTGGCCAATCCAACGCCAGGCCCTTGGCCTAGGAAGACGAACTGGCTGTAGCTACCCAGTCGGTCAGGCAACGGAGCGAGCAGCTGCTCCCCGGCTAGGTCGGCGAGGTGCTCGATATCGTGCCCAAGGTGGCTTCGCCACAAGGCGAGCACACTCGTCGCAAAGCGTGTCTGGACCACAGACTCTTCGTCAGCAAAGGGCAAAGAGATATTGCGCGTGGCCGCTTTGGCGATGGGGGTCGACTCCGCCCCAGTGATGGCCAGGACCTCGGTACCTGAGGAAAGCGCCTCGATCAGCCGTAGGACCTCCGTCGTCGTCCCCGAGCGCGAGATCGCCACGACGACGTCGTAGCTTCGCCCCGAAGGCATCTCCGAAGCGGCGAACGCGTCGCTCTCGCCAAGACCCCCTTCTTCCCGCCAGGCCGCTATCGCTTCCGCCATATAGCGCGACGTACCGCAACCGACGAGAGCTATACGGCTGCCGTGCACGGGGAGACGAGTACCCGCGGCCATCTCGCCGGCGCGCAACCAACAAGACGGCTGACTGTTCACTTCGTCAACGAGACTGTCCGCTTCTGCGCGGAAAGGGCTCATATCGAACTACTATAGACTCGCGTTATGTGGCGATGTCAAGCGTGCCCGGCAACCCTCGCTCGGGGGCCCCGATCGGGGCGCAGGAGAGGTGCCGGGTGATCAAGGTCGTAACTCTCGGTGAAACCCTGGTCGAGGTCATGGCACAGGACGTGGGGGCTTTGCCATCCTGAAGGTGGGACCAGGTCACTTTCGCAATGCGGGAGGGACTTTATGCGCTCGATCAGATCGCAGGTGCATTGAGCCCTGAGTGGTGCGAGCACTCATTAATTGCCGAGATGGAAAAGGAGATGATTGCCAACCCCGGGTATTGGCAGCCTTACTATCGGGGTGAACCTGACCGCCAGCGCGTCCTGCGTCATTTCAGCTATAGCGACCGCATCCGCTACGGAGCTATGCGGCGGCGTGCGACAATTCGCACGCCGCCGCCGAATAACCCAGGGGGGTAGGTACGGTCCGGTCGTCAGTTGGCCCTATGCGAGGGAAACCAGGGCTCCGGCCCTGTCTTCGCTAACCAGGTCGGCAGGGAGCATCTCCGGCTGGGACATGCCGGGCTCGGGCACACGGCGTCCTCGCCGGGGGATCGCCAGCGCGGCGACCACCGCGAGACCGACTATCGCGGCGCCCGCTGCCACCGCCGGGACCAGTCCCCTAACGAACGCTTGGTCGCTCGCGTAACTCCCCGTCGCCGAGAAGACCGAGGCCAGTACGGCTATGCCGAGCACACCGCCCATCTCCCTGATGGCGTTGTTGACACCCGAAGCGATCCCTTCCTCGCCAGGTCCTACCGCACCGAGGACCGTGCTCGCCATCGGGGCGAAGAAGAGCGACATGCCGATACCGCTCAGGACGAACGCCGGTACCAGGTGGCTGTACGGGACGGTCGGTGACGCCACAACTGCCAACCAGGCGAGGCCGAGCGACTGCAGACCGAGGCCAACAGCCAGCACCGGGCGGCCGCCGACGCGTTGGGTGATGATGCCAGCGACCGGAGCGATGAGCATCGGCATCGCTGTCCAGGGCAGGATGCTCAGCCCAGCCCGAAGGGGCGAATAACCCTGCACTATCTGGAGGAACTGGGCCAGCAGGAAGATGGCACCGAACATCCCGAACGACATCAGCAGCGACGCAATGTTGGAGGCCGCGAAGGCCCGGTTGCCGAACAGGCGCAGGGGCAGCATCGGCTCGGCAGCCTGGCGCTCGACGAGAGCGAACAGGACCATAAGCACCACCCCGAGCGCCAGGGGCCCGCTCACCTCGGGTGACGACCATCCCAGGCTCGTGCTGCGCACCAGGCCGAAAACGACACCGAACAGGCCCGCTGTGCCTAAAGCAACGCCGGGCAGGTCGAGGCGACGCGCCTTGCCTCTGCTCTCCTCGAGGCGGGCATAGGCGAGTGGGACCAGGACAAGTCCGATGGGCACGTTCAGCCAGAAGATCCACTGCCATGACGCCCATTCGACTATCGCTCCGCCGACCAGAGGTCCGCTGGCTACAGCCAGGCCTCCGATGGCGCCCCAGGCACCAAGAGCGAGGGCTCGCCGTTCCGGCGCGACAGCATGGGCGAGCAGCGTAAGTGTCAGGGGCGTAACGATGGCCCCGCCGATTCCCTGCATAGCACGGGCGGCGACCAGGGCCCCTATGCCTGGAGCGAGGGCGGCGGCAGCCGAGCCAAGGGTAAAGATCGTGAGGCCGACCAGGAACATACGCCTGCGCCCAAAACGCTCTCCGAGGCTCGAACCCGTCAGCAGGAGAGCCGCGAAAGTGAGCGTGTAGGCCGCGATCGTCCATTCGAGGCCGCCGATCGTGGCATGCAGGTGCCGCCGGATCGTGGGGAGTGCGGTGGTTACGACGAGGTTGTCGAGCGCCGTCATGAAAAGGGCGGCCGATGTGATTGCAAATGTCCAACCTGCGTGCTTGGCGCTACTTGTTGCTGTCTCGGTGCGTTGCATTGGATCCTCCTTTTTGTTGCTGTTTTGTTGTCGGCGGGGTAATTATTGGTTGATCACTTACTTTGAATGACAAAAAAATAGGGTCGTCCAGTCCCGCTAAAGACCCCTAGTCAACCTTCCCGCCTTTTCGCGCGGGACCATCTGATTAGCCCATGGCTCGTCGAGTTCTTCGATCCCTAGGGCAGCGACCATATTGCAGAGCATCCCCATCGCGAGCCAGCCGCGGAGAGCCTCGTCGCTAGCCCCCGACGCGCTGGCGGCGGTTCCCCACACCTTTCGCATCCCGCGCTGGGCCACGACCCGGATTTCGGGGTCGCTCGCAGCCGCGGTGAAACAGTGCATCTGAAGAAGCAGATTGACCGGGTCACGGATCAGTTCGATGTAGGCCATGCCCATTGCATGCAATGCCTCGTCCCCTGACAAGCCCTCTGCCGCCTTCGCGAAAGTCCTGTCGGTGCGCTTGAAGCAGTCCTCGACGACCGCCAAGAACAACTCCTTTTTGGAACTGAACAGCCGGAAGATATACGGCTGGGAGATGCCCGCCCGCTCGGCCACGTCCTGGGTAGTCGTTCCCTGGTAGCCACCGTCTGCGAAAGCGACGGCCGCCGCGCGCAGCACCTCTTCCCTGCGTTCCTCGGCGCTCATGCGGTGGAGAGTGCTCACACCACCTATGTTAGTAATTGATCAATCACTTGTCAAGCAGGCGCCTTGTCCCTGCGGGACATGTACGCTACGACATCGACAGGCCCTGTAAACCCGTGAAGCTGCGCGTGAGCAGGCGCCCTGCTGCGAGGGCCACGGCGGGACTGGCTCTCAGCGCAATTTGCCTTGCTTCGTGCGGCGCGAGTGGCCCTGGCGCAGCGTCCGGCGAGCGAGCAGCCCCCGCCCTGGCGACGCCGCTCGCGACTTCGGTCGAAGGTGGCGGGGGGACCTGGGCGACGGTACCGATGGGCGACCTGAGACAACCCGCCAACACGTTTTGGCAGTTGTTCTTCCGGCGAGATGGTGCACGCACTTGGTCCAACCAGGTCGAGGCCACCGCCACCGCCACCAACGGCGGGCTCGTCCTTGCCCCGGCGGGCCATTCGCTGCTGGTGGGCGTACGGCCCTCCCAGCTGCTGACCTTCACTCCTCTCATTTCGACCGCCGACGCCGGTGGTTCGTGGTCGACGGGCCTTATCTCTCAGGGCCTAACCTCGAGGCCTACAGCGCTGGCAATGAGCCCTGGCGGTGGAGCGCTTGCCCTTGTGAACGGTCGTGGCGGCCCAGAGGTCCTCGAAAGTACCCGCGGCCTGTCGTCGTGGCAGCCTCTGGTCACAGGCAAGGCACTCGCAAGCAACCCGATTGACCGGCCCTGCGAGCCGGGGCCGCTGACCGCCGTGGGCTACGTAAGGGTCTCGCCAACTCGCAGCACCCCTGACGACCCCGTGATAGGCACGAGCTGCCGCCGTCCCGGCGTTGTCGGGATATTCCAGGAGGTCATGGCTACCTGGGAGACCGTGGGGCCAACGCTCCCGTCAGGATCCGGGCAGGCCCAGGTCCTCGGGCTGTTCCCGGCACGGGACGGGCTGGCCACCCTGATCGGCCTGTCTGGGGCACGAGCCGAGGTGAACGGCGGGACGAACCTGTTAGCAGCTTGGGCGGCCTTGCGGAAGCCTTGGGCCAGTTCCGCTCCCCTGCTGCTACCCAAGGGCGACCGCCTGCTCTCCTACGGTGCAACCCCCGGGGGTGGGCTGTTTGTCTTGGTCGCCCGGCCAGGCGGCGAGAACGAACTTGCAGTCGTGGCCGCGACGAGCCACGCCTGGCGGCGGCTACCGCCCCCACCACCTGGCACAACGACGGTCGCTTTCGGGCCCGGCTCGGCGGTCGACGCTTTAGCTGCCGGCCGCACCGCACTGACGGTGTGGCATCTCGCCAGCGATGTGGGAAAATGGGCAAAGAGCCAGGTGGTCCAGGTGGCAATCCAGTACGGCTCCTCGAGTTGAAAGACCAGGCACTATGAAGGGAACCGAGCTCGCGAGCGGCATGGGCAGCATGCCCACCGTTCATTTCAACGCTCATACGGCCCTAACCGCCTGGCAGTCCGGGCCCTTTTCCATGGTCGTGGCGGTCACGCTCGTCGCGATCGCCTACTGGTACCTAAGGGCGGACTGGCGGCTCGCATCGAAAGGCCGGCGATGGCCGGGACGGCGGACCGCGTCCTTCATGGCGGGCTTGGTCGCAATCGAACTAGCCGTCCAGTCCCCCGTGGCGACTTTCACGGGCTCATATTTCCAGGCGCACGTGGCTCAACACCTCCTCCTCATGGTGGTCGCCCCACCGTTGCTAGCACTTGGGGCGCCCTCCACCCTGCTGCTGCAAACGTCGGGCAGGGGCACGAAGAAACGATGGTTGACGGTGCTCCACTCGCGCCCGTTCTCCGTCCTGACCTTTCCCGTGCTGGTTTGGTTCTTCTACTTCGGGGCGATGTTCGCCTTCTTCCTAACCTCGTTGGTAAACGTTGCCATGCACCACATGGACCTTATGGACGCGTTCAACGTGGCGTTCCTCATCGGAGGCTGTCTCTACTGGTGGCCCATGGTCGGCCTCGACCCGAACCTGCACTGGAGGATGGGCTACGGGGCAAGGATCGCCAACCTGGCCCTCGGGGTGCCGTTCGAAGCTTTCCTGGGCGTCGTGATCCTGTCACAGGCAAGCCCGATTGCCTCCATGTACTCCCTCCAGAGCACGCACGCCGGTGGCGGATTGCTCTGGTCGGCGACCGAGCTCTCCACCTTCGCGGGCGTGATCCCGATCTTCCTCCAATGGATCCGCTCGGACGAACGAGCCGGCGCAAGGGCCGACGCAAGGGCCGACCGGGCCTATGCCGCCCAGGCACTTGCCGAACGGGCAGGGGGCCCGGCAGAAGATGTGGACGCCCGTACTCCCCCCGTCCCGGTCGCCGCCGCGGCAAGTGGAGCAGGTTCGACCGGGGTCGACAGGTTCAGGCCGCTTTTCCAGCCTGGCAACAGCGCGTGGGAAGCCATGTGGAAGGCCAAGGCCGGCTACGTGCCAGGTCGCGGCCCCGCCACGGGTGGTAACGGCAGAGCACCCAAAAGCTAAAGCGCGTCAGCGTCGAGCACCATCATCTCGACGATGTCGCCGGCTGCGACCCCTTCGCCATCGGGAAGGAACGCAAGAGCATTCGCACTGGCCAAAGCATGCAGTTGGTGCGAGCTCTGGCCTCCCGACGGCTCTACATGCAAAGCGCCATCGGCCGATGCGGTGGCGTGGACGCGCACCAGGTGGAGCCTTCCGTCCGGGCGGCGCAACAGGTCCACCGAAGCGCGGCCAACCAGGCGCGGCCGGTCCAGGTTCTCGTGGCCCGCCATGAGCCGCAGCGACGGTCGCGCAAAAAGCTCGTAGGAAACGAGAGCCGAAACAGGGTTGCCCGGCAAGCCGAAAAGAGGCGTCCCTTTCGGAGGGAACGTAGAAAATGCAAACGGTTTTCCCGGCCTCACCGCCACCTGTAACCAGCGGGCATGTTGGCCACCGAGCTTTTCCACGACCATCCTCACGATGTCCCGGTCCCCCACACTGACCCCCCCGCTGGTCAGCAAGGCGTCACATTCCTGAGCCGCCTCCTGGAGAGTTTTCGTCAGGGCGAGAGGCTCGTCGGCGGCACTGCCGAGGTCGACGGGGACGAACCCGTCGGCTTTCACCTGGGCCAGGAGCGCGGGCCGGTTGCTGTCACGTACCTTCCCGAACTTGAGCGGGCCCGGTCCGCTAGTCAGTTCGTCGCCGGTGGAGATAACACCCACCCGGGGCCGGGGGTACACCAGCACCTCTTCCATGCCAAGGCTTGCGAGCACGCCGATATGAGCCGCGCTCAGCTGCGCGCCTGCCGCGAAAACCTCGTCTCCGGTTGCGATGTCGCTCCCCGCTGGGCGGACGTTGGTACCGGGCCCGACAGCTTCCTCGATTATTACGAAGCCGTCTTCGGTGCGGGTGTGCTCGACCATGCAGACAGCATCCGCGCCCGACGGGAGCACCCCGCCGGTCATTATGCGGGCTGCCTCACCTTCGCCAACAACGAGCGTCCCGGGGTCGTCGCCAGCCATGAGCGTCCGGGTAACCCGGAGCCTCGTTGGAGCATCTCTGACATCGACGGAGCGGACGGCGTAGCCGTCCATCGAAGAATTGGTAAAAGGCGGCACAGGCTCGTTGGAACGCACCGGCTCGGCAAGGACATGGCCGACGGCCTCCATGAGCAAGGTGCGCACCGGTGCCAGCCTTCGGCAGCTCGAAAGAACGAAGCCGCGCGCATCGTCGATGCTCACCAGTGTCATGGCACCTTCCGCATATCGGGCCACGTTAGACCCTTTCGCGCAGGCTTTAGCCCGGCCGAACTGGGTTGGGGGATAGGGTCCAAGTTGGATGTTCGAACACTTCAGCGACCAGGCACGCAAAGTGCTGGTACTCGAGCCCGCGGGCGAGAGCTGAGCCGGGCTTTGCGGTCGTTACTACCGGAGGCCACCGATCAGGTCAACCTCGTAGAGATGTACTCACGCGAGGTGCGGCCGCCGGACGGGAGACCCTTCGTCAGGGTCAACATGGTCTCGACCCTCGACGGGGCCATTGCACTTGGCGGGCGTGCCGGAGAAATCAGCGGGCCGGCGGACAGGGCAGTGTTTTTCGCCCTCCGCTCACTTGCGGATCTGGTGCTCGTTGGAGCAGGCACAGTCCGAGCAGAGAACTATGGGCCAGTTAAACTTCCCGAAGATGTGCAGTTAACGCGCGTCGGGCGAGGCCAGAGCCCGCTACCGCGCCTAGCTGTGGTGACGCACCGGGTGGACCTCGACTTCGGGTCCCGCCTTTTCGTAGGGAGTAGCGAGCGGCCGATCGTGATTGCCCCCGGGGGCGCCGATGCACGGGTGTTGGCAGAGGCCCGGCTGGTTGCTGACGTAGTCGAGAGCGGCACGGAGACCGTGGATCTCCCGTCGGCGCTGGCCACGCTGGCGGACAACGGGATCAGCCACATTCTCTGCGAGGGCGGGCCGAAACTAAACGCGAGCCTGGTCGCCGGATCGCTCGTCGACGAGCTCTGCCTTACGCTGTCCCCAAAGCTCGCTCTCGGCAAAGTACAGGGGCTCGTCCGCGGTTGGTTGGAAGACCACACGACGGCCCCGATCGGTCAGCCCGTCGCCGGGCTCATGGCGCTCGACCTGGTCCACGTCCTCGAAGAAGACGGGTTCTTGTTCCTCCGGCTCCGGTCCGGTTAGAGCGGCGGCTCACCCGCCGGCGGCCCAGACTGGCTCCCGTCCCCCGCAACATCGCCGGCGGGCGGCACAGGTCCGGCGCCTGCCATGTCCGGAGGCTGGCCCCCTTGTTGCGGCTGGAAAGGCATCACCCGGAACGATGTCCTGTCCATCTCCCTGCCGTCGATCCGCACACTGAAGTAATAGGGCCCAAGCACAGGTAACCCAAGGCCGAACAGAGGGATCGCCATCGGCATGCTCCACTCGTCCGCAGGGAGCATCTGGGGCGAGCGCGGCGCCACAAAGTAGGCGATGATCATCCCCTTGTCCGCCGAATCCACGTCGGGCAGGTCTTCGGAGAGCATGACCCGGGTCTCGCCGTTGCCGCCAACGTTCACCAGCTCGATCGTCATCTTGTGCTGAAGATCGGTGTCACCGATGTTGATCAGCCCCAGGACGGCGAGAGTGATGTTCACGCGGTACGGCGGAGCCGGCGTCGCGCTGGAAACCAACGCCAAACCAGCTCCCGAAACAAACAGCTTGCCTCCGCTGACCTCCGCGAAGTCGCACAGCAAAACCTTGGCATCCATAGACAACGAAGCTACGTGGCGACGGGCCTGTCCGCCAACCGCCAGCGCCTCCACCTCCAGACACGTGAAGCGTCAGGCCGAGGTCGGCGACTAGCGTTCTGAGAAAGCGTTCGCCCGTAGCTTCTTAGACCACGTTCACCCGGCTCCATGGCACGCTTGGCCGGGTCACTCGGGTGGTAGGACCAGGACATGGAAGATCTGCTGACCAGGCCAGCCCCACGCCCAACTGGGCCATCCGCTGCGCCAGCTCCCGGGTTCCCGGGTGGTCCCCGCAGCGCGCGGCCACGCGGCCCCGCGGGCCTTGGCGGCCGTTGGGCGGCGCTAGGTGAGCGGGTACAGTCCGGCTCGGCGCGCCTGGCATCCCGGCGGCACTTCGACATTGCGCTTCTAGCTTCTCTGGCTGCCCTTTCGCTGGGGCTTCGCTGGAGAGCGCTGTGGACAGGCTATTGGGGCGATGAAGCAATAGCCATCGGGATCGCCTCCCATCCTCTCGGGTCGCTCCCTCACTACCTGGTCAACGACGGTGCGCCACCGCTGTACTACGCCATGCTGCACTACTGGCTGCAGCTGTTCGGCAGGTCTGGCCCAGCAACCCATGCCCTCTCGATGATCGCGGCGCTGGTCGCAATACCGGCCGCCTGGTGGTCGGGTGACAAGCTCTTCGGACGTAGGGCGGGCCGGGGCGCTGCTGCCCTCGTCGGGACGTGCGCCTACCTGGACTATTACAGCAGCGAGACACGGATGTACTCGTGGCTGGTGCTTGCGGCGATCCTCGCAGTCACCTGCTTCGTGCTGGCTTACCAGGGGGCCGGGCGCCGCTACTGGCTAGCCGCCACCGCCCTCATGGCGGCCGTGCTGTACCTCCAGTACTACGGCCTGTACCTGTTCGCGGCAACCGTTATCGCGGGGTTGGCTGCGGCGCTTGGCAGGCGCTCCTGGCCGCGCCTGAAAGCGACGCTGTTCTACGCTTTGGCGTGCGGCGCAGCCTTTGCGCCGTGGGTGCCGCAGTTCCTCTACCAGCTCCAGCACACGGGCGCGCCGTGGGCGCCGCACCCCTCGGTGCTCGACTTCTTCGGCGACTCCTTCAACGCGCTGGCCTCGGCAGCCTGGGTGGGCATCGTTGTGGCCATAGCCGTCTGCGTGATCAAGCGGCCTCGCCCTACAGCCCGCACCAACATGCGCGATTGGCTCGTCAACTCACCCCTCGCGCTGGCTGCGGCAGTCCCGCTCGTCACGTTGCTCCTGGCTTGGACGGTCGGGCAGTTCATCAACTCCTGGAACCCTCGCTATCTAGGGATCGCCGTAGTCCCGGCCCTGGTCCCGCTGGCGGGAGGTTTGTCCAGAGCACGCTGGGGCACACTCGCTCTGTGGGGGGCGGTCGTCGGCCTCGCCTGCACAGCGGTCCCGATGGTGGTCGACCGCGGAGTAACGGTCGAGACGTCCAAGAGCGATGTGGCCTACCTGTTCTCAGAACTGCGCTCGCTCCTGCGCCCGGGCGCTCTCGTGATCTCCAGCGAGGTCACCGACACGCCCGTGCTCGCTCTCGACCTCGGCGACCGGTTCCGTTATGCCACCCCCTTCGGGATGGTGCCCGACCCGCTGATGGTGAACTGGTCCGACATCTCCGCCCGGCTGCGGCACGCGAACGCAGCCACCAACTTGCGGCTTCCGCTGCAGGCACTTCCGATCGGCGGGCAAGTTCTCCTTGTCAACCCGACCAGTTGGGGTGGCGGTGAGACGCCTGAGGCGTACGCCGGACCGGTCGAGGCAGAAGCGGTAGCCGCTAACGCTGCGGTGGTGGAGGACCCCGATCTCCAGGAGGAGCGGACCGTGGGGGTACCGGAGTACTCGAACCCTCTCTATCCCATGCAGGCCATCTTGTTCGTGAAGATCAAAGCTTCGAAGTGATGGGCCCCCGTTTAAATTGAGCGGAGAGGGAGGGATTTGAACCCTCGGACAAGGTTTCCCTCGTCAACTCATTAGCAGTGAGTCCGATTCGGCC
>Ga0209415_10014691_pt1 | contig 12772 bp, 14 predicted proteins | sample PeaSoiSIISIP2007_FD_187696 | JGI IMG/M metagenome (GOLD analysis project Ga0209415, IMG submission 187696) | Peat soil microbial communities from Weissenstadt, Germany - SII-SIP-2007 (SPAdes) (version 2) | ecosystem: Environmental > Terrestrial > Soil > Wetlands > Peat | place: Germany...
CCCGGCTGGACCTCGAGGTCGAGGTTGTGCAGCACCTCGACCGTCTGGCGCCCCCGCCGGTAGCTCTTGACGACGCCCTTCAGACTGATCAGCGGGTCCATCGACGTTTCCCTCTAGTCGGTTTTGTTCTTGGCGATCTTGACGCTGGCGCCGTCCTTCAACTTGTCGGCGCCTTCAACGGCGACCGTCTCGCCCGGCGCCAGGCCGGCGACGACAATCTGGCCCTGGGTGTTGCGATCTCCCAGCCGCACCGCCCGCCGCTCGGCGTGGCCGTCGGCGATGACGAATACGACCGCCTGGCCGCCGTCCTCGGTCTGCACGGCGTCCGGCGGCACGATCACGGTCCGGGGCGCCGCGGCGGAGGCGGTCTGGGCCGGCGCCGGGCTGAGGAAGGCGACGTGTGCGCCCATCTCCGGGACGATGCGCGGATCCCTGACCTTGAAGCCGACCCGCACGGTGACGGTCGCTTTCGAGCGGTCGGCAGTGGGGATCACCGTGATCACCTGCGCGGGGATTTCCCAGTCCGGATAGGCGTTCAGCTTGACGCTGGCGGGCATGCCCGGCGTCACCCGGCTGATAAAGCTCTCGGCGACGTCGACCTCCACCTCGAGGCTGTCCATGTCGACGATGGTGCAGATGCCGGTGCGGGTGAAGCCGCCGCCGGCGACTGGCGCCACGATCTCGCCCGGCTGGGCGGCCGTGGCCGTCACCACGCCGGCGAAGGGCGCGCGCACCACCGTGTCGTCCTCGCTGCGCCGATAGACCTCGACGGTCGCCTGCGCGGAGGCGGCCTGGCGCTTGGCGAGGGCCAGGTTCTCGCGGGCTGTATCGAAGGCCGTCCGGTCGTCTTCGACCATCTGCGCGCTCAGAATGCCGGGCGGCACGCCTCGGCTGCGATTGTACTTCGACTGCGCCCCTTCCAAGGTGGCCTCGGCGACCCCGATGCTGGCCTGGGCCGACGCCGCCTGCGCCATCGACTGCGCCAGTGCGGCCCGGGCGTTGGAGTCGTCGATGGTGGCCATCACCTGGCCAGCGGCGACGTGCTGGCCCTCCTCGATCATCACCTGCTGCACCTTGCCGGCGACCTTGGCCGAGACCGTCGCCTCGCGCCGGGCGACCACGTAGCCCGACGCGTCCAGCAAGGTGCTCGACTGCGCCGCGCCGCTCCAGGCGGCCTTGGCCTCGGCGGTCTCGACCTCGGTCAGGTCGGGCCGCGCGATCAGGAACCAGATCACGCCGGCGGCCGCGACGATCGCGACGGCCGCCATGCCGATGATCAGGCCCCAACGCCCGCCGCCCTCGCCGCGGCGGCGCCGGCGCGTCGGTTGATCGCGCTCGATCTTCAGCTGCGAAGCGAGGTCGTCGCGACTCATGCAGCGCGGTCCCGCGATGCGAACGCCGGCCGACGGTCACGGCGAAACGGCCGACCACTCATGATTGTCCCCTCCCGCACACCAGCGTCGCGGATCGGCCGCGCGCCGCCAAGTTAATTCGCGGCAAACCGATTATTCGAAGAATCGAAATCGGGCCAATGCCGTCAACGCCGCGCCGCGAGGCGCGCGGTGGTCGGCCGCACCACCAGCCCGATGAGGTCGATCAGGACGTGCGCGGCGATCGGCGCCAGCAGGCTGCCGGTCCCAAGGTAAAGGCCGGCCAGCACCAGGCCCAGCACGAACGTCGCCAGCACCCCGACCCAGCCCTGGTAGATGTGCGCCAGCCCGAAGACGATTCCGGCGACGGCGAAGCCCACAAAGGCGTTGCCGAACACGAGCGTCAGCAGCAGCGGCAGCAGCAGACGGAAGAACACCTCCTCGCTGATCCCGGCGTTCACGGCGATCAAGGCGGTCCACAACGTCTCGGGTCCGCTGCGCGGCAACAGCGCCGTGACGTCGCCAAGCATCGGCGCCGCCGCCTTGCTGGCGTTGCGCTGAGCCAGGATGACGGCAACGACGACGGAGGTGGAGACGCCAGCCGCCATCCCGCCCAGCAGCTCGGGACCGAAATCGGCGAACGGGATGGCCGAGCGAACGCGGCGGCCGAGCTCGAAGAACTCCCGCGGCTCGTGGACCAGGCAGCCAAGGCGTCCGAGCAGCGCCAGGCAGACGAGGCTGGCGCTGAAGAACAGCAGAAACGACTTCAGCAGCCAGGCCCGATACCGCCGCTGCCGATCCGCGGTCTCGGTGAGCCGCTTGAACGCCGCATAGTCGGCGACGTCCTGCCAGGTGAACCAGGCGAGGGCGGTCAGGCAGGCCAGGAGCAGAGCGGTGGCCGGCAAGGGCATCGGGCCGCGTTATCACGCCGCGCCAGGCTCGGCGACGATATGGGCGCCGCCGGTAGTGTCTCAGGCGCGCGCGGCCAAGCCAGCGAAGCGCGGGCCTTACAAGAAGCGCGACTAATACTCCGGGTTCATTTTCCGCTCCCACTGAAGGGAGTCTCGCGACAACTCAAGGTGTTTCAAAACTACCCGGATGAATTTCGTTATCTCTACCACGTCCTTCGTCGACGCAGACAGATACACAGTTGTGGTGCGGGGCGGATGGCCTGCATAGTGCTTCAAGACTATCGGCCTTCCGGCGACAAATAGCGCAGCACCCTCGAAGCGGTCTAGGCCATCCTCGTCTTCCTCTAACTTAAACTGGAACTTTTCAGCCAGATACGAGACGGGAACACTAAGAATTGCTTGGGGATTGAGGTCGTTAATCCCGTAAGCACCGGCTAGCCGATCCATGGGTATTTGCTCTACCATTGGCGCTCTCTATGGCTGGCCGTTCTTGAAGCAGCATATCGGCAAAGCGACGAAGCCGTTTGGCCCTTGTTCGACACCGGGCGTGACCAGATACCACTTTGCTTCGAGGGGGGAGCCGGCGCCGGGGTGTGGCGGATATTGTGATCCGAACTCCACTCCGCGCCCAGATAATGGGCCGCGATAGGAGCGAACCGCCTGAATGTCGTTCGAGCGGGGCGCGGCCTTTCCCCAAATTTCCATCGAGGCCAACTGCCGAAGGGCGTCTTTTGGCGTTTGCAGGCCGGTCTCATCCCGATGGAAGGGACCGCAGTGGCTAGGATGGGGACAGGGAACGTCATAGCTCGCGCCGCCGCCGCTCGGCATATTGCCCGTGTCCCCGCCCCGACGACGAACTGCCGGAATCAACCGACAAGGCAATGTCTGAGGGATAAGGCACTTCTGTCAACTACGGCTTAATGTGGAATGCCACGATGGGTTGCTTGTCGATTCATGACGATTCGATGCTGAACCACGCCTGAATTTCGAACTGAGACACTACCGCGCCGCCGCCCGCTTGCCGCCGTCCCGCGCCGCTGCTAAATCAGCGCCCCTAGCGGCGATGAGCCGAACGCGCCGGCGGGCAGATAGCCTTCCGGCGCGTTGTTCATTGTCCGGCGTATCTAGGAGTGTAGCTCAGCTGGTAGAGCATCGGTCTCCAAAACCGAGGGCCGTGGGTTCGAGTCCCTCCACTCCTGCCACTATATCTACCGCCGAGGGACGGCCCGCCCGGGTCGGTCTTGGGTAAGAAAAGGCAAGCAAGCGTTCATGGCCAAAGATCAAGGCGCCATACCAACCACGATAAGACCGCGCGGCGCGCCGAAGCCGAGCGCGCGCGCCGCCGTGGCGGCCGAGCCGCCGAAGAAGCCGTTCAACCTCATCAAGTTCTATAACGAGGTCAGGGCGGAGGCGCGCAAGGTCACCTGGACCAGCTGGAAAGAGACCTGGATCACCTCGGTGATGGTCGGGATCATGGTGGTGGTGACCGCGCTGTTCTTCTTCAGCGTCGACGGGCTGTTCGGCACGGCCATGACCTGGACCCTCAAGGTGATATCGGGATCATGAGCGAAACGGCCACCCATACGTCCGCCCGCCACAAGTGGTACATCGTCCACGCCTACTCGAACTTCGAGAAGAAGGTGGCCGAGTCGATCCGCGAGCAGGCCCACACCCAGGGCCTCGACGACGCCTTCGCCGAGATCCTGGTGCCCACCGAGGACGTGGTGGAGATCCGCCGCGGCCGAAAGGTCAACGCCGAGCGCAAGTTCTTCCCCGGCTACGTGCTGGTGAAGATGGACATGACCGACGAGGCCTATCACCTGGTCAAGAACACCCCGAAGGTGACCGGCTTCCTCGGCAGCGGCCTCAAGCCGATGCCGGTGTCGGAGCGCGAGGTCGCCCGCATCATCGGCGCGATCGAGGAGGGGGTGGAGCGGCCCAAGCCGACCATCACCTTCGACATCGGCGAGACCGTGCGCGTCACCGACGGCCCCTTCGCCAGCTTCAACGGCTCGGTCGAGCAGGTCGACGAAGAGCGGGCGCGCCTTCGCGTCACCGTCTCCATCTTCGGCCGCGCCACGCCGGTGGAGCTGGAATACGCCCAGGTGGAAAAGGTCAGCTGAGGGGTTCCGGGGACAGTATACCGATCCCTGGGCCTTCCACCGTCATTGCATCGGGATCGGTATACTGTCCCCGGAACCCCCTCAGGCCTCGCTCCGCCACAGCCACCGCAGCGCGTCGGCGAACACCGCGCCGCCGTGGGCGAGGCTGTGGCCGCCTTCGCCGAAGACGAACTTCACGTCGTAGCCGGCGTACTCCAGCGAGGCGGCGACCGCCTGGTTCGCCTGCGGCCAGCTGCCCAGGATGATGTCGGCGTCGGCGCTGCCGCTCTGCATCCACACCCGGATCGGCTTTCGGTCGGTCGAGCGGATCAGGTAGGGGTAGTTGTGGCCGCCGCGGATGGCGGTGAACGAGCCGCAGTGGCTCAGCACCCGGCCGAACGCGTCGGGCCGATACCAGGCGGCGGTGAAGGCGCAGATGCCGCCGCTGGAGATGCCGCAGATGGTCCGCTGCGCCGGGTCGGTGGTCAGCGCGCAGCCGATCTCGCTCTCGACGAACGGCAGCACGTCCTCGAGCAGGAAGCGGACATAGGCGTCGGTCACACTGTCGTACTCGAGGCTGCGCTGCTGCGGGGAACCTTCGCGAGCGCCGGGCATCACGAACACGCCGACGGTCGGGGGCATTTCGCCGGCCGCGGTCATCGTATCGAACACCGCCGCGGCGCGGATCGGGCCGTCGCGGTTCAGGTACCCGCCGCCGTCCTGGAACACCATCAGCGCCGGGGCGGCGCCTGCCGGGTCGAAGCCGGCGGGCGTGTAGATCCACAGGTCGCGGGTCGTGCCCGGAAAGACCCTGGCGCCGTCCCAGGCTCGGTAGGACCTGACCGCCCCGCGCGGCGTGCCGTCGGCGACGAAGGCTTCCGGGTTCGGGTGATATTGGCGGTCACCGGGCGTGGCGAGCGCGTTCTGGATCTCGCGGTTGGCGCGGCCGTTGATCACCCGTCCCGGATCGACGTCGGTCATCGACCGGTGCAGGCCGAGGCTCTCGTAGGTCTTGGTATCCATCCGCTCGCTCCCATCCGGCCGCATTGCAGCGGGCCACATTGCAGGTTAGCGGCCGACCTGCTACAGGCCCGCCCCTCGCGTCGAAAGCACTAGTTGCGGCGCGAGACCAAATCCGTGGGAGGCGCGCCACGCCGCACCACGGCTCTTCAACCGCAGGGCCGCTCCGCCGGTCCGATGAGAGGATGACATGGCCAAGAAGATCCTGGGCTACATCAAGCTGCAGGTCCCCGCCGGCGCCGCCACGCCTTCGCCGCCCATCGGGCCGGCGCTGGGCCAGCGCGGCGTCAACATCATGGGGTTCTGCAAGGAGTTCAACGCCCGCACCGAGAACATGCCGAAGGGCACGCCGCTGCCGACGGTGATCACCGTCTACCAGGACAAGAGCTTCACCTTCGTCACCAAGACCCCGCCGGCGACGCACTATCTGAAGGAAGCCGTCGGCATCAAATCGGGCTCGGGCAAGACCGGCCGCGAGACCGTCGGCCAGGTGACGCGCCAGCAGCTGCGCGACATCGCCGAGAAGAAGATGAAGGACCTTAACGCCAACGACATCGAGGCCGCCTCGCGGATCATCGAAGGCTCGGCGCGCGCCATGGGCCTTCGCGTGGTGGAGAGCTAGACATGCCCAAGCAAGCCAAGCGCATCACCGCCTGGACCGGCGACCGCAACGCGGTGCACCCGCTTCCGGAAGCCATCAAGCTGGTCAAGGCCAACGCCACCGCCAAGTTCGATGAGTCGATCGAGATCGCCGTCAACCTGGGCGTCGATCCGCGCCATGCCGACCAGAACGTGCGCGGCGTCGTCGCCCTGCCGTCCGGCACCGGCCGCCACGTCCGCGTCGCCGTCATCGCCAAGGACGCCAAGGCCGAGGAGGCCAAGGCCGCCGGCGCCGAAGTTGTCGGCGCCGAGGACCTGGTCGAGCGTATCCAAGGCGGCTTCATGGAGTTCGACCGGGTGATTGCGACGCCAGACATGATGGCGCTGGTCGGGCGGCTCGGTAAGGTGCTGGGCCCGCGCGGCCTGATGCCGAACCCCCGCGTCGGCACGGTCACGCCCAACGTCGGCCAGGCCGTGAAGGACGCCAAGGGCGGCTCGATCGAGTTCCGGGTCGAGAAGGCCGGCATCGTCCACGCCGGCGTCGGCAAGGCGAGCTTCACCGAGGAAGCGCTGGCGGCCAACGTCCGCGCCTTGCTCGACGCGCTCAACCGCGCCAAGCCGTCCGGCGCCAAGGGCACCTACGTCCAGCGCGTCAGCCTGTCCTCGACCATGGGCCCTGGCTTCAAGGTCGAACCGGCCAGCATCGGGGGCTAGTCGCCCGCGCTTTGTGAACTGAAGGGAAGGCGGGCTCTCGCGGGCCCGCCTTTTCGCTTTTGCGGGTCAGCGCGATGCCGCCGTCCGCACCGCCTTGGCCATGAATAGCGCCGGGTTCTCCGGGTCCCAGAGCTGGGGGAACTCCTCCAGCGCGGCAAAGCCCATCGCCTGGTAGAAGCGCCGCGTGCGTTCGTAAGGTTCGTAGGGCTTGGAGGGGCCGCGGGTCTTCACGGAGAGGAATCGCGCGCCGCGTTGCGCGGCCAGGATTTCGGCGTGTTCCACCAGCGCCCGGCCGACGCCGCCGCGGTGGCGCTCGCGCCGCACCGCCAGGAAGTAGATCTCCAGCGTCTCGCCGAAGTGATCCTTCAGCAGCATCAGGCCAACCGGCTCGCCGTCCATGAGGGCGACGACCGCCGGGCCCGTCTGCGCCAGCTGCTCGTACTCGGCGTTGGAGTCGGGGAGGCCGAACCAGTCGCCGAGATCGGCGAGGATGGAGCGGCAGATCGCGCCCGACCCGGCGGGGCGCTGTTCGATGGCAATGGTCATGGGTGTCTCGTGACGGAGCGGCCGCAGACGCGGCGACGTCGCCGGGGCGAGCCGGCGAGACGGGCAGGGGATTGGTTGGCGCGAATGCTCTCTGTCGAACATCGGCGTACGGCCGGCGGCGGACGCGGTCAACCCATCGGCTGGCCGAACACCAGCACCCAGCCGTTGCAGTCGCGCACGGCCAGCTCCTTGCCGTTCCAGATCGGCCGATAGGTCGGGCCGTGGACGATGTCGGCGCCCTTGGCGCGGTACTCCTCGGCCAGCGCCTCGACGTCGTCGGCGTAGAGGAACACGTCCATGAACTCCGCGATCAGCGTCTCGTTGGACGCGCGGGGCGCCCCCTTCGGCGGCTGGCGGAACATCAGCCGCACGCCGTCGCGCTCGACGATCACGAAGCTCGGCGGCAGGCCGAAGATGCCGTCGAAGCTGAAGCCGAGCACGTCGCGATAGTACTCGGCGGTCTCGAACACGTCCTTGACCAGCAAGGCTGGCGCGGCGCTGGTGATCTGGACCACGGGCGACCCCATTGCTATCGTGAATGATACAAAAAGTATCTTTTGGCCGCGCGAGCGTCAAGCCGCCATGATCTCCAACCTGCAAATCCGCGCCGCCCGCGCCCTGCTCGGCTGGAGCCAGCAGCGGCTCGCCGACGCGGCCGGATTGTCCGCCATCACCATCAAGCGGCTGGAAGCGTCGGACGAGACCTTCCAGGCCCGCTTCGAGACGGTGATGAAGGTCAAGCAGGCGGTCGAGGCGGCCGGCGTGGTGTTCCGGACCTTCGAGGACGGCACGATCCACGGCGTCAGCCTGCGTCGGCCGGACGCGCAAGGGGAACGGCCGCCATGAACCTGGCGAGCGATCCGGTCGCGCCTGCCAGCTAGCGCGACAGCGCCTTGTCGAACGCGGCGCAGCCGCTGTTGGTCTCGTCCTGGTTCACCGATTTGATGACGTGGTCAGGTCCGGCGACGAACTCGAGGAAGCAGTGCGGATTGGTTTGGTGGCTGCCCTCGCGCCATAGGTAGACCGTATCGTCGCCGGTCCGCCGCTGCGACGTGGGATGACCGAGGCGGTCGATGACCACCTGGATGTCCTGGCCCGGCAGGGAGCATTGCCAGTCGCCGGGGTCGCAGCCAGGCGTGGCGGCGGCCGCCAGCGTCAGCGCCACCGCAAGCAAGGGGATCATCGGCACTCCACAGCCAGACCGAGGCAGGACTAGCGCCTAGCCGATAGGGCGAGAAGCTGCGGCGCTTGACACTGCGCCATTCGCCGACCATAAGCCGCGCCTTCCGTTCGGGACCCCTATGGTCTCGGGCGGCTCTGTCCGAGAACCGCGGGCCTTCCAGGCTTAAACGGCGACGCCGCGGGGAGACAGGATGCGAAGGCCACCGGCGACGCTCGAGCAGCGGCGCGGCCTTGCGTTCTCCTCATCGGACATTCTGGTTTGCGGCCGCCCGACCCCGTCGGCGGTCCTGGTTCGTAGGAGAGCGGCATGGACCGTGCGCAGAAGGCCGAGTCGATCGAGACCCTCAAGGGCGTCTTCGAAGCCGCCGGCGCGGTGGTCATCACCCACAACATGGGCCTGACCGTCGCCGAGCTTTCCGACCTGCGCGGCCGGCTGCGCAGGGAAGGCGCCGCCTACAAGGTGGTCAAGAACCGCCTGGCCCAGAAGGCGCTGAACGGCGGCGCGGGTGAAGCGGCTGGGGCGCTGTTCAAGGGCCCGGTCGGCATCGCCTATGCGCCCGACGCGGTCTCGGCCGCCAAGGTCGCCACCCAGTACGCCAAGGACAACGAGAAGTTCGTCGTCGTCGGCGGCATCATGGGCGAGACCGTGCTCGACGCCAAAGCCATCGACGCACTGGCCAAGCTGCCGTCGCTCGATCAGCTGCGCGCCAGACTGGTCGGCCTGATCCAGGCCCCCGCCACCCGCATCGCCGGCGTCGTCCAGGCGCCTGCCGCCAAACTCGCCCGCGTCTTCTCGGCCTACGCCGCCAAAGACGCCGCCTAACAACTCTCCGCCTTTCGACCTAAGGAACTAGACCCATGGCCAACCTCGAAAAGATCGTCGAAGACCTGTCTTCGCTCACCGTGCTGGAAGCCGCCGAGCTGTCCAAGCTGCTGGAAGAAAAGTGGGGCGTCAGCGCCGCCGCGCCGGTGGCCATGGCCGCCGCGCCCGGCGCCGCCGCCGCCGCGCCGGCCGAAGCGGTCGAAGAGCAGACCGAATTCACCGTCGTCCTGACCGGCGGCGGCGAGAAGAAGATCAACGTGATCAAGGAAGTCCGCAGCATCCGCCCGGACCTGGGCCTCAAGGAAGCCAAGGACCTGGTCGAAGGCGCGCCGCAGAACGTGAAGGAGAACATCTCCAAGCAGGAAGCGGCCGACGTCAAGGCCAAGCTCGAAGCCGCCGGCGCCTCCGTCACGGTGAAGTGAGCAAGCGGCCGGCTAGCCGGCCGCCGACTCATCCCGGAAGGCGGCGCCAGCCGCCTATCCGGGATCTCGATGAGGTAGGGCCGGAAGGCCGCGCGAGCGGGCCGATCCGGCACTCCAATCAACCGCGCATGAAGCCTGAACGGTGACGTTCGGGCTTTTTGCTTTCCCGTTCGTCGTCATGGACTTGCCAGCGCGCTTGAAGGGGTGTTCACATATGCCCCACAGGCGTTTTCAGCGATCGCGCGGATTCCCCCTTTTCTTCTCCGCGGCGAGCGCCTAAATACGCGTTTCTCTCAAACACAGAGACTCACAAGTCTGCAGGCGCGCCCTCACGACGAAGCGGCGCGTTTCGTCATTCCGCCCCGAGGCGCTGGTCATCACCCTCCGACCAGCACGAAGGGGCCCCCGGAGCCTTCCCAGCTCCGGCGTTTCCGGCGTCCGGCGGACGGCTGGGCCAATTTCGGGCCCGCCGACCGATCCGAGGGTGGACGCAACGGATGAAGACTGACCGACGCGCGGGGTCCCCGTGCGTTCTCAAGGGAGCCATGATGGCGCAATCGTTCACTGGTAAGAAGCGGATCCGTAAGTCTTTCGGCCGCATCCCCGAAGCCGTGCAAATGCCGAACCTGATCGAGGTTCAGCGCTCTTCCTACGAACAGTTCCTCCAGCGTGAAACCCGCTCCCACGAGCGCCGCATCGAAGGCGTCGAGGCGGTGTTCCGCTCGGTGTTTCCGATCAAGGATTTCAACGAGCGCGCCACGCTCGAATACGTCTCCTACGAGTTCGAAGACCCGAAATACGACGTCGAGGAGTGCATCCAGCGCGACATGACGTACGCCGCGCCGCTGAAGGTGAAGCTGCGGCTGATCGTGTTCGAGACCGACGAGGAAACCGGCGCCCGCTCGGTCAAGGATATCAAGGAGCAGGACGTCTACATGGGCGACATTCCGCTCATGACCGACAAGGGCACCTTCATCGTCAACGGCACCGAGCGCGTGATCGTCTCCCAGATGCACCGCTCGCCGGGCGTCTTCTTCGACCACGACAAGGGCAAGACGCACTCGTCCGGCAAGCTGCTGTTCGCCGCGCGGATCATTCCCTACCGCGGCTCCTGGCTCGACTTCGAGTTCGACGCCAAGGACATCGTCTATGTGCGCATCGACCGGCGCCGCAAGCTGCCGGCCACCACCTTCCTCTATGGCCTCGGCATGGACGGGGAAGAGATTCTCACCACCTTCTATGACGTCGTCCCGTTCGAGAAGCGGCCCGGCGGCTGGGCCACCCCCTACAAGCCCGAGCGCTGGCGCGGCGTGAAGCCGGAGTTCCCGCTGACGGACGCCGACACCGGCGAGGAAGTCGCCCCGGCCGGGGCCAAGATCTCCGCCCGCCAGGCCAAGCGCCTGCAGGACAATGGCCTGAAGACCCTGCTGCTGTCGCCGGAGGCCCTGATCGGCCGCTACCTGGCGCGTGACGAGGTCAATGTGACCACCGGCGAGATCTACGCCGAAGCCGGCGACGAGCTCGACATCACCTCGATCGCGACCCTGGAAGACCTCGGCTTCACCACCATCGACGTGCTCGACATCGATGGCGTGACCGTCGGCCCGTACATCCGCAACACCCTGCGCGTGGACAAGAACTCGGTCCGCGAGGACGCGCTGTTCGACATCTACCGGGTCATGCGTCCCGGCGAGCCGCCGACGGTGGAAGCCGCCGAAGCGATGTTCAAGAGCCTGTTCTTCGACCAGGAGCGCTACGACCTGTCGAGCGTCGGCCGCGTGAAGATGAACATGCGGCTCGAACTCGACACCTCCGACGAGGAGCGCGTCATCCGCAAGGAGGACGTGATCGAGGTGCTGCGCACGCTGGTCGGCCTGCGCGACGGCCGCGGCGAGATCGACGACATCGACAACCTCGGCAACCGCCGGGTCCGCTCGGTCGGCGAGCTGCTGGAGAACCAGTACCGCGTCGGCCTGCTGCGCATGGAGCGGGCGATCAAGGAGCGCATGTCCAGCGTCGATATCGACACGGTCATGCCGCACGACCTGATCAACGCCAAGCCGGCGGCCGCGGCGGTGCGGGAGTTCTTCGGCTCCTCGCAGCTCTCGCAGTTCATGGACCAGACCAACCCGCTGTCGGAGATCACCCACAAGCGGCGCCTGTCGGCGCTCGGCCCGGGCGGTCTGACCCGCGAGCGGGCCGGCTTCGAGGTGCGCGACGTGCACCCGACCCACTACGGCCGGATCTGCCCGATCGAGACGCCGGAAGGCCCGAACATCGGTCTGATCAACTCGCTGGCCACCCACGCGGTGGTCAACAAATACGGCTTCATCGAAAGCCCGTACCGGCGGGTGAAGGACGGCAAGATCACCGAGGAGGTGATCTACATGTCGGCGATGGAAGAGGCCAAGCACATCATCGCCCAGGCCAATATCGCGCTGAAGGACGGTGAGATCGTCGAGGACCTGGTCCCAGGCCGGATCAACGGCGAGCCGACCCTGCTGCCGAAGGACCAGGTCGACCTGATGGACGTTTCGCCCAAGCAGGTGGTCTCGGTCGCCGCGGCGCTGATCCCGTTCCTCGAGAACGACGACGCCAACCGCGCCCTGATGGGCTCCAACATGCAGCGCCAGGCGGTTCCCCTGATCCAGACCGACGCCCCGCTCGTGGGCACCGGCATGGAATCGGTGGTCGCCCGTGACTCCGGCGCGGTCGTCGCCGCCCGCCGGCCCGGGATCGTCGAGCAGATCGACGGCACCCGGATCGTCATCCGCGCCACCGAAGAGACCGACCCCACCAAGCCGGGCGTCGATATCTACCGGCTCTCGAAGTTCCAGCGCTCGAACCAGAACACCTGTATCAACCAGCGTCCGCTTGTGCGTGTAGGTGATAAGCTCGAGGCCGGCGACATCATCGCCGATGGCCCGTCGACCGATCTCGGCGAGCTGGCCCTTGGCCGCAACGTGCTCGTCGCGTTCATGCCCTGGAACGGCTACAACTTCGAGGACTCGATCCTGATCTCCGAGCGCATCGTGCGCGATGACGTCTTCACCTCGATCCACATCGAGGAGTTCGAGGTCAT
>Ga0209415_10014692_pt1 | contig 12772 bp, 9 predicted proteins | sample PeaSoiSIISIP2007_FD_187696 | JGI IMG/M metagenome (GOLD analysis project Ga0209415, IMG submission 187696) | Peat soil microbial communities from Weissenstadt, Germany - SII-SIP-2007 (SPAdes) (version 2) | ecosystem: Environmental > Terrestrial > Soil > Wetlands > Peat | place: Germany...
CGAATTAATATTTGTCGATTTGCCTGAGGATGATCCGATGCGGCGCCGCCCCGACATTACCAAGGCGCGCACTCTGCTTGGCTGGGAGCCGCGCGTGGGACTGAGAGAAGGGCTGCAGAAGTCGCTCGAGTTTTTCCGAAGCAAAGCAGCTGCGGGCGCCGCTGCGGAATCCCGTTAGTGTGGCGGCTCGTAAGGCTCGGCGCGCAGGAGATTGGAGAGAATGTTCCGCTCATCCGGAGAGAAGTTGTTTTGGTAGCGCGCGGAGTTGAGCACCGTAGCGCGTTGATCGAGAGGTACAGAGCGCAGATCCTGAAAGGCGCGCTTGACCACCTGCTGGCGATCGGGCGGGAGGGTGACAAGCTGGCGGCCAGCTTCGCGGACCTGCGTCTGCTCCTGCGGCGAAAGACGCTCGAGCATCTCGCCGCGCGCCAGCGTGCGCTCACGCTCCGCCTCAGGCATCTGGTTCAACCGATGCAACTGATCGACCAGACGCTGCTGCGTGGCCGGGGGAAGGTGGTTGAAGCTGGGATCGTTGTGCAGGAGCCGCTCCTGATCCTGCAGGGGAAGCCCCTGGTGCTGGTTGAGCCAGCCGCCTAAATGGCCGGGCCGTGAGGCGCCTGGATAGTTGTACTGAGGACGCGCAGCGTTGGATGCGTTGGGATAAGCAGGACGTGCGTATGCGGGGCTCCCAGTACCAGGGCGCGCGCCATTCCCGGGGTAGGCTGGCGCCGAGCGCTGTCCGCCGTAATACTGAGGGTTCTGCTGCGGTGTGCGTTGCTGCGCCCGGTATTGCCTCTGCTGATTCTGGAATTGTCGCTGGTTCTGGTACTGTCCCTGTTGATTCTGGTACTGGCGCTGGTTCCTATTCTGATTTTGCTGATTCTTATATTGGCGCTGCTGGTTTTGTTCGCGCCGCGCTTGGGCCTGCGCGAAGCGAGCCCTGGGCTGGAATGCAGGGCTGGCAGGCTGGCGGCGCTGGCCAAACGTTGCGGCGGGAGCAAGACAAAGGAGCAGGACTGCCGTGGCGATTGCCGCCGGACGCATTCTTTCCGCGTTTGTAGTCCAGTTCACGTGTCTTTCTCCCGGCGGCAGGCCGAAATGTCAAAATCCCGAAGGTCGTTTCTCAGACCTCAATCCCCGCTTTCATTGCTGGTGAGAGCTTCCATCTGATCCAGCACTTGCGCGTTGTTATCGAGTATTTGCAGGTCATGCACCACGGCGGTATTGGGATTCGTTGTCTGAGCAGGCTGCATCCAGTCGGTGACGCCGAGGTAAGCTCCGCCGCCGACGAGCAGCGCGACGGTCAGCGCCATGGCAGCCAGGGGACGCATATGCAGCCCGGAACCATAGGCGACTCGGGCGCGCATGCGCGCGACCACACCGGCAAACCAGTCGGAAGGCACGGCTTCCCGTTCCTCACGCATCCTGGCGCCGAGGCGTGTGAGAAAGTACGGGTTGGGCTCGGGAGCTTTCCAGGCATCCAGCAAATTCATGGTTGCCTTCATCTGCTCGAGCTCATCCTGGCAGTGCTCACACTCCGCAACGTGCTTCTGAACCTTGGCAGGAGCCGGGCGTGGATCGAGCAGAATTCCAGCCAGCTCAGTTTCGTTTCGCCCGCAATTGGTTTTCATCCGTTTCATGGTCTGCTACCCCGCAATCCGCCGGTCGATTCCGGCTTATTTCCACTCCTTCACTTACACAAAATCCTTCAGTTTTTCCCGCAGCGTCTGGTAGGCGCGGAAGAGCAGCGATTTGGTTGCCGACTCGCTGAGCTTCAGCACCTCTCCGATCTGCCGGTAATCCATTTCCTGGTACTTGTGCATCAGCACCGCCATCCGCTGCCGTTCGGGTAGTGCCATCACATGACGGCGAATGGCATCCATCCGCTCATCGGTCAGCAGCCGCTGCTCCACGGTCGGCTCGTCGTCGGCCAGGTCGGGAGTCGTACCGGTTTCCTCGTCCGGCTGATCCAGGTACACCGTTTGCGCGGCCCGCTCGTGCCGGGTGTCGCGCGCGTGGTTCACTGCCAGGTTGGTCGCAATCCGGTAGAGCCAGGTAGTGAATCTGGCTTCGGCCCGGTAGCTGCTCCTAGCACGATAGACGCGGAGGAAAACCTCCTGCGCCAATTCTTCGGCAACCGCATGATTCCCGACCATCCGGTAAAGGAAGTGGATCATCGGCCGATGATATTTCCCCGCCAGGTAATTGAAGCTGGCTTCGTCACCCTCGGCCACGCGCAGCATGATGGCTGCATCGCTTTTGGGATCCAATTCCAGGCCTGGACCTGCGCTCGGCCGGTAAGCCGAGCCCGCAGCCAAGGCCGGACTGTTCAGGACCATGGTCGCCATATCTTCTGGAACACCGTCCGGGCCAGAAGGTTGCGGAGCGTAACCGGTTTCTTCGCTGGGATTTCCGGGTTCTTCGTCGCTCGGATCAGGGCTATCAGTTCGTGCCAGCGCAGACAGGTGCCCCGGCCGGTTGCCGGCCCTGGAAGAAAGGCGAGACCCACCCAACCCGGAAACAGGCGGTAGGGCCGCCTCCCCATCCAACGGGAACTCGTTTTTTTGGCGGATTGAGCGCGTTCTCCGGAACATAGCCGGTGTTTTTGAGGACCTTTGCGGCGCGTCAACAAGCCGACCTGCTGCAACAGCTGGAACTGGCCGTAAAGCCCTGCTGGTGTTACTCTATCCTACGGGGAACGCCTTGCGGCGCTTTTCCCGTCTTGAGCGCGTTTCAAGAAGCACCCGTGGGTTGAAAACGCGGAAAAGACGACTGGTTACGCTCGTTCGGGTCCGGGTCTCGCCGGATCGAGAACGGGGCGGCGACCCCCTCCAAGCCCAGTCCGGGCGCTTAACTCAGCGGTAGAGTGCCATCTTCACACGGTGGAAGTCGCAGGTTCGAATCCTGCAGCGCCCACCATCGCACGGGTGATTCAGATCACAGCCAGCCTGGCGCAGCCCCGGCAAGCTAGAATCTGGAAACCAGGCATAAACTATGCGCATGGGCAGACGAGCGGGAATCCCGATGCTGGCGGTTGTGGCCCTCTGGGTTGCGGTTCCGGCGTTTGCCTACCTGGCGCCAGTGCCTTGCCACTCCTGCTGCCCCGCTATGGCCATGGAGTGCGATTCAGCGGCCCTAAGCGCGGCGCCCGCCTGCTGCCATGTGCAGCCGTCCGATACCGCCGTTCCGCCGGTCACCTCTGCCGCGCCCGCAGTGCGAATTCTCTCTTCGCAGGCAATGGCTGCTTCGTTCGCCGCGTATCCCGCGGTTCTGGCAGGCCATAGGCTGCAAGCAGCCTCAGCACCCCCTCCTCCCTCCCAATCGGGCGCCGGCACCATCCTTCGCATCTGATCTGTTCTTCGGCTCCTCACTGAGGACCCGTGTGCCGAAGTGCGCTTTGCCCACTCGGCAACCCGCGTCCATGCCGTGAACCGATCTCCAAACCTGGGCCACCAAGCCTGGACCACCAAGTCCGGACCCCATGCTTGGACCCACAAGCTTGAAATGGATTCGAGGGAGGAATGAAAACTCTCATCGCAATACTCTGCACTTTTGCCCTGCTTGCGACCGCAATGCGCTGCCCCGCGCAGGCAGCGGGCGGCAGCGATCGAGCGGCCGGTTTCGCTGCGCTCACCGATGACTCGAAGAAGCCCGCGCCGTCGACACCGGCGTTGACTCTCGATCAGATCGAGGGCATCGCCCTGGCCGAGAACCCCGAGATTCACGTCGCCGCGCGCAAAGTGGCAATGGCCGAGGCGCACGTTCCCACAACCGGCAAGCTTGACGATCCGCAGCTCATGCTGCGCAACTGGCAGGTGCCGCTCAGCAAGCCCTGGGATCTGAACGGCGCGCAGAACATGATCATGCTGAGCCAGTCGCTGCCCGGCAGGGGAAAGCGCCCGCTTGAAACCGGCGTTGCCCAAGCCGACGTGGACATCGCCAAAGAAGATCTCGAGTCCGTGCGGCAGCGGGTTCGCGCCGAGACCAGCAAGGCCTTCTTCGACCTGCTGCTGACCCAGGAGGAGATGCGCATCCACGACCAGCACGTCGACATTGCCCGCCAGGCCATTGAAGCGGCGCGCATCAAGTACACCGTGGGCAAGGTTCCGCAACAGGATGTGCTGAAGGCGCAACTGGCCATGACGCGCCTGCATGAGCACCTATTGCGCTTCGAGCGCGATGCGGAGGTGGCGCGCGCGCGCATCAACACGCTGCTGGGGCACGATCCGGAGACGCCGATTCGCGTGCAGGGCGACTTTGGTATCGGCCCTGAGTTGCCCAGCCAGGGGCAATTGCAGCAACTCTCGCTGCGATCGCGTCCCGATCTGCTGGAGGCGCAGGCAGCCGTAGAGAAGAGCCGCAAAGAGCAGGCGCTCGCGGGCAAGGCCTACGTTCCTGACTTTACCGTGGCCGGCGGCTACATGTTGATGCCCACCGGCTCCGATCCGCGCAACAACTACATGTTCGAGGGCTCGATGACGCTGCCCTGGCTGAACCGCAAAAAGCACGACGCGGAGATTAACGAGGCGGCGGTGAAAGTCACTGAGCAAGACGCGGAAGTAGCTGCGATGCGTAACGCGGCCTTCGGGCAGATTGCCGAGGCGCTGGCCGACGCTCGTGTGGCGCAGCGGCTGGCTCGTGTCTATCATGACTCGCTCGAACCGCAGGCCGAGGAGACACTGCATGCCGCGGTGATCGCCTACGAAAACAACCAGACCGATCTTCTCGACCTGATCGACAGCCAGATGGCGGTGATTGACGTGAACCAGGCGTGGCTGCAATCGATGGGCGACTTTGCCGCGAGCAAGGCTGAGCTGGAGCTCGCCGTCGGCGCGCCAATCGATGCCATAGCGCGTGAAACAGAAACCGCGGCGCCGCAAGCAACCGGAACTCCGGAGGAAAAACAATGAGCGACCGAGTCTATCGGCAAGCATTTTTCGTAGCCCTGGCCGCCTGCGGCGCGTTAGCGGCGGCGGCAGGCTATCTACTTCTCCATCGCGGCCAATTGCCCATGTTAGCCGATCGGGCCGTTTCGCAGTCCGGCGCCCAGTCCGGCGACCCGGTGGTGGCGCGTGGCCCCGCTGCCTCGGCCCCATCGCAAAACCCGGTAACCGCGGCCGACGGCGAACCTGAGCTCGGCCCAGTGCAAATCTCGCCGCAGCGCCAGCAGCAGATTGGCGTAACCACAACCGTCGCGCAGATGAGAAATGTCAGTGACAAGCTGAGCATCCCCGGCAACGTGGACATCGACGAGCAAAGCCTCGCCTATGTGCAAACGCGCTTCGCCGGCTGGATTCAGACCGTCTACGCCAACGCGACCTACCAGTACGTGACCAAAGGCCAGCGGCTCTTCACCATCTACAGCCCCGACCTGGTGAGCACCGAGCAGGAGTATCTGCTGGCTAAGCAGAACCAGAAGGCGCTGCCGCGCGACGCCCATGAAATGGCCGCGCAAGAAGGCGGCTGGCTGTTGGACGCGGCCGAAGAGCGGCTGCGCCAATTCGGCGTGCCTGCCGCGACCATCGCCTCCCTCGAAGTGAGCGGCAAGGTGCAGCGCGAGATCGCCGTTGAGTCGCCCGCCACCGGATACATCACCGAGCGCAACGCACTGCCCAATGCCTACGTGCAGCCTGACACCAAGCTCTACACCATTGCCGATCTCTCCACGGTGTGGGTCTACGCCAACGTCTTTCAGGAAGCGGTAGGCCGCCTGCGGCCCGGCGATCCCGCTCAAGTCACGCTCGACGCGTATCCGGGACGCGAGTTCGACGGCCGGGTCGACCAAATTCTACCGCAAGTCGATCCGGGCACACGCACCGTGCGCGTGCGGCTCATCTTTCGCAATCCCGGCGTCGCGCTCAAGCCCGGCATGTACGTGAATGTCGGGATCGACGTTCCGCTGGGGCGGCAGCTTGTGGTTCCGGCATCCGCGGTTCTTCAGTCCGGCGCGCGCAACCTTGCCTTTATCGATCATGGCGACGGCAATCTGGAACCGCGCGAGATCGAGATCGGGCCGCAAATCGGCGACTCCATTATTGTCCTCAAGGGCCTCAAGAGCGGCGACCGCGTGGTGAACTCGGCCAACTTCCTCGTCGATTCCGAAGCGCAACTGCAGGCGGCGCTGGGATCGTTCAATCCTCCGCAGCAAAATGCTGGCCCGCCGGCCGCCACGCAGTCCGAGCAAATCAAGATCGAAATGACCACCGATCCCTCGACACCGCAAAAAGGAAGAAACACAGTGCGCATCAGGCTCGCGCGCGCCGACGGAAATCCCGTCGATGGCGCGCAAGTATCGGCGATCTTCTTCATGCCTGCCATGCCGGCGATGGGTATGGCCGCGGAACACTCGAGCGCCGCACTCACTGGCAGAGGTCAAGGCATCTACGAGGGTCCATTCGAGCTCGATTCCGGCGGCACATGGCAGGTGACCGTAACCGTGCAGCGCGGCGGCGCGACCGTCGCCACCAAGAAACTGACCGTCGACGCAACGGGAGGTATGGGATGATCCGGAAAACGATTGCATGGTGCGCAGCCAACCCTTTCCTCGTCTTCACCGCCGCGATTCTGCTCACGATTGCCGGCGTCTGGTCGCTCCAGCGCGTGCCTTTGGACGCGCTGCCCGACATCAGCGACGTGCAGGTCGTGGTGCACACAACCTGGCCCGCCGAACCGCCCGACGTGGTCGAAGATCAGGTCACGTATCCCATTGTGACCGCCCTGCTGGCCGCGCCGCATGTAAAGAGTGTGCGCGCGCAGACCATGTTCGGCGACTCGTGCGTCTTTGTCATCTTCAACGACAACACCGATCTTTACTGGGCGCGCTCCCGCGTCTCGGAGTACATGCAGCAACTCGCCGGCAAGCTGCCTGCCGGAGTGAATCCCTCCATCGGGCCCGACGCAACCGGCGCCGGCTGGGTCTACGAGTACGCCATCGTCGACCGCTCGCACACGCACTCGCTCGCCGACCTGCGCGCGCTCCAGGACTGGTTCCTGCGCTATCGGCTGGAAACCGTTCCGGGAGTGGCCGAAGTCGCGACCATCGGCGGATTCGTGCGCCAGTACCAAGTCAATCTCGATCCGCAGAAGCTCTTTTCCTACGGCATTCCCGCGTCGATGGTCATCGACCGCGTGCGCCAAAGCACCAACGAAGTCGGAGGCGATGTTCTTGAGGCCGGCGGCGCCGAGTACATGATTCGCGGCCTCGGCTACCTGCGCAACGTCGCCGATCTCGAAAATGTTCCGGTGGCAAACAAAAACGGCACGCCGGTGCTGGTGCGCGACCTGGGCACCGTCACCCTCGGCCCCGACGTGCGCCGCGGCGCGGCCGATTGGCAAGGCGAAGGCGAAACCGTCGGCGGCATCGTCGTGATGCGCTACGGCATGAACGCGCTCAACGTCATCGACGGCGTGAAGGCCAAGCTGAAAGAGATCGGCCCCTCGCTGCCGCCCGGCGTCGAGATCGTTACCGGCTACGACCGATCGTGGCTCATCAACCAATCGATTCACACCCTCAAGCGCGACCTGACTATCGAGGCCATCATCGTCAGCTTCGTCAGCATCTTCTTCCTCTTTCATTTCCGCTCTGCCCTGGTGCCGATCATCACGCTGCCCATCGCCGTGCTGGCCGCGTTCATTCCCATGTATTACCTGCAAGTCAGCTCGAACATCATGTCGCTGGGCGGCCTCGCGCTTGCCATCGGCGTACTCATCGATGCCGCCATCGTGATGGTCGAAAACGGCTATCGCCATATCGCCGAGCGCGACGACGCAGCGCAGCTCAACGGCGCTCAGCGCCGCCGCATCCTCGTTGGCGCGGCGCAGCAGGTGGGTCCGGCGCTCTTCTACTCGCTCATCATCATCGTGGTTTCGTTCCTGCCGGTTTTTCTGCTTGAAGCGCAGGAGGGCCGTATGTTTCGCCCGCTCGCCTGGACCAAGTCGCTGGCGCTCATCTTCTCCTCGCTGCTTTCCATCACGCTGGTGCCAGCCCTGATGCCCTTCTTTCTGCGGGGCAAATTGTTGCCCGAGGCGAAGAACCCCATGGCGCGCGTCAGCCAGGCCCTCTACTTGCCGGTGCTGCGCTGGTGCCTGCGCCACTGGAGGATTGTCGTCGTCCTCAATCTGATCTTCCTTGCAGTCACCGCTCCGCTCGCCTTCCGCCTCGGCAGCCAATTCATGCCGGCGCTCTATGAGGGCTCCTCCCTCTATATGCCCAGCTCGCTGCCCGGCATCTCCATCACTCAGGCCGTTTCGCTGATGCAACAGCAAGATCGCATTATTCGATCGTTCCCGGAAGTGTCCACAGTCTTCGGCACCGTGGGCCGGTCCGACAGCCCAACAGACAACGCTCCGCTCGATATGTACGACACCACCATCATGCTCAAGCCGCGGGAACAGTGGCGCGCCGGCATGACCTATGACAAGCTCATCCGCGAGATGGACGAGAAGCTGCAGTTCCCCGGCCTGACCAACACCTGGACCATGCCGGTCGAGAACCGCCTCGACATGGAGCTCACCGGCATCAAAACCGCCATCGGCATCAAGATTCAGGGCCCCGACGTCTCGCGCATTCAGGATCTCGGCGCCGAGATGCAGCAGGTGCTTTCGGCAATGCCCGAGGCCAGCTCGGTCTATGCCGAGCGCGTTTCGCAAGGCTTCTATCTCAACGTCGATGTAAATCGCGAAGCCGCCGCGCGCTACGGCCTCACCGTTGCCGACGTGCAGCGCGTGGTCACTTCGGAGATCGGCGGAATGGACATCGCCGAGAACATCGAGGGCCGCGAGCGCTTTCCCATCGCTGTCCGTTACCAGCATGACTTCCGCTCCACCTCCGGCGCTCTGTCGCAGGCGCTCATCGCAGCGCCGTCCGGCGAGCAAATCCCGCTAAGCGAGGTAGCGCGCGTCTATTACTCGCGCGGGCCCGCGATGATTCGCGACGAAGACGGTTCGCTCACCGGCTACGTCTACCTCAACCTCAAGACCGGCAATTACGGCGGCTTCGTCGAGCGGGCCAATCGCCTGCTGCAACAAAAAGTGGCGCTTCCTGCCGGCTACACCTGGCGCTGGGCCGGAGAGTACGAGTTTGAAGTGCGCGCCAAGCAGCGCCTCACCATCATCCTGCCCATCGTGTTCTTTGTGATCTTCATGCTGCTGTACCTCGTCTTCAAATCGGCGGCCGAGGCCGCGGTGCTCATCGTTCCCACGTTCTACGCTATGTCCGGCGGGCTGCTGCTGCAGTGGTTTCTTGGCTACAACTTCAGCGTCGCGGTGTGGGTCGGTTACATCGCGCTTTTTGGCATCGCGGTCGAGACCGGCGTGGTCATGGTCGTCTACCTGCATGAGGCGCTGGAAGAGCGAATGAGGCAAGGCGCGCCGCTCACTGAGTCCGATCTCGTGCAAGCCACCATTGACGGCGCGGTGCAGCGCCTGCGTCCCAAGCTCATGACCGTGACCGCCGTCATTCTCTCGCTCGCCCCCATCCTGTGGGAGTCCGGCATCGGCTCCGACGTGATGAAGCCCATCGCCGCACCCATTGTCGGTGGAATGATCACGTCGACGATCCACGTCCTCATCCTGGTCCCGGTCTTTTTCCTCCTCATGAAGAAGCGCGAACTGCGCTCCGGCAAGCTGCAACGGCACACTCATGCAGCTGAGCGCGAGGAGGCCGCGGCGGGAGTCTGATCGTGGATCTTGCCCACGGCTCGAAAAGTCCGCAAACGGAATCTCACCCTTCGCGTCCTCGCAAGCCCACATTGCAGCACGCTACGGTGCAGCGCCCAAGCGCACCATTGGGGCGTCGCGCGGCCGCGCGCCTTGCGCTCAGGACTGATCGGATTGACAAAATCAGCCGATAGAAGAGATTGACGTGGACTATGGCAAAACCAGAGAAGGAGTGTCCCGTTAAGCGACATAGCAGCCGCTCACCTCCCCGGATTGGGTGATTGCAATGGTTCAACGGTACGGCAATTCTGGTTAATAGTAACTTGTGCCGCGGAACCAGCGGCGGTTACCGAAGCATGCAGGAAACAGCAGCGGAAGGGAGCAGCACGTGATGCCGATTTGGACCAGATTCGCGCGGGGACTGAAGGACGAAAGCGGCCAGACACTGGTGTTGTCCGCGTTGTGCCTGTTCGTTCTGATGGGAGCGATGGCGCTGGCAGTGGACGTGGGCCACATGCGCTACCAGCAGCAGCAATTGCAAACCGTGGCCGACGCCGCGGCGCTGGCCGGAGCTCTGGAAGTCTCATCGTGCGGCTCCACCAGCAATTGCTCCGCGATGCAGAATGCCGCCAAGTCGGCGGTGAGCGAGAACGGGCTGGGCACGCCAACGGTCGTAACGCAATGCGGGTCGAGCAACTCCTCAGGAGTCGTACTGCAGTTGAACAACGGCCCCTGCGCGCTGGGCGGCAGCGACCCGAACAACGCCAACAAGCAATTCGTTGAGGCAGTGGTCACCAAGAAGCAGAGCACGTTTTTTGCCGCCATCCTTGGATGGAAGCAGTTGAATCTGGCGGCCAGGTCGGAGGCGACGGTATCGGGCACCGGCGGCGGATGCAGCAATTGCTGCGTTCTCTCCAATTCCATCGAGTTCAACGCCTCCAACGGCAACATGAACATGACGTGCGGCATTCAGGATAACGGCAACCTGCAAACCAACAACGGCGACAGCGTGACCACCCCGAAGTTCAACGTCGCCGGCTCCTGGTCTCCCAACAACTGCAACGGCACTTGCACCTGGTCGAACGCCTCTCCCACCACCGGCGCCTCCAAGGTGAACGACCCGTTGAAGAGCCTGTCGGCGCCAAGCCAGCCAGGCACTTCCTCCACCAACACCCAGACCCCGAACAATGGCGCCACGCTGCAGCCGGGCTACTACCCGAATGGTTTCAACCTCAACTCCGGCGTCTCCGTTACCTTGAGTCCCGGCCTCTACTACATGGGCGGCAGCATCAACGTCAACAGCGGCGCCTCGCTCACATGCTCGTGCTCCGGCGGACAAGGCGTCACGCTCTACTTCAATTCAGGATCGTTGCAGCCCAACAGCGGCAGCACCGTTCAGCTCACGGCGCCTACCGGCGGCAGCTATCCCGGCATGCTGGTTTGGGAGTCCGCCACCAACAGCACCTCCATGAACATTGACAGCGGCTCGTCGTCTTATCTCCAGGGAGTGATCTACATGCCCGATGCGCAGCTGGTACTGAACAGTGGCTCCAGCATCACGGTAAACTCCAGCGCGGCTTACACGGCGATCGACGTCAACGATCTGATGATTAACTCCGGCGAAACCTTCGACGTCGGCAACAACTACTCGTCGCTGCCCGGCGGCGCATCGCCCCTCACCTTGGGGGGAACGGCGGGAGCCGCTTTAGCGGAGTAGAAACTTATGCGATTCCAGAAACTATTTAGACGATCTAGATACGGTCGCCGCGATTTCCTTCAGGACCAGCGCGGGGCCAGTCTCGTCGAGCTGGCTGCGGTCCTGCCCATGTTCCTATTGCTTCTCTTTGGCGCCGTCGACTTCGGCCGCGCCTATTTTCTGGCGCAGGAAGTGGCCGGCGCCGCCCACGCCGGTGCGGAATACGCGGCACAGAATCCAACCGATACCACCGGCATTACCAAGGCCGCGCAGACCGACGCTCCCGATGTCTCCAACCTGAGCGTGGGCACGCCGACTTACGGCTGCGAGTGTTCCGACGGCACCGCCTACGCCGCTAGTTGCTCCTCCACGCCCACTTGCACCTACAACGTGGTCTACCGTGTCAGCGTGACGGTCTCGGCAACCTATTCGCCGCTGTTTCCGTGGCCAAAAATACCGTCGTCGCTTTCGTTATCGAGCACCGCCGTGATGCGGGCCGCCAAGAGTTAGATTCGATGAGAAGAATTATCCATACGCGTTGGCTGCTCCGGCTGGCTCGCGAAGAACGCGGCTCCGAACTGGTGGAGTTTGCCGTCTCCGCCCTGGCGCTGGTGGCCATCGTCTTCGGCGTCATTGAATTCTCTCTGGCGCTCTATGCCTATCACTTCGCCAGCTCCTCGGCGCAGTTGGGCGCGCGCTACGCCATTGTGCGCGGCGCTCACTGGACCACATCCTGCTCCACCTCGGCGCCGCCCAACTTCACCTTGAGCTACGGCTGCCAGGCCTCCAACAGCGACGTGCAGAACTACGTGAAGAACTTGGCCAGCGGCGGGCTCAATCCCGCCAACGCTAGCGCCACCACTACCTGGCCCGGCGCCACGCCGGACTGCGCATCCGGTTGCAGCGCCTGCGCCACCAGCACCAAGAACGCCGGCTGCATGGTGAAGGTGCAGGTCACCTACAGCTTCAGCCTCCCCGTACTGCGCTTCTTCCCTCAATCCGCTTTGAGCCTGACTAGCACCTCGGAAAAAGTCATCCAGGAATAAGGCGCGCCCGCTCAGCCGGCGTGCCACGGCCCGGCCATCCCTTTCATATATAGTGGCGAGGGAGCAGAACCGCAGGTTCTGCTCGCGTTCTGTCCCAGCCGCAAGTGCGCCTTTGCGCGCCGGAAGGGCTCGGGAGCGGCGCAAATCGCGCCGGGAAACGAAGAGGGAATCCAGTGAAACCACTGTCTACAGCAGTTGCAATCATGATCGCGGCAGCGGCTATGTTTTCCGCCGCCGCGCAAGGAGAGGTGAAGATGTCTACTTGGGGAAACACCGCGGACGGAACCGCCGTCCCGATTTACGCACTGAAGGACGGCCAGCTCGAGGTCCGTCTCTCGGCCTACGGAGCGCACTTGGTCAGCATCAAGGCGCC
>Ga0209415_10014693_pt1 | contig 12772 bp, 10 predicted proteins | sample PeaSoiSIISIP2007_FD_187696 | JGI IMG/M metagenome (GOLD analysis project Ga0209415, IMG submission 187696) | Peat soil microbial communities from Weissenstadt, Germany - SII-SIP-2007 (SPAdes) (version 2) | ecosystem: Environmental > Terrestrial > Soil > Wetlands > Peat | place: Germany...
CATGGGCTGGCTGCAAAACAAGTTCGAAAAGAATTTCATGATCAGCACGGTGGACTACGTCTTCAACTGGGCGCGGAAGTCCGCCGTGTGGCCGATGACCTTCGGCCTGGCTTGCTGCGCAATCGAGATGATCGCTTCATCGACCGCACGCTTCGACATTGCACGCTTCGGTTCGGAAGTATTCCGTCCCAGCCCGCGCCAGAGCGACTTGATGATCGTAGCCGGCACCGTGACCTTGAAGATGGCGCCGGTGGTCAAGCGCATCTATGACCAGATGCCCGACCCGAAGTGGGTAATCTCGATGGGCGCCTGCTCGTCAGTGGGCGGACCGTTCAATACTTACGCCGTTCTGCAGGGCGTCGACAAAATCGTACCCACGGATGTCTACGTCACCGGCTGCCCGCCACGTCCCGAGAATCTCTTCTACGCCCTGCTCAAGCTGCAGGATAAAATCGACACCATGACGCTGGCGAAAAAGCCCACGGAAGTGCGCCTGGATCCGAACATGCTGGAAAATTTCAAGCGCCAGGTAATGATCGCGCAGACGCTGCAGCCCAAGTGACCGCGTTTAGCGGGCGTGAGCGAAGCGGGAGCCCGCTGCGGTCATCCTGAGCGAAGCGAAGGATCTCTAGCTGTCGGCAGTGAGTCTTCCGCCATCTGAGAACTGAAATCGGCCTTCCATGAAGATCGCAGCTGTAGTCGCGGTCACGGCGTTATGTCTTTCGTCCAGCGGCCCCGTTGTGGGACAGATTTTGACGAAAGAAACGGCAGCCGAGAAACGGATCACCGAGACCCTCCATCAGATGTATGAAGCGGAGAAGCGGAAGGATCTCATGTTCGTCCTGTCGCATCTCGCGGATGATTTTGCCGAAGTGGCCGGTGACGGAGGCGTGTACCATCGCGCGGATATTGAAGCAGGCTGGGCCGACGTTGTGTTGCGCGACTACAAACTGTCGGACTGCGCGTTCAAGTTGATGGGCCGCGACGCCGCTTATTTGACCTGCAAGATGGAAGTGGATGCGACCTACAAGGGCCAGCCATTTCCGCAGCGTTTTCGCCTGACCACGGTGTGGACCCGACAGAAGGGTGAATGGCTGATACGGCTCGAGCAGGGGACGATTATCCCCGAGCCCTCGAAACACAGCCAGACAAAGCAGGACTGACAGAAGACTGCGGGGCCGAGGTCAAGATCATGCCTGCGTTCGTTAAACTCACTATTGAATCCGAACTCCCTCCCACCGACGAAGCCAGAGAATTTCCCTGCGGTGCGAAGACCATCTGTGTCGCCAACGTGAACGGCACATTCAGCGCCATGGACAACGTCTGCCTGCATCGCGGCGGACCGCTGGGGCAGGGAATGATTGAAGGCGGCAAGGTTGTCTGCCCGTGGCACGGCTGGGCGTGGGATCCAAAGACCGGCGAAGCGGCGCAGAATCCCAGCGCGAAGGTTGCCGTGTGTCCGCTGAAGATTGAAAACGGCGATGTGCTGATTGAAATCTAGCAAGCTGGTTGGCAAACCTCATGAGTCCGGTCACTCATTTCTTCACAGGATGGGTTTTCGCAAACTGTTTCGACTTAGCGCGGAGAGATCGCGCTCTCGTCACGCTGGCCTGTGTCGCGCCGGATGTCGACGGTCTCGGCATTATTCCCGAGCTGCTTACCCGAAACTCAGCTCATCCCCTGTTGTGGTTTTCCCTTTATCACCACGCTCTTCACAACCTGACGTTCGCGCTCGTCATTGCCGCAATTGCATTTGCTGTTGCAGCACAGAAATGGAAGACAGGCTTGCTCGCCCTGCTGAGTTTCCATGTGCATCTGTTTGAAGACGTTCTGGGTTCCCGTGGCCCCGAAGGTTATCAGTGGCCGATTCCGTATCTGGCCCCGTTCTCTTCGTCTCTGCAACTTGTCTGGCGAGGCCAGTGGGGCCTGAACGCTTGGCCGAATGTCCTGATCACGATAGCTCTCTTGCTGATCACACTCTGGTTGGCATGGCGGAGGGGATTCTCGCCGCTGGAAATGGTGTCGGCTCGAGCAGATGGCGCACTGGTTGCGGCTCTGCGGCGGCGTTTTCCTGCCAGAACGGCAATCTGACTATCCGAGGAGGCGTAGGAATTTCCCCGGCTGATTCTCGTATCCCGGGAAAACATCATTCAAATTCTTGTTCCCCATGTGCCGAGCGACTGCTTCGCCGAGAACTTGCCGGAAGTCAGTAGTCAAGGCCAGATCGCGTCCTTCGTAAAGCTGCGATTGACCGAGGCCGGGCCAGCGCCCGTAGACTTTGCCGCCCTTGACTGGTCCGCCCAGCACGAACATCACATTGGCGTGGCCGTGGTCGGTGCCGCGGTTGCCATTTTCGCGCGCCGTGCGGCCGAATTCCGACATGGTCACAACGACTGTGTCTTCCCCGAGGTCGCCAAGGTCGGTCCAGAACGCGGAGAGCGACTGCGAGAAGTCGCGCAGCACGTTTGCGATCTGACCTTCGGTTGCGCCTTCGTTGACGTGGTGATCCCAGCCGCCGATGTCGGCAAACGCCACCTGCACCCCCAGGTTCGCCTTGATGAGCTGGGCGAGCTGGCGCAGGCTGTCGCCAAATCGTCCCTTGGGATAATCCGCGCCCGGCGCGGGTTTGTACTTCGACGGATCGGCAGCCTTCAGCATATTCACCGCGTCAAAGGTCTCTTCACCGGTGCCGTGAAGCACGGTGTCAGTTGAGTGGTTGTACATGGCTTCGAACGCGGTCGCGACCGGCGAAGGTTTCGGACTTCGTCCGCCGACCGAGAAGTCGTTGATGTTGTTCATGGCGATCGCCGGCTCGAGCCCGCTCAAGATGCGCGGGATCGACGGCCCCATGGCGATGGCCTGGAACGGAGACCTCGGCAGCGGCTGCAGCAGTTCGTGCAGAGAGCGGTTAAGCCATCCATCTTCCGTCGACTTTACCCCGGGAGTGCCGGCCTCCATGAAATCCTGCGCATCGAAGTGGGAGCGGCTGGGATCGGGCGATCCGGCGGCGTGCACAATCGCCAGTTGACGCTGCTTCCACAGCGGCTGGAACGACGCCAGCGAAGGATGCAGCCCGAAAAAGCCATCAAGATCGAGCACAGCCTTGCGCGGAATGTTGATGCTGGGCCGCATCGAGTAATACTGCTGCTCGCCATAAGGCACCACAATATTCAGACCGTCGGCCGCGCCGCGCTGGAAGATCACGACCAGGCGTTTGGTGCGCGCACCCGGTTCAGCCGCGCCCATGGCAGCCCGAGCAAGAAAACTCGGCACGGCCGCCGTGCCCACGACAGCGAGCGCACTGTTGCGAAGAAAAGCGCGACGTGTAATTGTCATAAAGTTTTCGTAGAAACGTAGCTTGCTACGTCTTGCCTGCGCCAAGAGAGACGTAGCAAGCTACGTCTCCACATTGGGCAGCTATCTCCTCTGAAACTCCGGCGAACCCAGCAGCAACCCCGCAATCGTGCTCACATCCGGCGGCCGCGCTGCATCCGCAGGCTTACGCGATCCGGCCTTGTTGTCTTGCTTTTGTTGTGCGCCTTTCTTTCCTGCCGCATCGATCTGGGCCATGATCGAGTCGTGCGTCTGCTGGGAAACGCCGCCGACCAGCAGGCTCGTCTCCAGCGTGGAGAGCGTCACAGTTGCATCCGGCGGCGGCGAACTGCTCCCCGCCAGTTGCGCAGCATCCACCTTCACGCCCTTAATCCTGCCGGCGGTCAAGGCTAGCGCAAAATTCATGCGGTTGAGCAACGCCGAAGAACTAACCCAGGTCTCCGCCTTCATGGAGTAGCCCGTAGGCGGCTGCGCGCCGTAAAGAGGCATCCCCATCCGGTTGAGCTGCCCGACCAGCGGCTGCGCATCGTCAATCTCCGCGCCAGTGGCGCGCACCGCAGAGGCCACAAATTCCAGAGGCGTCTTCACCTTGGCGCGGTAGGCGGTGTCGTCCCAAAACTCGGGCGAATGGAACAGAGTGTCCAGCACTTCGCGGATGTCGCCTTTTTTCTTCAAAAACGTTTTTGCCATGCGATCGACCAAAGCCGGTGGCGGATCATCCGAAACAAAACGCTCCGCGAGCTTCAACGAAATGAAGTGCGCCGTCTGCGGACTCGTCGCCAGCAGGTGCAGCACTTCCAGCCCCTCGCCCTCGCCCTTGGGCTTGATGCGGTGTCCCAATACCATCTTGGGTCCTGGCTCATGCGTGCGGGGATCGAACTTGAAGCCGCCGCCTTCCGCCGGCTTGTCGATGGTCCATCCCGTAAACACTTTCGCAACCTCGGTCACGTCGTGCTGCGAATATCCGCCGTTCACACTCAGCGTGTGCAGTTCCATCAATTCGCGTCCATAATTCTCGTTGAGCCCGCTGGTGCGCTTGCCCGGATTCGGCCGCGGCAGACGCGGAAGCCCGTACGGCCCGTAAGGATGTGCCGGCAGCCCCAGAGCCTGCGCCGAGTTTGGCCCAACGCTGAGCCAGTTATCCAGGTAGAACAGCATCGCCGGGCTCTTCGCCGTGGCCACCAGCAGGTCCTCAAACCTGCCGAGACCATGCGGACGGATGACATCGCGCTCGTAGCTGGTCAGCATCAGCCGGTCGAGTCCCTTGTCCACGAACACGTTGAAGTGGTTGCACCAGAAGTCGGTCATCACTTCTTCAAACTGGCGCTGGCTGTAGACCGCGCGCAGAAGTTTCGCCTGCGCCAGTTCGCCGGTGACCACGCCCGCCGGGTTGTTCATGGCGAGCAGAATTTCCTTCTGCCTCGGGGCCAGCCCTTCCAGAAACTCCTGCCCTTTGCCTCCGCGCAGAGAGTCAGCCAACGCAAGCTGCGCCTCAGGCTTCATGCTGAGAACTTTCTTGAAGCGCTGGTCCGGCGGAAGGCTCGGCAGTTGTTGCACTTCGAGGTCGGCGTAGAGTTGCTCCTCGCGAAGGCGCGCCTGCTCTTTTTCCTCAGGCGTCAGCTTGGTTGGTGGCGGGGGCGCAGCGGCTGCCATCGTATCCTGATCTTGCTGAGCGCTCTTTATGTCTGCGGCGGGATCGTTGCTGGCGCCGGAGCTCATTGCGTCGCTCATCGCGCCATTCATCCCGGTCTTCATCTCGGTATGAGGCGAGTTACTGCTGGCGCCATCGGTCACCCCATTCGCGGCCATCATGGATCCATTAATCGGCGCGCTGTTGGCTTTGTCTGGGGTACCGGCGGCTGCCGCATTCTTCCCAGCCTCTTCCTTGCGTTCTTTTTTCTCCTCCTGGCGAGCGAGCTGCACCTGGAACACCGCGCGCCGCGCCGGATCTGACGGCATAGGCTTCTTGCCGTTCCTTACTTGAGTGACCTCCTGCCCATCCGGGAAGTCTTCTGCAATCTCTCTCGTGCTCATGCGCAGGGTGCGCAGCGGCTCCAGGCGGGCGTTGAGGGCCTTGTCGTCGATCTTTTCCGGATGCAGTTGCAGGTCGATCCACTGCTCGACGCCCATCGCCATCACTTGCTGCACATCTCCGGGCCGCGGACCGAAAGTCAGGCGATTGAGCGCGTGCAGCGCGCGTCTCTGATCGTCGGGGCTGGAAGCGGCCTTATCCTTCTTCTTAGCCAGTAATTGCGGGACGGCACACGCCAGGCTGAAACAGAGAAGAAAGGTGGCGATCTTAGTGCCGCCTAGACGCATGGGGGACTCCCCAGGGAAAGACAACAAGCTCCCCTATTATCAACCCGGACGGAAGGAAAAGGTTGCTACCCTTGGTCACCAAAGTCTGCGGGAGTGTCTGCTAGAAGCTGAGAGCTGAGAGCTGAGAGCTGAGAGCTGAAAGCTGAGAGCTAGAAGCTGAGAGATGAAAGCTCCTGACCTAAGTCAGATACATCTTGCCACGTGAAACCTTGTGCTGCAGGGTCGCAGCCAGCTGGTCGACGTCGCCGGGAGCAATGTTCACCGGCGTATGATCGGCCAGCAGCGGAACCCGATTGCTGCCCACAGCGTCGCGCCGAACTTGGATCAGAAACGCCTGCACCACGTTGGGATCGTATTTTTGCGGAGTCATGCGCACCAGATCGCTCAACGCGCTGCCCAGGGAAAGCGATTCGCGATAAGGACGAGTGCTGGTCATGGCGTCAAAGGTATCGGCCAGTGCCATGATCCGCACCGGCATGGGTAGATCGTCTCCAGCGAGTGCGTCGGGGTAACCCGAGCCGTCATTGCGCTCGTGATGCCAGCGCACGGACTCGTGAATCTTCGGCCAGGGGAACTCGACGCTGCTGACAATCTGATGGCCAACCACAGTGTGGTCCGCCATTTCGCGAAACTCTTCGGGATTGAGCGCCCCCGGCTTGCTGAACAGTCTGCGGTCAACTGCCACCTTTCCAATGTCGTGCAGATATCCGGCGCTGCGCAGAGCAGCCACTTCGCTGGCGTCTACTCCCATCGCTTCGCCAATCGCAGCCGCATAGCGGCCCACGCGCAGAGAGTGGCCGTGAATGTTGACGTGCTTCACATCGATGGCGGTCGCAAATGCCTCGAGCGCCGTGTCATAGAATCCGTGCAGCGAAGCCATCAGCCGCAAATTCTCGGTCACGCGTTGCGCCAGTGTCTGCGACAGGGCATGATTTTGCACTGCCAGCCCAATGTAGTTGCACAGCAGGTCCATGGCGTCCAGTTCAGCTTCTTCGTAAGGCGCGTCGCCGGGACGCCGCCCCAAAGCCACCACGCCTGCCAGTTTTCCCGATGCTTTGAGTGGGGCCAGGCACTTGAAGAGTTCCGGAGCCACGTTGCCATTCGAGCTGAGGAAAATCGAGTAGGTGGAAGCGTTCAGCACAATCGGTCCGCGCGCCGCGGCCAGAGCGTGAGCGTGCTTCGGCAGAAGAGGAATAAATGCAGGCTCGGGCAGCATGGCGAATCCCTCCGCCGCCACCGAGCTCAGCATGGTGGGCTTCTCGCTGAAAACGAAGAGCGCACCCTCGCCCGCGCCTGCCGCTTCCATAACTGCCGACAGCATGCGGCGCGAAGTGTCTGAGAATTCGCGCTCCGCCGTCAGCTCCGGCCCCAGCTCGGAGAGAGCTTCAACAGTGCGCAACAGCCTGCGGAAATGGTTGGTCTCCACGGCCAAGACGAGTGGTGCGAGAATGCAGAGCAGAATGAGCGTAGCATGCGGGAACAACGCCCCGCGAGAGCAGGTTGTTGGTTAGTTTGGTGCTGGCAAGGTGGCGTACAGTGCGATCACCGCTGGGTGCCCCATCCTTGCGCGTTCTTTGCGCAAGGGTGGGATTCCACGCATGCCAAAATCCTGAGATTTTGATTTCCTCGAACGCTAACACACAGCTTCAGCCATGAGGTTTGGCCGCTCAAAAATGTTCCCGCAACTCCGCAAACTTGCCTACGATCAACAACTGCTGCGCGGGCGGAGCCGCATTCACTTCTTCATGTTCCAGGATCCAGGTATCACCGTGAGGCACAAAAACCGCGTGCAATCCCGCGGCCAGCGCCGGATTGATGTCAGACCTGGGGCTGTTACCGATCATCCACGTGCAATTGTGCGCGAGCGAATGTTTCTCGACTAAGGCGTGATAAGCCGCGGGATCTTTTTCCGCGACGATCTCCGTAGCCGCGAAATATCCCTTCAGTCCCGACCGCTCGATCTTTCCCGATTGCTCTGCGATCGCACCCTTAGTCACCAGGATGAGGTGATGCCGCTTCGAAAGGTATTCGAGAGTTTGCGGGACGTCAGGCAGAAATTCGATTGCATGGTCCGCCACCGAGTGAGCAAAGCCCGTGATCTGCACGTGCAATTCCGGCGTGACCGGCTGCACGCTGAGCCGCTCAAAGGTATCCACCAAGGCGTGCGAAAAGCTGTGCAGGCCATAACCGTGCTTCACGATGCATTCCCGCTCCACATCATTCAAAACTTCGCGCACCCGCTCGGGAGAAAACTCGTGGTGATTAAGAAACGAAATAAAGCGTACGATGGCCCGCTCAAAGTAAATGTTGTTCTCCCAGAGCGTGTCGTCGGCGTCGATCAGGAGCGTTTGGGATTGTTGGATCTTTTCGGCGGTACCGGACAAGCGACGGATGCTCCTTGAGAAACCTTTCTACCCCAACCAATCCACACGAGCCTCAGGCCCGATGATTCCAGCCTTGTGCCCCATATCAAGCAGCCGCACCACGGCTTCCCGCCCGTCCGGACCGTAATCCAGAGTCCGCTCGTTCACGTACATGCCAACGAACCGGTCAGCGGTCTGCGGATCGAGATCGCGGGCGAACTGCATAGCGTAGGACAAAGCTTCCTCGCGATGCTCCAGCGCGTACTGAATGCTGTCGCGCAACGCACCGTTCACTGCCGAGACCAACTCCGGCCCAAGCGCGCGTCGAATAGCGTTCCCGCCCAGCGGCAGAGGCAGCCCCGTCATCTTCTGCCACCATTTCCCCAAGTCGACAATGCGGTGCAGTCCTGCCTTGTCATAGGTCAACTGGCCTTCGTGGATGATAAGTCCAGCTTCGTACTTGCCCTCAAGCACCTGCGGAATGATCTGATCGAAAGGCACGACTTCAGTCTCCACCCCAGGAGCAAATAGCTGCAACGCAAGATAGGCGGTAGTAAGCGTGCCCGGGACGGCAATTCGTTTTTCTTTGATTTCACTCTGCGTAAACGGCCGCGGCGAAACCACCATTGGCCCATAACCTTCGCCCACGCTGCCGCCGCAGGACATCAGCGCGTACAAGTCCTGAATATAAGGATAGGCGTGAAACGAAATCGCCGTCACATCGTATAAGCCTTCCCGCGCCTTCTGGTTCAGCGTCTCGATATCGCAAAGCGTGTGCGTGAACCGCAGTCCCGCGACGCGAACCTTATTGGTAGCCAGTCCGTAAAACATGAAGGCGTCATCGGAATCCGGGCTGTGAGCGATGCTGATCTCTCGCACCTGAGAGGCCGCATTGCCCGAAGGCTTCGCTTCTTGTTCGGAAATTACCGTCATTATTTAAACTCCAAACCGCTTGCTGTCGTACTCTTACCGTTGCGCCTGCAAACGGCGCTGCCATCGCGCCGCAATTCCGGCAGCCATCATCACCTTGATTACTTCGGCGAAAAGAAACCAGTAAAGTCCCCAGCGGAAGGCTTGCGCCGCTGAATGCGTCAGCACGGCGAGCCAGGTCAGACCTCCGGTGAAAAGCACAACTTCACCGAGAAGGCCGGCCAGCGCAGCGCGAGCGAAACTCTTCTGTCCTCGCTCCATCACAAAACCCGCAATCCACGCCACCAGCGGGTAGGCCAGCAGAAATCCGCCGGTAGGCCCGAGTAATTGCGCGATTCCTCCCGGACCCGTGGGGCTGAACACCGGCATGCCCATCGCGCCTTCGGCCAGATAGAGCGCGAGCGCCGCAAATCCGCGCCGGCTGCCCAGCAGCAGCCCGACCAACAGCACGCCGAAGTTTTGAACGGTCAGCGGCACGGGCGTGAACGGCAGGGGAATCGTGATGCGTGCGCACAGTGCCACCAGCAAGCTGCCGCCAACCACCAGAGCAACTTGCCGCACTCCTTCAAAAATGCGTTCCTGCGAAGCGCTTAAGGTTTGAATTGCCGGTTTTGCCATGGAAGGTCTCCGATTTTTCAACGCCGACCTCAGTGCTCAATGCCGCCCGACTGATGCTCGTGTTCTACTTCGCTGGCGCTTCCTTCCCGAGCAGCATGAGCAGCCTGCAAATGGCGCCGCAAACGCACGTACAAGGCGATCGCAACGCACACCACGACCAGCGTACTCACACCCAGGATCAGGAACCACCAGATCATCCGCACAGCCGTCTAGGATAACAGATGGTCAGGCAGCGGAACCGGTCAGATACGCCGGATTCGATTGTTGGACGGACGCCGTCTCAGTCCGGAAAGACCGGGACGACGCGTGTCCGGACCTTCTAGCTCGCCTTCGCCATCGCCCTCTTCTCGCGCATCGTCTCCACCCGCTTCAGCGTCAACTTCAGCCGTTCCCGCCCGAACTTGGAACCGGTGATGACCTTCTCGATGTTTTCGAACATGTGCGGGTCACCCATCTTTTCGCGCAGCTCTTTCAGAAAGGGATGAATCTTCGCGAATATCAGGAACATCTCCCCGCTCACTGCGGGCTGGATGAACAACTCCTCACTCAGCGCCCCCTGCAGCACGAAGGAAGCGGCCATGCCCCAGTATCCGCCGACCTGCCGCAGCCAATTGTTTTCCTGTGACCCCAGGGCTCCGGCAATTTTCATGAAATCGTCGGCGCTTTCCGGCCAAAACCCGGTCACCCACCAGTTTCGCGCTTTGCGCATTTCCGCCTCGCGGCGCAGATCGTAGAGTTGGAGAATAAGTTGAGCATCGGCAGCGGTCGGTTTCTTCGGCATCGATTCCTCCATATTATTTGGTCACACTGATTGGGTTAGACGATCAGACTGGCGGCAAAGAACCAATAAATGTTGCGGGTCCCAGCGGGACTACGCGCTCGTAGTCGCCGCCAGCTCGGGCGCCGGCCGCTCGTACTCGCACTCCTTATTCGGACATGCAATCACCGGCCCGTCTTTCAGGAATTTCTGCACCAGATACTCACTGCCGCAACTCGTACATTTTTCCGCAATCGGCTTGTGCGCCGAAGTGAACTTGCACTTGGGATAATTCCCGCACCCATAGAACGTGTTGCCCTTCCGAGCGCGCTTTTCAACTAGGTCACCCTCTTTGCACTCCGGACACTTCACGCCGATAAAATTCTGCTTCACATACTTGCACTCAGGATATCCGCTGCAAGCCGTGAACTCGCCATAGCGTCCGTGCCGGATCATCATATTCCGTCCGCACTTCGGGCAAGGCTCATCCAGCGGAATGTCCGGAACTTTCTTGCCCTGGTCAAGCCTCCGCGTGGTCTTGCAGTCGGGATAACCCGTGCAAGCCATGAACTGCCCGAAGCGTCCGCGCTTGAGCACCATCACGCGCCCGCAGTTCTCGCAATATTCTTCCTGCGTGGTCTCCTGTACATCGGCCGAATCGAGGTCGGGCAAATTGATCGGATTTTCCTTCGTGAACGTGCAAGTATTCGGATCTTCTTTGTCGTAGGTGCTGCACGCGTAAAACGATCCGTGCCGGCCCCACTTGATCACCAGCGGCGCCCCACATTTCTCGCACTTTTCGTCCGTGGGCTTCTCCATCCGCTTGATGTTCTCCATATGTTTTTCGGCATATTTGAGGTCCTTCGTAAACTTCTTGTAGAACTCAGCAAGCGTATCGGTCCACTTCTCCTTGCCTTCTTCGATTTCGTCGAGTTTTTCTTCCAGGCCTGCGGTGTAAGCCACGTCGAAAATATCGCGGAAGTTTTCCACCAGCAGATCGGTAACCACCAACCCAATCTCCGTCGGAGTAAACTTCCCGCCCAACTTCTGCACGTACTGCCGCTCCTGAATCGTTGACAGAATCGCCGAATAGGTCGACGGACGCCCAATGCCGCGCTCTTCCAGCTCCTTTACCAAAGAAGCCTCGTTGTAGCGCGGCGGCGGCTCGGTGAAGTGCTGCTCTGGCTTCAACTCCTTGAGCGTGAGCTTCTGTCCAGCCTCGAGCGCCGGCAGCTTGTGTTTCAGCTCCTCATCTTCTTCGTCCTTGCCTTCCTTCGATTCTTCGTAAACTCGCAGGAAACCGTCAAACTTCAGTACCGATCCGGTCACGCGGAACCAGAAGGTCTCGCTCTTACTCTTGGCGTCGATGTCCACGGTAGTCTGGTCAAACACCGCGGGCATGATCTGCGACGCCACAAAGCGCTGCCAGATCAGCTTGTAGACCTTGAATTCATCTTCTTTTAAGTGCTGTTTAACCTGATCAGGATGCCGCATCGCCGAAGTCGGCCGGATGGCTTCGTGCGCCGCCTGCGCTTCCTTCTTCTCCTTATATGTATTCGGAGTCTCCGGCAGGTAGGCCGCACCATATTCCTTGCCCACATATTCCCGCACTTCCTGAATCGCCTCAGGCGCAACCCGGGTCGAGTCCGTACGCATGTAGGTGATCAAGCCGACCAGTCCTTCTTCGCCCAACTCCACGCCTTCGTACAACCGTTGCGCGATCATCATCGTGCGCTTCACGCTGAAGCGCAGCTTGCGCGAGGAATCCTGTTGCAACTTGCTGGTCGTAAAGGGAGGCGCGGCATTGCGGCGGCGTTCTTTCTTGTCCACCGACCGCACGATCCAGTCGGCTTGCTCAAGCGCCGCGCGGATCTTTTCCGCGTCCTCGCCGTTCGTGACCTCAATCTTCTCTTCGCCCTTGCCCAGAAAGCGGGCGTCAAATGCCGGCGGCTTGCTAGCTGCCAGGTGCGCGTCGATGGTCCAATATTCTTTCTTCTCGAACGCTTTGATCTCGCGTTCGCGCTCCACAATCAAACGCAACGCGACCGTCTGGACGCGTCCAGCAGACAGTCCACGCCGGACTTTATCCCACAACAGCGGCGAAACCTGATAGCCGACTAAGCGGTCCAGCACGCGCCGCGCTTGCTGCGCGTCCACCAGATTCTGGTCGATGGCCCGAGGATGTTCGAACGCCGCCTGCACCGCACGCTTGGTGATTTCGTTAAACGTGACTCGCTGAATGCGCGGCGGAACCTCCGCATCTTCCTTTTTCTTCTTTTTCCCTTTCTTGGCGTGACCGTTACGTGCGAGCTCCCCCGCCAGATGAGCCGCAATCGCTTCGCCTTCGCGGTCCGGGTCAGGCGCCAGATAGATCGCATCCATCGGTCCGGCCAGCTTCTTCAGCTTGGCCAGAACTTTTTCTTTCCCGGGAATCACGACGTAGTCGGTCTCG
>Ga0209415_10014694_pt1 | contig 12771 bp, 10 predicted proteins | sample PeaSoiSIISIP2007_FD_187696 | JGI IMG/M metagenome (GOLD analysis project Ga0209415, IMG submission 187696) | Peat soil microbial communities from Weissenstadt, Germany - SII-SIP-2007 (SPAdes) (version 2) | ecosystem: Environmental > Terrestrial > Soil > Wetlands > Peat | place: Germany...
AAGCCACACCATCAGGAGTCTCATTCATGCGTTGCGCAATGATCGTGCTGTTCGTTTCGTGCCTTGCTTTCAGCGCCTACGGTCAAACCGCCGACGAACTCATTCAGAAGAACACTGAAGCCAAAGGCGGGATCGACAAGATCAAGGCGATCAAGTCCGTCCGCATCACCGGCAAACTCACTGGCGGTGGCGGCTTTACCGCCATCACGGGGCAGGACAACGTCCGGCCAAACCTGGTGCGCGAGACGTTCTCCCTGCAGGGCATGACCAGCGTGCAGGCCTATGACGGCACTCATGGTTGGCAGATACAGCCTTTCGGTGGACACAAAGATCCCGAGCTTATGGGCGAAGACGATCTGCGCGACCTGCTTCTCGACGCCGATTTCGACGGTCCCCTGGTGGATTACAAAGATAAAGGCAACACCGTGGAGTACCTGGGGCACGACGTAGTGGATGGTGACGACGCTCTGCGTCTGAAGGTTACGCAGAAAGACGGCGACATCATCTACTACTATCTCGACCCCGATACTTATCTCGAGATTCGCAAAGAGATCCAGGAGTTCATTCGCGGCTCGGTGCGCGAGACGGTCATCGAGTTGGGCTCTTACAAGCCGGTGGCCGGAGTGATGTATCCGTTGTCCATCTCGCAGGGTTCGAAAAGTAACCCCGGCGCGCAAACCACCACCGTCGAGAAGATTGAAGTGAATTTACCGATCGAGGCCAGCGAGTTTGCCCTGCCTGCGTCGTTGAAGCAGTCGCCGCAGGCGGAGGCCGAGAAAAAGTGAAACCAGACTTCTTTCGGACCGCGTTGGAAAAAATCTTGAGTGGCATAGGATTCTCTACGATGAATGCATCGGTTCGCTTCCCGCAGTTCCTGACGAAAATTGGCGTGTGGTCTGTCATTGGCTTGTTCGCCGCGGGCTCTCAGGCATTCGGCCAGGACAGTTACAAGTTCGATGCCGCAACCGTGTCGGGGCTGCCCGCGCGCAACATCGGCTCCGCCACCATGAGCGGTCGAATCGCCGCCATTGACGCGGTCGAGCAGGATGGCAGGATCACCGTGTTTGTGGGATCGGCCAGCGGTGGAGTGTGGAAGTCGGTGAACGGCGGCACTACCTACCGCCCGGTGTTCGACCGCGAAGACGTGCAGTCGATCGGCGCCGTGGCGATTGATCCCTCGAATACGAAGACGGTTTGGGTGGGTACCGGAGAGTCGTGGGTTCGTAACAGCGTGTCGGTGGGTGACGGCGTCTACAAATCGACCGATGGCGGTGAAAACTGGACGAATGTTGGTCTGAAGGATAGCGAGCACATTGCGAAGATTCTGGTCGATCCCACGAATGGCAACAATGTTCTGGTTTGCGCGATGGGGCATCTTTGGAACGACAACGAAGAGCGAGGAGTTTTCAAGACCAACGACGGCGGCAAGACCTGGAACAAGGTGTTAGCCGGCGCGAACGGTTCTTCGGGATGTGGCTTGCTGGGGATGAGCCGGCAGGATCCGAAAACTATCTATGCGTCGATGTGGGATTTTCGCCGCCAGGGCTGGACGTTCCGCTCCGGTGGTCCGGGCAGCGGTCTGTTCAAGTCGACCGACGGCGGCGACCACTGGAGCGAGGTCAGCGACCCGAACGCGAAAGGGTTGCCAGCTAAACCGTGGGGCCGTGTGGCCGTGGCCGTCGCGCCGTCGAATCCGCAAGTGGTCTACGCCAATATCGAAGCGGAAAAGCGAGGGCTTTACCGTTCAGCCGACGGCGGCGAAACATGGATCAAGGAAGATGCCAGCAACTTTATGGTGTGGCGTCCGTTTTACTTCGGCAACTTAATCGTCGATCCGAAAGATCAGAACAAGATCTTCAAGCCGGATCTCATCCTGATGCTGAGCACGGACGGAGGAAAAAGCTTCAACGGGGTTTCCGGAGGAGCCCACGGCGACTTCCACGACGTGTGGATCAACCCCAAGAACTCGAACATCGTGATCTGCGGCGACGATGGCGGCTTGTGGCGCAGCGACGATGGCGGCAACCTCTGGAAGCACCAGATGAATCTTCCCGTTTCGCAGTTCTACCACGTGAGCACGGACAACTCGGATCCTTATCACGTCTACGGAGGCTTGCAGGACAACAGTTCGTGGGTCGGCGATTCCTCCTATCCTGGGGGCATCACCAACTCGCGCTGGGAAAACATGTTCGGCGGAGATGGTTTTTGGATGTTCGAGGACACTTCCGATCCCGACTACATCTATGCCGAGGCACAAGGCGGCGATATCGGTCGCGTGAACCGGCACACCCACGAGATCCGACCTATCAAACCGTTTCCGAATTACGGCGAGAAGAAATTGCGTTTCAACTGGAACGCGCCCATCCATATGAGCCCCAACGAGAAGGGAACCATCTACATCGGAGCGCAAGTCCTGTTTCGCTCGCGCAATCACGGACAATCGTGGGAACGCATTTCTCCTGATCTCACGACCAACGACCCGGAAAAGCAGAAGCAGGAAGAGTCCGGCGGCGTCACCGTCGACAATTCATTCGCCGAAATGCACACCTCGATTTACTCGATTTCGGAATCGCCGAAAAATGGGCAGGTCATCTGGGTGGGCACGGATGACGGCAATGTTCAGATCACTCGCGACGGCGCCAAAACCTGGAGCAACGTGGTCGGCAACGTCAACGGTCTGGCAAAAAACTCGTGGGTCTCGACCATCGAGGCCAGCCGCTTCGATGAGGCCACCGCGTACGCAACCTTTGACCGCCATACCTTCGGCGACATCAAGCCCTACGCCTACAAAACCACCGACTATGGCAAGACCTGGACCGCGCTTCCGCTGCAGGAGAGCGGAGTGCGCGGCTATGCTCACGTCATCAAAGAAGATACCGTCAATCCGAATCTTCTGTTCGTGGGCACGGAGTTCGGCCTTTGGATTTCAGTAGACGGCGGCCAGCGCTGGGCGCAGTACAAGGGCTCGAACTTTCCCGCCGTCGCGGTGCGCGACATTGCCGTGCAAGGGCGCGAGGGCGATCTGGTGCTGGCGACGCATGGCCGCGGCATCTGGATTATTGACGACATTTCTCCCTTCCGAGTACTTACGCCGGAACTGATGTCGAAGGAAGCAACGCTGATCGCGGGTAGACCGTCGCGACAGTATTTTCAAGCCCACGGCGGCTGGTTCGATGGAGATGAGAGTTTCCACGGCCGCAATCGACCCGGCGAAGCTCTGATCACTTACTATCAGAAGGGCCGGCATATCTTTGGCGATCTCAAAATCGAGATCTTCGACCAGGACGGAAAACTGATTGACACGGTTCCGGGAAGCAAACACCGCGGCTTGAATCGCGCCAACTGGTCGATGCGCCTGAAGGCGCCCGCGGTTGCGCCTGCTGCCACCGCGTTGGGCGAGGCCACGGAGGGGCCGCGCGTATTACCGGGAACGTACTCGGTGAAAATGACCAAAGGAGACCAAGTCTATACCGAGCAACTGAATGTTGTGCTTGATCCGCGGGCTAAATACACCGTGGAAGATCGCAAGGCCCAGTTCGATCTCGCGATGAAGGTCTATAAGCTGATCGAGCACATGACCTATGCCGTGGCCGCGATCGAAGGCGTGCGCAATGCGGCCAACGAACGAGCTGCCAAGCTGCCCGAAAAAGACCCGCTGCGTGGACAGTTGCAGCAACTATCAGCGAAGTGTGACGAGCTCCGCTCCAAGATTGTTGCCACTAAGGAAGGCGGAATGATCACTGGTGAGGAACGCATTCGTGAGTTGCTGGGACAGCTCTACGGCGATGTGGACAGCTACGACGGCCGTCCCACGGACTATCAGGTGGCTCGCAGCGTATCGCTTGGCCACGAACTGGAAGACGTGATCGTGGATTTTCATAAGCTCACCGAAAGCTCGCTGCCCGCGATCAATGCTGGCCTGACCAGGAAGAAACTGGGGACAATCCTGGTGCAATCCGAAGCCGACTGGCAGAAAAAGCGTGAGGCAGAATCCGCTTCCGGTTCGGGCGCAGGAGCGCAAACGGTCACGGGCGCGTGGGAGAGAGACTAGCGGCTGCGCAGCTCCGCAAGCCCAGAGGCAGAGGAAACCGGAGTGCCCCGCACAGAGAAATCGAAACAACTTTACCACCGCACGCTCGACCTGCTCATCGAGGGCAGCAGTTCTTCGTCGCGCGGTCCCGCCAACTACGGCGAATATCCTCTATTCGTGCAGCGCGGCAGTGGCTCGCGGATATGGGATGCCGACGGCAATGAATACATCGATTGGATGATGGGCTTCGGCGCTCTCCCTCTCGGCCACGCGCACCCTGACGTGACTCGTGCCATCACCGAAGCGGCCTCCACCGGAGCGCACTTTGCCACAGCCACGGAAATCGAGATTGAAGTTGCGGAACTGCTGCGCAGTCTCATTCCTAATGCAGAGCGCGTAAGGTTCGCCAACACCGGCACCGAAGCAGTGATGGCCGCTCTGCGCCTGGCTCGCGGGTACACGGGCAGGCCGAAGATCCTCAAGTTTGAGGGCCACTATCACGGCTGGTATGACGACTTGCTGGTCAGCTCGAATCCGCTCCCGCCAGCAGCGGTCGGGCATCGCAACGATCCCATCAAAATTCCTGACAGCTCGGGCTTGAACCGGCACGCGCTCGACGACACGATTGTCGTTCCCTGGAACGACCTCCCGGCGCTGGAGCGCGCGATTAAGAATCATCCCGGACAGATTGCTGCCATCATCACGGAAGGCGTCATGGCGAACATGGGTGTGATCCCTCCCGCGGAAGGATATCTTCCGGGCCTGCAGGAACTCGCCCAACAGAACGGAATTCTTTTTATTCTCGACGAAACGGTAACTGGGTTCCGCATTGCGCCCGGGGGCTGCCAGGAATATTACAAACTGTCTCCCGATCTCGTGACCCTGGGCAAGGCGCTCGGTTGCGGGCTTCCGGTCGCGGCCATTGCCGGGCGTGCCGACGTGATGGGAGCCCTGGCTTGGGGCGGTGTTCTGCACTACGGAACACACAACGGCTCGCGCATCGGGATGTACGCGGCCGGTGCCAGTCTGCGCAAGCTTACGGAAAATAATTGCGCGGCCTTCGCCCACACCTGGAGAATTGCGGACCGCCTGTGCGGCGGACTTGCACAACTTTTCGCGCGCAAGGGAACTCCGGCCATCGTGCAGCGGGTTGGGCCCATGTTTCAGATCCTGTTCACCGACCAGGCTGCGATCAGGGACTATCGCGAATTCTGCCAGCACGTGGACCGAAAGGCGTACCAGCGCTTCGTGTTCAAACTCTTTGAGTTGGGCGTTTACACTACACCCTCGGCCGCGCTGCATTCGATAGTGACGCTCGCGCACAGCGACGAAGATGTGGACTTGACGCTGGCTGCGACTGAAAAAGCGCTGGACACAAGCGCCGGCGACAACCCGCGATGACGATTGCCGAAAAGGCGGAGCAGTTACTGTCGCTAAGCGGTCAGGTGGCCATGGTCACGGGCGCCGCGTCCGGTATTGGGCGTGGCATAGCGCTCTTGCTCGCTAACATGGGCGCGGCCGTGGCGATTCTGGACATTGACGAACAGGGCGGGAACGAAACCGTCTCGGAGATTCGCCGCCAGCACGGAAAGGCGCTTTTTCTCCATTGCGATGTAGGTTCGGCAGAGGACTGCGCCAGGGCCGCACGAACGACCATCGAGACCTTCGGCAAGATCAGCATCCTCTGCAACAACGCGGGAGTGGTCATCCGCAAAAGCGTGACCGAACTCCGCGAAGAGGAATGGGACCTGGTTCTGAACGTGACTTTGAAAAGCGTTTACCTGCTCTCGCGAGAAGTGATTCCTCACATGGTCCGCAACGGGGGTGGCCGCATCATCAACACCGGCTCGGGATGGTCGCTGAAAGGTGGGCCCAAGGCCGCAGCGTACTGCGCGGCAAAAGCCGGTGTCCTGAACCTGACTCGCTCGATGGCGCTCGACTACGGCAAAGACAACATCTGTGTGAACTGCGTTTGTCCAGGCGATGTCGAAACCGCGATGTTGCAGAGCGAATGCTCCCAGCTTGGCGACGACCCGATTCAGTTTATGCAGGAAGCCGCGAATCGCCCTTTGCCGCGAATCGGCACGCCGGACGATGTAGCCAAGGCTGTCTTATTCCTTGCGAGCGACATGTCCAATTGGGTTACAGGAGCGTGCCTGGTAGTCGACGGCGGGGGTCTCGCTTGAAATTTTCGCTGGGTGAAATCGTGCGCTCTACGTTGCCGAGCGGCCTCAGATGCGAGTACATTGGTGTGTCTCAACCGATACCTTTGAAGCTTTCAGGAGATTCCAATGCTGAAACGCGTAACGATCCCGATGTGTGTGCTGGTTTGTTTCGTCGCCTCGGCTCTCGCGTCCGACGAAGATCACAACGTCTGCACCGGCGACGCCAACCAGTGGCGGCAGCTTTTCAACGGTAAAGATCTGACCGGCTGGAAGCACGTTGGACCCGGCGGAGACACGGTGGAAGACGGGCTGATCCGTACGCATGGCGGCATGGGGCTGCTCTACTGGACCGGCGGCAAGATCGGCAATTGCAATATCCGTGTCGTCTACAAGATGCGGGACGAGAACGACAACTCCGGAGTTTTCATTCGTATTCCTCTCGAACCGCGCGAAGAATGGATGCCGGTTCACTATGGCTTCGAGGTCCAGATCGACAACCACCCCGAAAGGTCAGACCCAAGTGAGGATGAATATCACCAGACGGGCATGCTCTACTCGTTGACCAAGCCCCTGGCCAAAGCGTGGAAGCCGGGCCCGGAATGGAACACGATGGAAATCACGCTCGAAGGCTCGCGCACTATCGTGACCCTCAACGGCGTGAAGATCACGGACTATCGCGATGGCGATCCCGTGCCGGATAAGAAGTTCGACTTCGAGCCTCAACGCGGGCCGCGTCCTGACTTCGGCTATATGGGTTTGCAGAATCACAGCGACAACGACATCGTATTTTTCAAAGAAGTGGCCATCAAACCGCTGAAGAAGTAAATCGTGGTGACGCAAGAGGCCGGGAGCATTTCATATAGGAGGAATCGCAATGAAGAAAAATCTTTCGAGACGCGCGTTCCTGCAGGGCGGAACTGTTGCCGTTGCCGGAAGCGCATTGCTTTCGAAGACCGTTTTGCTCAACGCCCATCCACTCGACGCTCTGCCGCAACCCGTGGCGCCGAGCGATCGGGTGCGCTTCGGAATGATTGGTATCGGAATGCAGGGTTCCGGCTTGCTCGCCGGCGCCATTACGATTCCTGGGATCGAATGTGTAGCTGCTGCCGACTTGTATGATGGGCGCCACACGCTCGCCAAGGAAATCACAGGCAATACAAGCTTGCCCACCACGCGCCACTATCAGGAATTGCTGGACCAGAAAGATATCGACTGTATCGTGGCCGCCGTCCCCGATCACTGGCACAGGCGCGTGGTCGTCGATGCCTGCAACGCGGGCAAAGACATCTATTGCGAGAAGCCTATGTCGCACACTGTGGCGGATGGATTCGCCATGGTCGATGCAGCTCAGAAGAACAACCGCATCGTGCAGATCGGGTCTCAGCGCGTCAGTTCCGTGCTCTGCGCCAAGGCTCGCGAGATGTACCACGACGGCGCGATCGGCGACGTTTCGATGGTCGAACTCACGCTGGGACGCAACGATCCCACCGGGGCGTGGGAATATCCGCCTCCGCCCGATCTTTCGACCCAAACGCTTGACTGGGACACCTGGCTCAACGACGCGCCCAAGATTCCGTTCAATAAGTATCACTTCGCGCGCTGGCGTTGCTGGCGGAACTACGGCACGGGCGTGGCTGGCGATCTCATGGTCCATCTCATCAGCGGCATGCTGGTAACGCTGGGATGGAACGAAACGCCGCGCTCGGCGACCGCGATGGGTGGCATATCCCGTTGGCCCGACGGCCGCGACATGCCCGATCTGCACACCGTGCTTTTCGACTATCACGGCATCCCGGTCTATGTTCGTCTCGGTCTGGGAACGGAAACACAGGAACTCGCGCGGTTCATGGGTCCCAAAGGAATTCTCGATACCGGCGAATTTGAGCTGCGGCACTCTCCTCAGGCCGGAATTGACCTGGACCCGAGTTACTACGCCAATTCATTCCCGGCCAAGTTGAGGGACGAGTACTTCAAGCAGTGGCACGCGGAGCACGACCCGCAGCTAGGAAAAGAACCAGTGCACGAAGACACCGTCTATCGGGGCCATGACTGGGACGACATGCGTCCACACTTGCACAATTTCTTCCAGTCGGTAAAGTCCCGCAAGCCAGTCGTTGAGGACGCGGTTTTCGGCAACAACGCCGCCGTTGCCTGTCACATGGCGAACGAATCGTACTTCCGGAAGTCGCCCGTGACTTGGGATGCGGCATCGAAGACAGTCAAGTCATAGCGGAACGAGAGAAGTCATACAGAAAGGCACAGGGATCCTCTTTGGACCCTGTGCCTTCTTTGGTTAAGGCCTTTTCTGGGAGACTTACTCAGAGTCACGCCTCGGTCGGCGGTAAGGCTGCTACTGGCGTGATGACGTGAAGGCCGCATTCGGTCTTCGCAAATCCCGGCCACCGGCCGGCGCGAGGGTCTTCGCCAGCCCTGACCGGTCCTGTGCAGTGAGTGCAGCCGATGCTCGGATAACTCTGATCGTGAAGTGAGTTGTAAGGCACGCCGTGTTGCTGGATGTATCGCCAGACTTCTTTGGAAGTCCAATCGACGATTGGATTGATCTTCACCAGCCCAAACTTTTCGTCCCACTCGATTCTTCGCGCTCCCGAGCGCGCCTCGGTCTGGTCGCGGCGAATGCTCGTGATCCAGGCATCCAGTTCACCCAGCTTGCGTCGCAGCGGTTCGACCTTGCGCAGGTTGCAGCACCGGTCAGGGTCGCGGCTCCAGAGCGTCGCACCCTGAGTGCGCTCCTGCTCTTCCGGAGAGAGCAGCGAATACACCTTCTCGATCGCGATTCCGTACCGCCGCTCGATCTTATCCATCAGGGCGTAAGTTTCGGGGAACAGGAATTCCGTATCGATTGTAAAAAGGCGAAAATCCTTTTGCGCGCGCGATGCCAGGTCGATCAACACCATGCCCTCGGCGCCAAACGCCGACGAAATCGCCACGCGATTGCCAAACGTTTCAAACGCCCATGCCAGGGTCTGGGCCGGGCTCCACGTCTCCGCAGCGGACTGCACTTCTGCGATTCTCTCTCTCACAAAAAAGACTCCTCTTCAATGCTTAGACTTTCGTCTGGAGGCAAAATAGTCGCTCGGGAGAACTCATCTACGAAGGTCAGGCTTGCGATCGCAGGTTGTTCGAACAAGACGCGAGGATCGGCGAGACCGACGACCTCACCCACCACGAGTAGAGTCGGCGACGTAAGCCGCGCAGCCCGCGGCAGTTCGCCAATGGTTGTCCGATGAACCTGCTGATGTACCGTGGTAGCGCGTGAAATGATTGCACACGGCACCTCGCGTTTGAGTCCGGCTGAGACCAGCCGGTCCGCGATCTCCGAGTAATCCTTCCCGGGCATGTAAATCGCGAGCGTGGCGCCGCTGCTTACCAACTTGCTCCAGTCGGCCGGATCGCTTTCGAACGCCTGATGTCCCGTCATCAGCACCAGGGCATGTGAGGCGCGACGATGGGTGAGTGGAATTTGCGCCGCTGCGGCCGCGCCCAGAGCCGAAGTCACACCGGGAACAATCTCGCAAGGAATCCCAGCCTTACGGAGCGCGTCGATCTCTTCTCCAGCGCGTCCGAAGATCAGCGGATCGCCGCTCTTCAATCTCACCACCTGCAGTCCCGATGCGGCTAACTCAACCATCAGGAAGTTGATCTCCTGCTGCCTGATCTTTTTCTCTCCACTGCGCTTCCCCACGTTCTGGAGCCGCGCGGCCGGAGATGCCAGGTTCAGAATCTCGGGCGCAACCAGGTCATCGTGCAGCACTACGTCGGCAGTGCGGAGCAGGCGAAGCGCCTTCAACGTGAGCAGTTCCGGATCTCCCGGCCCAGCGCCCACCAGGTAAACTTTTCCCTTCATGCGAATTCTCCTTTGGTTGCGACTAGCGCTGGAGCCTCGGCCAAAGCCGCTTCCAGCGCTTTCTTGCTGGCCAGCGACTGCAGCAGTTCGCGCTTGCGCTCGTTAGGCAGATCGCTGGCCTGTACCAGCTTTCTGGTCTCGCCCAGCTCCGCAACCCAGCCGGCGTATCCCGGGCTAAATTGTTTTTCCAGTTGCTGCCGCAGTTTCTGCGCCAGCGAAGGGCTCTGCCCGGAAGTTGAAATAGCGATTTGCAGGTCGCCGCGGCGTACTACGGCGGGATAGAAAAAATCGCAGTATTCCGGCACATCCACCACATTGCAGAGCACTCCCCGCGTCTGCGCTTCGCGATACACAAACTCATTCAGGTCACGCGACGCGGTTGCGACAATGGCAATAAACGCGCCATCGAGATCCGCCACGGAAAACGACCGCAGCTCTAGCTCAATTCGTCCGTCACGCGCCCAGCCACGGACCGCGGGAGTAGCTTCGCGCGCCACTACTCGAACGCGCGCCCCATTGTCGAGTAGTCCAGCGATCTTGCCCGCGCCAACCTTGCCCGCGCCAACCACCAGCACCTGCCGGCCCTCGAGCTTAAGAAACATTGGAAACAAGCTCATCGATTCCTCTCTCCCATTTGCATCGTCGCTGCGATCTCTCACCTGCGTTAAAGTTCAAGTCCCTGCGGCACTGGCCCGGTCGGAATATCGCGGGCCGCCGCCTCCACCATTTCTCCGGCCAGTAACTGACGCAATTCCACGTCACTCCGTCTTGCAAAAAACTGGCGCAGATTCTCTCCCACCCCGCGCTCCGCCAGATACTGCCGGAGCAGTCGCTCGATCGCTTCCGGAACCTCAGTCGCCGCGCAGCGGTAACCGACGGGGCGAGCCGTTGCCTGGTGCATTCCCAGCGCGCCGCCCACGCAGAAGTAATAAGCGTCGACCAGTCGGTCCTGCTTCTTGATCTTCTTTCCTTCAATGCCAATGTCGGCGATCCAGTGCTGCCCGCAACTGTTCGGACATCCAGTCACGTGCAACTTCAGGTGCTGATCGAACCCTGGCAAACGCTCTTCGAGTTCCTCAACGAGCCAACGCGAAAAACTCTTTGTCTCGGTGATCGCCAGCTTGCAAAATTCCGTGCCGCTGCAGGCAATGGTTCCACGCGCGAACACGGAGGAGTCCACCCGCAGGTCAATCGCATCCAGTTCCTTTGCCAGCACGTCGGCGTTGATCACGGGAACATTCACCACGATCAGGTTCTGCATGTTTGTCGTGCGTAGCTCACCGCCCGCGAAGCGATCCGCGAGATCAGCCGCGGCGCGCATCTGGTCTGCCGTAATCCGGCCACGCAAAACGCTGGCTCCCACGTAGCAGTAACCAGGCTGCCGTTGCGCATGAATTCCGATGTGGTCGCGGTAAACGTCGGCTGGAGGTTTCTCCTCTTCCGCGGGATCCAGGCGAAACCCGATCCGGCGTTCGAGATCTTCGAGGAATGTCTCCGCGGTCCATCCGTGGCGCAGAAACAGAAATTTCAGCCGCGCCCGCTCGCGATGTTCGCGGAGCACCTCGGAATCACGGAACAGTTCAGCAATTCCCCGCAGAACCGGCAAAACCTGATTCCAGCCGACAAACGCGTCCAAGCGTGCGCCCAGATAAGGCTCGGTAGAGAGGCCGCCGGCCACGCGCAGAGAGAAACCAACCTCTGGCTTTCCGCCGACGGTCCGGGTAATCGCGGTCAGCCCGACATCGTTGATCTCCGGATAAGGGCACCATACTTTGCACCCGGTAATTGAAATCTTGAATTTGCGCGGCAAATTGTAGAACTCGGCATTGCCCGCCAGCATATGCGACGCTTCGATCGCGAGCGGAGAAGCATCGCAAAGTTCGTCGGCATCGAATCCCGCAACCGGGCAGCCGGTGACGTTGCGCGTCACATCGCCGCAAGAGCCAGTTGTGTTCAGGCCAACTTTCCATAGTTCTTCGAGCAAATCCGGAAGCGCTTCAATCGTCACCCAATGCAGCTGAATGTTTTGCCTAACGGTAATGTCGGCAATTCCTTTTGCATAACGCTGGGTAAGATCGGCAATAGTGCGAAGTTGTTGTGAACGCAACTGCCCGTTGGGGATGCGAATCCGCACCATGAAACAGGGCAACGCTTTTCCTTCACCGTTCTGTCCCCCGGTCACGCCGGCGCCGTCGCCCTGCGTGTAGACGCCCCACCAGCGGAAATACGTCCCGATCCACTCCGGGGGAATGGAGTCAAAGCCGTTGCGCGCAAAGGCCCGAATCTCCTCCAGTCCTTCCCAGGGATTCTTCGCACGCTTCAGGCGCTCCACGCGTTGCGCTTTCGTTTCTTTCACTGCGGCTGGATTTGTCATAAGTAAAAACCTGCGCAAAATAAAAAACCCACCGCCAGATTGCTCTGGCGGTGGGTTATGAGTGCCGGTATTAAGAAGAAACTCTTAGGTCCGCAGCCTCCCCGCGCCAGAACACACGCATGCGCAACAACAACAAGTGCACATACACATCTGGCGGAGATTTTGGCTCATGGACACAGTGAACGCTATCCTAGGCGCTACCACGTGGCGCCGTCAACAACCGAACGTAATCACTTCGATGAATATTTTTGATGGAAAGAATCATAAAAATTGCATCCTGATCTGCAGGTCGCACTTCCTCTCGTAGAATCAGTCACTTATCGACGATAACATGTGT
>Ga0209415_10014695_pt1 | contig 12770 bp, 11 predicted proteins | sample PeaSoiSIISIP2007_FD_187696 | JGI IMG/M metagenome (GOLD analysis project Ga0209415, IMG submission 187696) | Peat soil microbial communities from Weissenstadt, Germany - SII-SIP-2007 (SPAdes) (version 2) | ecosystem: Environmental > Terrestrial > Soil > Wetlands > Peat | place: Germany...
GGGCCGAGGTCCGAGGCGGCCCGGCCCGACGGCCCCGCCTCACCGGATGGGTCCGGATCCCCCGCGGCGGGGACGTCGTACTAGCTCAGCGGATGGGCCGCCGCCAGTCCCTCGACGAGGTATTTTCGCCCCTCGGGGGTGATCTGGTAGAGCTGGTGGGCCGACCGCTGGGGGGTCCACGAGCTGACCCCGACACCCCTCGCGTGGACGAGGCCGCTGCGGACGAGGAGCCCGAGGGCGAGCGCGACGGGCACCGACCCGCGCCGGACCGGCGGGACATCGGAGAGCCGCTCCTCGATCTCGGAGAGCTCGAGTGCGGGCTCCGTGGCCCGGGTCCGATGGGCTGTCCGAGGGTGGTCGAGCTCTTCGAGGATGGCCAGAAGAGTGATCCGGACCGGGTCGGAGACGGTCGAACCTCGCATGGCGAGGGAAATCTATCGAACGAACGGGTATTTACACCTCGCCCCGCCGGCCGACCGAGTGGAACCCCCGCACGCCGAGGTTCGGCGGCCGACCCCGGCGACCCCGAGGACGGGGGACGCCGGACCAGAGTCTTTTAACCCGCGGGCCCGTAGGCGCGTTGGCATGATGTGCACCTGTCCGGTCCCGGCCCGGTGCCCCGTGTGCAACACCCAGGTCCCGGTGCCGCTCTCCAACCTGCAGAGCTCCAGCGGCGCGGCCGTCCTCGTCGACCGGTTCGCCCGCCGGGAGACCGCCGCCACCCGGGACGCCCTCCGACGGCTCGTGCAGGGCTCCGCCGTCTGCCCCTCCTGCGGGAGCTCCGTGACCCACGACCACAGCCGCTCCTGCTTCTCGCAGGCCCTGACCGCCGCCGGAGTGCCGCTCCACGAGCGGGAATCGATCCTCTCCAAGATCACCTTCCCGGAAGGCTGAGCGCCCGGACGGTCCGATGGCCCCGAACGAGTCGTTCACCGTCACCCCGTACGAGGTCAAGGGGAGGATCGACTACGCGCGCCTCCGGGAGCTGTTCGGCACCCAGGAGCTCGACGCTCCGCTGATCGAGCGGCTCGGTCGGCTCTCGGGGGGAAGCGTCCACCCGCTGATCGCCCGGGGGGTCTACTACTCCCACCGGGACCTCGGTTGGGTCCTCGACCAGTACGAGAAGGGCCAGCCGTTCTTCCTCTACTCGGGGCGGGGACCGTCCGGCCCGCTCCACAGTTCCCACCTGATGCAGTTCGACCTCTGCCAGTGGTTCCAGGAACGGTTCGGCGCGGAGATGTACGTCCAGATCACCGACGACGAGAAGGTATGGGCGAGGGCGAAGCTCACCCGGCCGGACGCCGCGCGCTGGGGGTACGAGAACCTCCTCGACATCCTGGCCGTCGGCTTCGACCCGAAGAAGACCCACGTCTTCTTCGACACGCGGTCGATCGCGGCGCTCTACCCGATCGCCGTCGACGTCGCCCGGCGGGTCACCTATTCGACGGTCAAGGCGGTCTTCGGGTTCCGACCCGAGACGAACATCGGCCTCGTCTTCTATACCGCGCTGCAGACCGTCCCGTGCTTCTACCCCTCCTGGGTCGCCGGCCACGCCGTGCCATGCCTGATCCCGTGCGGGATCGACCAGGACCCGCACTTTCGGGTCACCCGCGACGTGGCGGAGCCGCTGGGCTTCCCGAAGCCGGCGATCGTCCACAGCCAGATGGCGCCCGGGCTCCGCGGGGAGAGGGCGATGTCCACGACCGGGGGGACCGACGACAACGCGCTGTTCCTCAACGACCCCCCGAAGGAGATCGACCGGAAGATCCGCAACGCGTTCACCGGCGGCCGGGCCACCGTCGAGGAGCAGCGACGGCTCGGCGCGACCCCCGAGATCTGCTCGGTCTGGGCCCTGTGGAGGACGAAGTTCGCCCGCAGCGACGCGGAGTTCGAGTCGGTCACGCGCGACTGCCGGTCGGGCGCGATGCTCTGCGGGGAGTGCAAGTCCAAGGTGGCCGAGCGGGTCCACGAGTTCCTCGCCGAGCACGCCGAACGCCGGGAAAGGGTGCGAGCCTGGGCCGAGAGCGCGATCATCGAGCGGCCCCCGCCGGCCGTCCCCGACGCCCCACGGGCCGGGCCCTAGAACGGTCCGGGCACCACGGTGCGCCGGGCGTGAGCCGGCCGGGTCGCTCGGCGGTCTCGCTAGGTTTCGTCCGAGGCGGCCGTCAGGAGGCGGAGCATCGGCTTGAAGAGCGACCGGCTCGCCTTCGACGGGTCGAGCGTGTAGGCCCGTTCGTAGGCGGCCACGGCCTCCTGCTCCTCGCCGAGGCTCAGGAGCCGCAGGGCGAGGTCGAGCCAGCTCTGGGCCTCCAAGCCCGACGCCTTCTCCCCCCGCTCGGAAAGGTGTGGGTCCGGGCGGGCGGCAGGGTTCGGGATGGCCCGCACGGGGCCGCCGGTCTCCCTCGAGAGGACCAGGGCCCGTTCGAAGGCGGCCGCCGCGCCCCCTTCGTCGCCCGACTCGGCGAGCGCACTGCCCAGCCGGTGCCAGCCCATCATGTCGTTCGGGTCGCAGGCGACCGCGTGACGGTACGCGGCGGCCGCTTGGGGCCACTCCGAGCGCATCGAGCGGGCGACCCCCAGGTGGAACCACGCCTCGGCGTTGCCGGGCGAGAGCTCGACCGCCCTGGCGAGGGCCTGCTCGGCCTCCAGGCCGTCGCCCAAGTGGGCGTAGGCGAGCCCGAGGTACGACCATGCTCGGCCGTCCGACGGCTCGAGCCGAACGATCTCCTGGAAGGCGAGGAGGGCCTGGTCGTACTCCCCGCGGACGATGTGGCTGACGGCGAGGTCGAAATCGTGCTCGTCCATGGGGACCGTGGCCACCTCCGGGGAAGGGGGAGGGCGGGATAAGCCCTCCGACGCACGTTCCACGGCCCTCCCCCGGGCTCGGGACACGGCGGCGCGCTCGGCTCCCGCCCCCCGTGCTCGGTCGCCCTGGGCCCCGCCGCGAGCGCCTCGGCGTGAGTCACCAACTTTTAAATAGACGAGCCGGCTCGATGCCGCCGAAGGTACCTGAGACCCCATCCCATCGAGCGCCCCCGTCAGCCTTAGTTTTGACGTGTGACGTCCAATCGGGACATCGGCCCTAGGTGCCTCGAAGCGCGAAACGCGAAGAGAGGAACGACATGGAGAAGACCCTGACAAAAGTGCGAGACCTAACGCCAAGCTCGAAGCAAGTGAACGTCCACGCGAAGGTGATCAGCGTGGGCGACGCCAAGGAGGTCATGGGCAAGTACGGTGACCCCCGGAAGGTGGCCGAAGCGGTGATCGGCGACGACACCGCGACGATCACGCTCTCACTGTGGAACGAGCAGATCGGCTCGATCGCCAAGGACGACGTCATCCTGATCGACAACGGGTACGTCTCCCTGGTGCGCGGGCACATGCGCCTCAACGTCGGCCGGTACGGGACCCTGACGAAGTCGACGGACCCGATCGGTGAGATCAACCAGACGCTCGACATGAGCCAGCAGGAGTTCGAATCCGAGCGGCGCTCCTTCGGCGGCGGCTACCGGGACCGCGGTGGCGGCGGGGGCGGCGGCGGCAGCTACGGTGGCGGCGGTGGACGCAGCTACGGTGGCGGCAGCGGCGGCGGTGGCGGTGGTGGCGGTGGGGGCGGTGGCGGCGGTGGCCGCGACCGGTCCGACAGCTACAAGCGCTACTAGGACCGCCTAGCGACCCTCGGGGCGGCTGCGACCGGGCCGCCCCGAACCTTTTCCCCGCTTCGGCGATGGGTCGGGCTCGGCCCGCCCAGCTTTCATATACCGCGCTCCGCTTCCCACGCTTCGCTTATGCCCGAGCACATTCCGGACCGGGACCTCACTCTCTACGTCCAGAGCAAGAAGGTCGTCACCAGCTTCTACCACCCCCCGACGAGCCGCTCGGACGTCACCGTCTCCCCGGAATCCGCGCTCTCCCAGGAGCCCGGGCGCCCGAGGAGCGACGAGCGGTCGGTCCCGACGGCCGAGGAGTTCTTCCTCTCCGACGACCAGGCCCGATGCGCGGCCCTGACCGAGGAGATCGCCACCAAGCGCGGCTACCGGGTCCGCTTGGTCGACGTCGCCCGCGTGGGGCGCCTCGAGCGGCTCGTCGCCGAGCATCTGCGCGGCGTCCAACGCTTCCCGGTCCTCCACGGCCCCGGGGAGACCCGCCTCGAAGGGGTCGACGCGTTCACGGAGGAGCACCTCTCCGAGTTGATGCCGGCCGAGATGGCCGCCATCCGGGCGTTCACCTACCTCAAGGTCCGGGGCGGCGACCTCGAGAGAATCCGGCTCTTCCTGCTGGGGTTCCCCGAGGTCCGCGAGCTCCACCTCCTGACGGGGGATTGGGACATCTTCGTCGTGCTCGAGTTCCGAGGCTCCCCGCCGAACAAGCGGCTCGTCTTCGATTTCATCACGACCCGGCTCCGCTCGATCCCCGAGGTGCTCGACACGAGCACGATCGTCCCCGAGTACTCGATCACGAAGTTCCCGTTCTAGGGCGAACGGGGGACGACCCGGCGCCCTACGAGGGCCGGGGGTCCGAGCGCTCCGACGGGGGATGCGAGGGGGGCGGGTAGGGCACGCCCCGCGGCGAGGGGACGGCCGAGCGCCCGGGCTCGGGGGCGCCGTAGAGGGCGGTGACCGTTAGGGGATGCTCGCGCATCCAGGCGATCCCCTCGATGTACGCCCCGAACGTCTCCAGGCTCGTGAACAGCGGGATGCCGAGCTCGACGGCCCGCCGACGCAGCACGTACTCGTCCTCGAGCATCCGCTCGAACTTCTCCTGGGTCAGGGAGGACGGCAGGTTCAGCATGAGGTCGATGTCCCCGCCGTCGAGGGCCTCCAAGACGTTGGGGTGCCGGTCGGGCTCGCTCACCTTGTGGAGCACCCGGACCCCCCGGTAGCCGAGCGCGGATAGGTAGGCGGCCGTGTCCTCCGTCGCGGCGATGGCGAAGCCGAGGTCGGCGAGCCGGCGCGCCGACGGCAGCATCTGGGCCTTGTACGCCGTCCCGCCGACGGACAGGAAGGCGGTGCCCCCGGGCATCGCGATCCGCACGCCGGTCGCGACGAGGGCCTTGACGAGCGCGTCGGCGAACGTCGGCCCGAAGCAGGCGACCTCGCCGGTCGACTGCATCTCGACCCCCAATAGGGGGTCGGAGCCGGCCAGCTGGAGGAAGGAGAACTGCGGGACCTTGACCCCCCAGCGGTGGGGGGGGAGCGCGGCGACCCCGGTCTGCGTGAGCGGCCGTCCGAGCATCGCCCGGGCGGCCTCCCGAAGGAGCGGGACGCCGGTCGCCTTCGTCAGGAACGGGAGCGAGCGGCTCGCCCGCAGGTTGAGCTCGATGATCTGGTAGGCCCGGTCCTTGACCAGGAACTGCACGTTGAACGGTCCCTTGATGTCCAGGGCCCGGGCCATCTTGCGCGCCGCCTCGACCAGCGACTCCTGGACGGCCGCCGACGTGCGGCGGGGCGGCAGGCAGAAGATCGCGTCCCCGGAGTGGACCCCGGCCTGCTCGACGTGCTCCAGGATCCCCCCGACGAGGACCCCGTGCCCGTCGCTGACCGCGTCGAGCTCGACCTCGTCGGCGCCCTCGACGAACTTCGTGATGACGACGGGGTGCTCGGGGGAGAGCCGGGCCGCCTCGGCGAGGAAGCGGGCGAGGTCCTGGTGGCCGTGGATCACCCGCATCGCCTGCCCGCTGAGCACGTAGGAGGGGCGCACGAGGACCGGGTAACCGACCTCGTCGGCGAAGGCGCCCGCGTCCTCGACGGTGGTGAACGCCTGCCAGGCGGGCTGGGGGATCTTCAGCTTCTCGAGGAGCCGGCCGAAGCGCGCCCGGTCCTCCGCGGTGTCGATCGACGCGGAGTCGGTCCCGAGGACCGGGATGCCGCACGTGGCGAGCAGCGGGGTCAGGTTCTGGGCGAGCTGGCTCCCGACGCAGGTCACGACGCCCCGGTAGCCGTCGAACTCGTAGAGGTCCCGGACCCTCTCGAGGGTGATCTCCTCGAAGTAGAGGCGGTCGGAGCGGTCGTAGTCCGTGGAGACCGTCTCGGGGTTCGAGTTGAGGATCGCCACCGACGGGATCCCCTCGGCGCGCAGCCCGTCGACGAGGTTCATCGTCGACCAGTCGAACTCGACGGACGAGCCGATCCGGTACGGCCCCGCGCCGAGCACGAGGACGCTCCCGTCGGGCGCCTTCCCGACGTCGTCGGCGTCGGCCCGGTAGGTGACGTAGAGGTAGTTCGTCGAGCTCGGCCACTCCCCGGCGAGCGTGTCGATCATCCGGATCCTCGGACGGATCCCGGCGACGAGTCGGCGCTGCCGGACCTCCTCCTGGTCGAGCCGGGTCGCCCGGGCGACCGCCCGGTCCGAGAACCCGAGCTCCTTGGCGCAGCGCAGGTCGGCCGCGGTCATGGCCGGGCCGACCGAGCGCAGCCGGGCGTCGGCCGCCTCGACCTCGGCGAGCGCGTCGACGAACCACCGGTCGATCCAGCCCGTCCGGGCGATCGTTTCGGGGTCGACGCCGGCACGCAGCGCCTCGAGGACCGTGAAGAGGATCTCCGGGTCGGGGTGCGAGATCGCCCGCAACAGCTCCTCGGCCGGCCGGGCCTCCGGCGGCGGGACGAGGTCGGCCCGCGGGTCGCTCATGCGCACCGCCTTGAGGAGCGCCTCGGGGAACGACGCGCCGACGCCCATCACCTCCCCAACGGACTTCATCGACGGCCCGAGGCGGGTCTCCGCCCTCGGGAACTTCGCCATGTCCCACCGGGGGAGCTTCACGACGACGTAGTCGAGCGCCGGCTCGAAGCAGGCGCTCGTCACGCCGGTGACCCGGTTCTTGAGCTCGGGCAGCGTGAAGCCGAGGGCGAGCTTCGCCGCGACGTAGGCGATGGGGTAGCCGGTCGCCTTGCTCGCGAGCGCGCTCGAGCGGGAGAGCCGCGCGTTGATCTCGATCGCGTAGTACTCGAGGCTCGATGGGTCCAGCGCGAACTGGATGTTGCATTCGCCGACGATGCCGCACGCCTCGACCGCCCGCAGGGCGGCCTGGCGGAGCATCTGGTACTCCCGGTCGCTGAGCGTCTGCGAGGGGGCGATGACGACGTTGTCCCCGGTGTGGACCCGCATCCCGAGGACGTTCTCCATGTTGCAGACGGTCAGCGAGTTGCCGAGGCGGTCTCGGATGACCTCGTACTCGATCTGCTTGAACGATCCCACGTAGCGCTCGAGCAGGATCTGCCCGACCGGGCTCGCCCGCAGCCCCCGGCCGGCGACCTCCTTGAGGTGCTCGGGGTTGTACGCCACCCCGCCGCCCTTCCCCCCGAGGGTGAAGGCGACCCGGATGATCACCGGGAAGCCGAGCTCGGCGGCCGCCTTCTGGGCCTCCTCGAGCGAGTAGACGGCCTGGCTCGGCAGCGTCGGGACGTGGGCGCGGGCCATCAGCTCGACGAACTTGGCCCGGTCCTCCGTCGCCTGGATGCCGGAAAGCGGCGTACCGAGGACCTCGACGCCGTAGCGCTGCAGGGCCCCGCGCTCGGCGAGGGCGATGCCGCAGTTGAGGGCGGTCTGCCCCCCGAAGGAGAGCAGGATGCCGTCCGGCTTCTCCGCCTCGAGGATCCGCTCCACGAAATCGGGGGTCAGCGGTTGGAAGTAGGTGCGGCCCAGCTTCAACGGGTCGGTCTGCAACGTGGCGATGTTCGGGTTGACGACGACCGAGTAGACCCCTTCCTCCTCCAGGGCCTTCAGGCACTGGCTCCCGGAATAGTCGAACTCGCCGGCCTCCCCGATCTTGAGCGCCCCGGAGCCGAGGACGAGGATCTTCTTCGGCTTCGCCGGGCTCATCGATCCACCTCCGATCGGACCATCTCGAGGAATCGGTCGAAGACGAACCCGGCCTCCTGGGGCCCCGGGTGGCCCTCGGGGTGACCCTGCAAAGCGAGGACCCTCCCGTGGGCGTCGCGCAGCCCCTCGAGGGTGCCGTCGTCCGGGTTCGACGCCCACGCTTCGAGCCCGGTCGCGGCCAGGGAGGCCGGGTCGACGGCGTAGCCGTGGTTCTCGCTGACGATCATCGCGCGGCCCTCGGGGAAGCAGACCGTCTTGTTCTGGCCCCGGTGGCCGAACTTGAGCTTGAAGGTCGTGCCGCCGCGGGAGAGCGCGAGCAGCTGGAGGCCGAGGCAGATCCCGAGCGTCGGGAGCGCGCGGGTGCTCGACCGGTTCAGCTCCTCGATCGTCGCCCCGAGCTTCGCCGGGTCGCCCGGTCCGTTGCCGACGAGAAGCCCCGAGACGGGTCGGCCGTTCCATCGTTCCGGGACCTCGTGGTCGTACGGGAGGCGCAGCACCGAGATGCCCCGGACAAGAAGTGCGCGAACGATGCTCGTCTTGATACCGCAGTCGAGCAGCGCCACGATCGGGCCCTCCCCCGCCCCGTAGAAGACCGGCTCGGGGACCGAGACCTCCGAGACCAGCGGCTCGTCGGCGTAGGCAGGGGCCTGGGCGAGGCGCCGCGCGAGCTCCTCCGAGCTCGGCCGAGCGTCCGGCGGGCCGACGTCGAGGACCCCCCGGAGCACCCCATGCGCCCGGATGTGCTGGGTGAGGCGGCGGGTGTCGATCCCCGAGATGCCGGGCACTCCCTCCTCGTCGAGCCAGCGCTCGAGCGACCGGTCCTTCTGCCAGTGGTTGGGCCGGGTCGTCGAGCGGACGACGACCCCGCGGACCTGGACGTGGGGGTTCTCCAGGAACTCGGGGAGTCCGAACGCGTCGCGGGCGTCCGGGCTCGGCACGCCGTAGTTCCCCAGCAACGGGAAGGTGAACGTGAGGATCTGGCCCCGATAGGACGGGTCGGTCAGGGTCTCGGGATACCCGACCATGCCGGTCGTGAAGACGACCTCCCCGGCGTGCGAGGTGGCCCGTCCGAAGCCCCGGCCCTCGAACCGGGTCCCGTCCTCCAAGTAGAGGGTCCCGGCCAGTTCGGATGGCGCTGGGTCCGGCGACACGTCCCGGTTGGAACCCAACGCGACCGAGGAAACGTTTCGGGTTTAACCCTTGTGTAAGCCTCCGGACGACAGGCCGCTTCCGCAGTCCGATACGGGGGTTTTTCCTCGCGCGCCGCGCTCGATCGGTCTCCGGAGCAAAACCGTCAAGTCCCTCGACCCCCCTGGGCGGACGTGTCCGGGTTCCCCCGCCTCGCGGCGTCGTACGACATCGTGGTGGTCGGCGGCGGGCACGCCGGGCTCGAGGCCGGGCTCAAGGCCGGGCTCCTCCACCACAGCGCCTGCGTGATCGACCGCGGACCGAAGTACTCGCGGTCGTACTATGCGCCGAGGATGGACAACATCCCGGGGTTCCCGCAGGGGATATCGGGCCACGCCCTCCTCGAGCTCCAGCTCACGCAGCTACGAACCGTCGAGGGCCGGGGGGGCTACTTCAGCCCGGCCCGGGCCCGCCGGGCCGAACGGAATGGGGACGGCGGCTTTCGGGTCGAGTTCGACTGGCTGGGCCAACCCCGGACGGTCGACGGGAAGGCCCTGATCCTCGCGATGGGGATCGTCGACCGGATGCCGGTCATCGGCGGGAAGATCGATACGATCTTCCCCTGGGCGAACGCCGCGGTCGTCGACTTCTGCCTGTTCTGCGATGGCCACACGCTCCCCGGGAAGACCGTCGCCGTCCTCGGCCACGACCGGTTCGCGGCGCTGACCGCCCTCGACCTCCTGCACTTCGGCCCCGCGTCGGTCGAGATCCTGACCCTCGGCCGCCCGCTGCTCGACGGGGTCGAGGAGCCGGAGCGCACCGAGCTCCACGAGCGCCTCGCCCAGAGTTCGATCGGCCACGTCGCCTCCGAGGTGGTGGGGCTCGACGGGATCCGCGAGAAGCGCCTCATCGTCCGGTTCGCCGACGGGAGCCATCGGGAGTACGACAAGGGATTCTCCGGGCTCGGCTGGTACGACCTGCACTCGGAGATCCCGAAGTCGCTCGGGGCGGCGTTCGACCCGGACGGCTACGTGCTCACGGACGAGGACTGCCGGGTGCTCGACGGGGGCGCCGCGCCGATCCCGGGGCTCTACTGCGTCGGCGACCTCCGGAACGGATGGAAGCAGATTCCCGAGGCGTGGGCCACGGCCGACCGGGCCGTGATCCACGCGTACGCGCAATACCTCTAGGCCGAGGGGATCCGTGCCGCGCCCGCGGGGCGGGGTCCCGGGACCCCGAGGAGCCGCCGGAGCGCGGGCAGGTCGGGCACCACGGCGAGCGCGCCGCCGCGCTTCAGGCGGTCGGCGGTCTCGGCCGGGGCGCCGGATTCGAGGACGCCGATGAACCGGACGCGGGCCCGGGTGGCGCACTCGGCGTCGAGCGGGTGGTCGCCGATGAACATCGCCCGGTCCGGGGCGACCTCCATCTGCTTGAGCAGGAGCAGGAGCGACTCCGGGGACGGTTTGGGAGGCCCGGGGGAGCTGCGGGTACGCAGGTCCGGGAAGAAATCGAACAGCCCGGTCCGCACGAGGGCCTGGCGGCAGAACCGCTCGGAGCTGCGGGTGAGCACGGCGAGTCGGTAGCCCTTCTCGGTGAGCGCCTTGAGGAGCGGCGCGGCCCCCTCCCTCGCAACGGTCTTCGGCAGCGCCTCGAGCTCGATCGCATCGATCGCCTGGTTGACCTCGGCCTCGAACCGGAACCGGTCGCCCTCCGGGATCCCCCCGAGGGCGAGCTCGGAGATGGCGAGCTCCATGATCCGGGGGATCGTGTCCCGGACCGAGAGGTGGCCGGGCATCACGCCGTGGCGCTCGGCGATCCGGATCACCTCGCGCCGCATCCTCGGGAAGTCGTGGCCGCTCGTCACGAGCGTGCCGTCGAGGTCGAACACCACTCCGAGCAGAGGGCCCAGCGACAACGGCCCGTCCTCCTGGCGCTGCATCAGCCTTCCCGGGAGGAGAAACGCCGGGCGGGGCTTCTAAATCTTCGGGTGGACCGGCAACCGGTCGCCGAAGCCCTCGGAGCGCGGCGACGGGGGGGGTCTCGCGCTCGGGGGAGCCTACCGGGGCTTCTGAAGCGTCACGATCGATTCGCGCAACGAGAAGCTCCGGCGCTGACCCGAGCGGCGGGGACGGGCGACCTCGACGGAGGTGATCGAGAGCCCCACGGACCGGCCGAGACGGGCGATCAACAGGTCCCCCGGCACATAGGCGCCCGCGAGCAGGGAGTCGCCGACGACCAGGTGGAACCGGCCCCCGGGCTTGAGCGCGTCCCGGATGCGCCGCAGCACGGGCTCGAGGTCGAGGAAGTAGCGCAGCACGATCGCGTGGACGTCGTCGCGTCGGTAGGTGCCCTTGCGGCCCACGTTCGTCCGGATCCGGTCGAGGATCTCGCGCAGCCACGGGTCGGAGGCCTGGTGGGGGTCGAGGAGGCCCGCCGAGTCCGCCCTCGGGAGGTTGTCACAGGCCACCAGGCGCCGGCGCAGCCTCGTGAGCTCGGCGTAGCTCGAGGCGTAGCCGAGCCAGGCGAGGTCGAGCTTGTAGTTCGTCACGTAGTCCATCCCGTTGACATAGGGCGGGCTCGTCACGGCGAGGTCGACCCGCTCGCGCCCGACGTCGAGCTGCCGAGCGTCGAGCTCGAGGATCTCGGCGCCCGGCCCCCAGGCGGCACGCTCGGTGGCGATCCGATCGAGGTCCTCGCGCATCTCCCGCGCCGCCGACCGGAAGGCGTCGAACGGGAGCAGCGGGGCGCTCCGAGGCCGCGCCCGGTAACCGAGGCACGGGGAGCGCTCGAGGCGGCTCACCGGGATGAGGATCCGTCCGAAGGCCAGTCGGAGCGCGTCGGCGAGCTCGCCGCCGGTCGGGGGGAGCGCGTCCCGCAGGCGGGTCAGCTCGTCGAGGACGGCCGGGTCGAACTGGCGCTCGGTGGCGCTCAGGAACGGGAGCGGGCCGGTCGGCCGGGTACGGGCCCGCTCGACGACCCGCTCGCTCTCCCGCTCGAGCTCCTCCCCATCGAGCTCGAAGCGGCACTTGACCCGGGCGGCGAGGACGGCGGGGGGGAGCAGCTCGAGGCCGATGGCCCGGAAGCCGGCCCGTCGGGCCTCGACGGCGGTCGTCCCGCTCCCGCTGAACGGGTCGAGGACCGTCGAGTCTCGGCTGAGGCCGCCCGAAGCGAGGAGGGTCCGGACGAACTCCGCCGAGTACCCCTGGACATAGGGCCACCAGCGGTGGACGGGGAGCTCATCGTTCGACGAGAAGGTGATCGGGCCCCGGTACGCGCCGAGGGAGACCCCCTCCTCGTGGGCGAACCGCTCCTCGAACGAGGCGGGGTCGACGAAGTCGTCCCGGGACTCGAGCCGCTCGAAGTCCGAGAGGATCCACAGCCCCCGGCCGATCTGCAGCGCCCGGCCCTGGCCTCGGAGCGTCTCGAGCGTCTTGGCGACCTGGGGACGTGCGCTCGAGAGCTGGTCCGCGAGCTGCCGGACCGTCGAGCCGATCGCGCCGGTCTCCCGCAGCGCCCCCAGCACCTCCTCCTGCGCCGAGGGGGACCTCACGATGGACGGACCGGGGCCGGCGTATTCAAGCCTCCGGTCGATCCGCGGCCGGGGGCGACCGGAGTTCTACCCGTCGCGGGTCTGGTCGATGGCGTCCTGAAGGTCGGCGATCCCGGCCGACAGGGCGGAGCGTCCCGTGGGGGTCATGCGGTGGGAGATCTGGTTGAGGACCTCCCGGCAGGCCCGGTGGGCGTTTCGGTGCAGGCTGCGCCCGGACGGGGTGATCTCGACCCGGGTGGACCTTCGGTCCGTCGGGTGGGCGAGGCGCCGGACG
>Ga0209415_10014697_pt1 | contig 12769 bp, 7 predicted proteins | sample PeaSoiSIISIP2007_FD_187696 | JGI IMG/M metagenome (GOLD analysis project Ga0209415, IMG submission 187696) | Peat soil microbial communities from Weissenstadt, Germany - SII-SIP-2007 (SPAdes) (version 2) | ecosystem: Environmental > Terrestrial > Soil > Wetlands > Peat | place: Germany...
CTCGGGGTCGAGTCCCCCGAAGGTGAGATGACCTACGTGGCGGCCGCGTTCCCGAGCGCATGCGGCAAGACCAACTTCGCGATGATGATCCCGCCGAAGCGCTTCAAGGGCTGGAAGATCTGGACCGTCGGCGACGACATCGCTTGGATGCGCGTCGGCGCCGACGGGCGGCTCTACGCGGTGAACCCCGAGGCCGGATATTTCGGAGTCGCCCCGGGGACGAACGCCAAGACGAACCCGAACGCGATGAAGACGATTTCCCACGACACGATCTTCACGAACGTCGCGATGACCAAGGACGGCGACGTGTGGTGGGAGGGCAAGGACGGCGACGTCCCGGCCGAGCTCACCGACTGGACGGGGAAGCCCTGGGACCCGAGCTCGCAGAGCAAGGCGGCGCACCCGAACTCGCGCTTTACCGCGCCGTCGACGAACAACCCGTGGCTCAGCAAGTTCGCCGACGATCCGGAGGGGGTGCCCATCAGCGCGATCGTCTTCGGCGGGCGCCGCGCGACGACGATCCCTCTTGTGATGCAGGCATTCAACTGGATGAACGGCGTCTTCTTCGGGGCGACGCTCGGCAGCGAGACGACCGCCGCGGCGGCGGGCAAAGTGGGTGTCGTCCGGCGTGACCCGTTCGCGATGCTGCCCTTCTGCGGTTACAACATGGGCGCGTACTTCGGCCACTGGCTGGCGATGCAGTCGCGCATGGTCAACCCGCCGAAGGTGTTCTTGGTCAACTGGTTCCGGAAGAGCGCCGCCGGCAAGTTCCTCTGGCCGGGATACGGCGAGAACATGCGTGTCCTCAAGTGGATCGTCGACCGCGCGCGTCTCCGCGTCGGCGGGCAGGAGACGGCGTTCGGGTGGGTCCCGAAGGCGGGCGATCTCGATCTGTCCGGGATCGATATCCCGCACGAAGAGGTGGACGAGGCGACCCACGTCGACCTCGACGAATGGAACACGGAGCTCGAGTCGATCGGCGAGTTCTTCAAGTCGCTGGGCCCGAGGCTGCCGAAGGTGCTCGAGCTGCACCGCGAGGTGTCGCTCGAGCGCATCAAGATCATGCGCGAGGCGCAGAAGGGCACCTGATGAAGGGGAGGCTTCCCCTCCTCGCTGCAGGCGCGATCGTGCTCGGGGTGGGTTGCAACCTCACCTTGCCTGGCGGCGACGCAGAAGCGGACGCGGCGTCCGACGCCGGATCCGAGACGGTCGGCGATCAGTGCACGACCATCGTGACGGACTTCTGCGCGCAGGTGACCGAGCGCTGTTTCGTCCCGGGGGCGACGCTTGCGGATTGCCTCTCCAACGACATGCCGATGTGCTGCACGGGCACCGCGTGCAGTGCGAGGTCCACGTCGTCGTCGGCGGCCGTGACCGCGTGCACGAACGCGATCGACGCGGAAGACTGCAACTCGGTCGTTGCCACGGGGCTTCCGGCCGAGTGCACGGGCGTACCGGCGCCCTGAGCGCACCGGGACGATCCTGGTGAAGGCAAGCCACGTACCTCGCGGCACACTGGCCATCGCGGGTCACGTAGCCCCCTCTGCCCCGAACCTCGCAACGCTTTCATGACTCGGCAAAGTTTGACAGCTCCGAGGATCTCGACGGCGGGCGCGCGCTGCGAGCCGCAGGACGGCAGAAGGCCTGTCCGACGTATTGCGCATCGATTTCCATCGGGTGCGGGAACAGGCGACACTGGATGCGATCGCCGTTGGGCTCAAGGTATGTCGATTGCTAGTTCCGCCGGATCGGGCTTGGTCTAGCGGCTTGCGCCGACCGGCACGGAGGTGCACATGGGTCGATCACGGCGGCGAATCTCCTGCAGCATGCGAGGCATGGCTGGCAGGGTGCGCGCCGGTGCGCTTCTGGTGCACGCCTCCGTCGGGGCTTTGCTCCTCGCACTTTCGGTAGCCTCGTGCGGGCAGAACGTCCCCAATCAGCTGGCGAACGAAGAGGCAGGTCCGTCGACGATCGGCACCCCCGGCGGGTGCGCGGCTCCGAACGCGGGGTGCGCCTGCAACCAGCCGGGAGCGACGGCCGCGTGCGGGAGGGTCCACCAGAAGCAGGGCAACTACGTCTTCTGCGACATGGGCCAGACCACCTGCTCCAACGGCGTCTGGGGTCCGTGCCTCGGCGATACCCTGGTCACGCGCTCGCTTCCGCAGGGGTCCGGCCTGCACCTCGAGAACCTCGGAACGCAGGACGCGGGGCCCAACGTCTGCGACCCGAACATGAACCTTATCATCCAGGACACGTCCGGCGGCTTCGACGCGGGGGCGGGCTTTGCCCAGGCGCCTGACGGCGGAGGCCTGTCTTTGCTGGTGACGATGGGCTCCGGGGTCGGATGCGCGATCAACCCCGTCGTCACGCCGACGCCGCAGAGCATCGTCGTGACCAGCATCTCGCCGACGTTCACGACCAACCCGCCCAGCCTGACGTACACGGCGACGTGCGGCGCCGGCGGAGCGGTCCTCTCGCCGAGCTGGACGCTGAGCAACTACAACATCGGGACGATCAGCTCATCCGGTGTCTTCACGGTCTACAGCCCGGTGGCGACGACCGAGACCATCACCGCCACGAGCGCGACCTTCAGCGGAACGGGGACCGCCAACGTCACGGTCAACGCGAACGAGCTGCCGTCCTCGGGGCCGTGCGCGGCCGCCTCGTTCGTGCCCTCCGCGACGACCGACACGAATCTCACGGTGCTCTATCCCCAAAGCCAGACGGTCTTTCCGCTGGGGCTCGCCGCGCCGACCGTGCAGTGGGACGACAAGAGCACGCCGTCGACCTGCGTGAAGATTTCCCTCCGGTACCCGCCGAAGCCGGCGGTGCAGACCTTTACGTGGTCGACCGTCATCGACACCCACTCGGGAGATCCGAACGGGAGCGTCATCACGATGCCGTACACGCAAGCCCCCGTGTACACGATCCCGCAATACGCCTGGTCCGGTTTCGATCAAACCTCCGCCGGAAACGGCGCCGAGATTGCCATCCAGCGAATGAACACGGTCGCCGGCGTTCTTACTCCCCTCGCCGAGGAGACCATCCCGGTCAAGTTCGCCACGGCGCCGCTGAACGGCACCGTCTACTACGTGCAGTACCAGCGCAACGTGACGACAGCGCACGCTAGCGATGCGAACGTCACGAACATCACCACGCCGTACAACATCGGCGCGGTCTGTCCGGTCGGCAACGGAACACACGTCTCGAGCCAGGGGTCGCAAGTCTACGCGATCAACCCCGGCGCGGCCGGAACGCCCAACGACCCCTTCAACGGAACCGCGGGCTGCCCGGTGTGCCACTCGCTTTCGGGCAACGGCAAGACATTCATCTCCGTCGACCACGGCATCGGCATCTGGCCAGCCGCCTCGGGGACCGTGAAGGTCGGCGAATGCGCGATCGGCACGGGAGGCGTGTTCGGGCCCTGCACGGACGTGCCGGACTGGACTGGAGTCGTGGGCTCGAACAATGCCGACTGGAATTCGCGTGGCTTCTCGTACAACGCCATCACGTACGACGGGCGCTACAACATCCAGGCCTCGCAGTTCTGGGGAAACGGCAACGACACACCCCCTGCCGGCGCGCCAACGACGACCCAGAACAACGTCATGAGCGGAACGACGACGCTCGCCGACGGCGGAACGGGCAACAACGCCGCATGGAACGTCTACGACAACTCGTCGGGGACCCCGACGAACGTCACGGCCAACTTCACGGGCCTCGGGTCGACCGGGATGTTGACGCCGAGCTTCTCGCCGGACTCGACGAAGCTCGCCTACGTGAACGCGGACAGCGGACCCGGAGGCGCGACGGGGTGGAAGAAGGGCCTGAGCGTCATGACGTTCAACGAGGCCGCGAAGTCGTTCTCGAACCCGACGATCGTCGTCAACAACTGGGCCGGCGGCGCCGGGACGGGCAATCCCATCAAGTGGCCGTTCTTCGAGTATGACAGCCGTAGCCTTCTCTTCGTCGAGACGACGCCGCAGGAATACTGCGTCAGCGGCAGCAACGACGTCCACGACGAGAACAAAGCGACCGCGGTGGGCTGCTACCAGTCGTCGTACGGCAACATGAGCCCGACGACGCGCTCGTACTGGCCGGGGAAAATCCGCTCCGCCGACGCGACGATGCTCAACGCCGCGGTCGACCTGACGAACCTGAACAACGGGCAGTACAACGAGGTGATCGGGTCGGTTCCCGCGCTTCCCGCACGGACGGACAACGGAGCCAAATACGACCAGAACAAGGCCTACCAGCCTACGGCCCTCCCGTTCGCGACCGGTGGCTATCGCTGGGTCATCTTCACGAGCCAGCGCGCGTACGGCAACCAGGTCAACCCGTACGACTACGTTCACGGCAGCGCGACCGATCCGAGCTGCGCTGTGGGCCAGCTCTGGGTGGCGGCCCTGGACGACGCGACGAGCGCGGCGGCTGACCGCAGCCACCCGGCGTTCTGGCTGCCGAATCAGCTCTACGCCTCCCTCAACAGCAACCACTACGTCAACGAGCGCGGGTACCTCGTGCCGTCCGCCTGCCTCGCCAACGGCACGTCGTGCACGCAGAACTCGGACTGCTGCAACAGCAACTGCACGATCGACCTCCCCGCGTCGTCGCCGCCCACGCGCAGCTGCGCCGCGGTGAGCGGCACCTGCGCCCAGGTGGGTCAGTCGTGCAACGTGGGCGCCGACGGCGGCGTGGTGGGCGCGGGTTGCTGCAACGGTGCCATGTGCATCAACGGGTCGTGCGCCGCCCCGCCCACGTATCCCTCGTCGACGTACCAGCGCCTCTACACCGCATCGTGCCAGCCCGGCACGACCGCCGTCTGGCACACCCTCGAGTGGAACGCCGCGGTGCCCGGCAATGCCACGATCGCCTTTTCGGTCCAGACGGACCTCGTCTTGGACGCGGGAGCGTTCGTCCCCTCGATGCCGATCAGCATCGGGACGGCGACCAACGCGAACCAGAACCCCCCGCCTGCCGCGCTGGATGTGAGCCTGGACGTCGACACGACGCTCAAGGCGAACGGTCTCGCGAGCGGTCCGGAGCTCCTCGTGACGATGGCGTTCAATCCGACGACGCCGGGCAACCTTTCGACGCCGGTCCTCTATGATTGGGCCATGACGTTCGATTGCGTGTCGTCGGAATGAAGCTGCGGTTCGTCGAGCTTGGCGCGGCCGCCGCGGTCTTCGCGTGCGTTGCCGGCGCGTGTTCGTCGTCGAGCAAACCTCCCCCTTCGCCGGGGGGAGAGGGGATCCCGGACGCGGGATCATCCGGAGAGTCCAGCCCCGGAATCGAAGGAAGTACGCAAGTCCCGGACGGAGGGGACGCGACGGGCGGTGACGGGCAGGGGGGCGATGGAAGCCCCGGAGACGGGAGCGCAGGGGACGCTCCCGACGCGTCGGGCTCCGAGTCGGACGGGACCGCCGGCGACGCCGTCGCCGAGGTCGGACCGGCTCCCACGCCCCTGTGCCCGGCGGGTGCGACGTGGGGCACCGGGACGCAGCTCGCGATCTCGACCGCCGCGGACGACCTCATGGGAGCCATCACGCCGGACGAGCTCACGATCGGATGGATCACGAACGACGGGACCAACGTCGGCGTTCTCTACGCCGATCGAAGCTCGGCGCAGGGCGCGTTCGGCGCCGCGACGATGGCGCCTGCGGCGGCAGGCTTCTATGCACCGACCAAGGTGGCGCTGAGCCCGGACGGACTACGGACGATGGTCGTCGCGACCAACAACAAGAGCTTTGGCGTCATCACGCGTGCGACGAGGTCCGGGCCGTTCACTTCGACGGGAACCGCGGAGGTCAACGACATCGACACCAACGTCGCCGAGGGCGAGGCTAGCTTCTTCCTCGACGATCCGGTGATCGGCGCGACCGACGAGACATTCTACTACTCGCTCTACGGCTCGCAGCTCGTCGATACGGTGATCGAGTCCACGCGCACCGGCCAGTCGGCCTGGCCGAACGGCACCTCTCTCGCCGGGACGGCGGGCGAATTCAATGCCTCGGTGTCCGATGCCTCGGGGCCCGTGCTCCGTCATCCGACGGGTGTGTCGGCCGACAATCTCACCCTCTTCTACTGGGACGACGTCGACGCGACCGAGAAAATGGCGTCGCGCCCGAGGACGACCCAACCGTTCGGTCCCCCCGTGACACTGGGCGCGCTCCGGGGCGCCGCTCCGAACGCCGCGTGCGACGCGCTCTACTACTCCGCCCCGGGGACCGCGGGCGGTCTCGATCTTTTCGTCGCGGCTCGGCAGTAACGGGGGCAGTAGCGGGGGACGCGGAGGGCGCGCCTCGTCGCGCCGCGTCTCATCGATGATACTCTCGCCTGTCCGAGGCGAGGAGGGCCATGTCCGACACCATCGAGTCACGCCTGAAGGAGGAACGCCGCTTTCACCCGAGCCACGCGTTCGCGGCGCGCGCGAGGGTGACGGCGCACCACGCGTACGAGGCGATGCACCGCCAGTCGCTCGAGGAGCCGGACGTCTTCTGGCGCGAGCAGACCGCGGATCTCGCGTGGCGCGCCCCCTGGAAGACGTTCACCGAGTGGAGCCTTCCGAAGGCGAAGTTCTTCGTCGGCGCGAAGCTCAACGTGAGCGAGAGCTGCCTCGACCGGCACCTCGGCACGGCACGCCGAACGAAGGCGGCGGTCGTCTGGGAGGGCGAGCCCGGGGACACGCGCACGCTCACGTATTACGAGCTCCACAGGGAGGTGGTCCGGGCGGCGGCGGCGCTCGCCGACCTGGGAGTCCGCCCTGGCGATCGCGTCGCCATTTACATGGGGATGGTGCCCGAAGCAGCCGTCGCGATGCTCGCGTGCGCGCGCGTCGGGGCGGCGCACTCGGTCGTCTTCGGAGGCTTCAGCGCGGAGGCCCTGCGCGACCGCATCAACGACTGCGGGGCGAAGGTGCTCCTCACGCAGGACGGCGCGTGGCGGCGCGGCAACGTCGTTCCGCTCAAGACGATGGCGGACGCGGCGCTCGCGCAGACGCCGGGCATCGAGAAGGTCGTCGTCCTGCGCCGCATCGGGGGAGACGCGGCGCCCGTCGTGATGAAGGAGGGCCGCGACGTCTGGTGGGATGACTGGATCGGCCGCGGGCCGAGCGCGGCGAGCCTCGCTCGCGCGAAGTCACCGGAGGCGTTCGATGCGGAGCATCCGCTGTTCATCCTCTACACGTCGGGGTCGACGGGGAAGCCGAAGGGCGTCCTGCACACGAGCGCGGGCTACCTCGCCGGCGTGCACGTCAGCACGAAGTACGTCTTCGACCTGCGCGACGAGGACACGTTCTGGTGCACGGCGGACGTGGGCTGGGTGACGGGCCACAGCTACATCGTCTACGGACCCCTCTCGTGCGGCGCGACGTGCATGATGTACGAGGGTGCCCCGAACTTTCCCGACTGGGGGCGCTTCTGGTCGATCATCGAGCGCCATGGTGTCACGATCCTCTACACGGCGCCGACGGCGATCCGCGCATTCATCCGCGCGGGCGACGAATGGCCGAAGCGCCATGACCTCACGAGCCTGCGGCTCCTCGGGAGCGTGGGCGAGCCGATCAACCCCGAGGCGTGGATGTGGTACCACCGCGTCATCGGCGGCGAGCGCTGCCCCATCGTCGACACATGGTGGCAGACCGAGACCGGGTCGATCCTCCTGACGACGCTGCCGGGCGCGGTCTTCGCCAAGCCGGGGAGCACCGGGCTGCCCTTTTTCGGAGTCGACATCGCGGTCGTCAAGGACCGCGGCGATCCGTGCGGAGTGAACGAGGGCGGCAAGCTCGTCATCCGGCGGCCGTGTCCGTCGATGGCGCGCACGCTCTGGGGCGACGACGAGCGCTACTTCAAGACGTACTGGGACGTCATCCCCGGCGTGTACTTCACCGGCGACGGCGCGAGGCGCGACGAGGACGGCTACTTCTGGGTCGTCGGCCGCATCGACGACGTCCTCAACGTCGCCGGCCACCGGATCGGCACCGCCGAGATCGAGAGCGCCCTCGTGAGCCACCCGTCCGTCGCGGAGGCGGCCGCCGTGGGTCGCCCGGACGACCTCAAGGGCCAGGCGCTCGTCGTCTTCGTGACCGTGAAGGCGGGCCAGAAGGCCGGCAAGGAGCTGAAGGAGGCGCTCGCGGCGCACATCGACAAGGAGATCGGCCGTTTCGCCCGCCCCGACGTGATCCGATTCGCGGATGCGTTGCCGAAGACGCGGAGCGGAAAGATCATGCGGCGCCTCCTCAAGGAGGTCGCCGCGGGGGGAGAGACGAAGGGGGACACGACGACCCTCGAAGACCTCGGCGTCCTCGCGAAGCTCCGCGCCGGCGACGACGAGTGAGGAGGATCTCGTCTCGGTGGACTCCGAAACGAAGCGCGAAGGGCCGGCCACGCCGGGCGATACCGGTCGTTTCGAACCGACGGTCGGGACCGTCGTTGCCGGCAAGTACCGGGTGGAGGGGCCGCTCGGAGAGGGTGGGATGGGCGTCGTCGTCCTCGCGACCCACGTCGGCCTCGATCAGCGCGTGGCCATCAAGTTCCTCGCGCCCGAATCGCTGAAGAGCAGCGCCGCGGTCGAGCGTTTCTTCCGCGAGGCGAAGGTCGCGGCGAAGATCCGCAGCGACTACGTCGCGCGCGTCCACGACGTCGGGACGCTCGACGGGGGCGTGCCGTACATCGTCATGGAGTACCTCGAGGGAAGCGACCTCGGCGGCCTCATCCATCGCGACGAAGGGCTGCCGATCGACGAGGTCTGTGAGATCGCGCTCCAGGCGTGCGAAGCGCTGGCCGAGGTGCACGCGGCCGGGATCGTCCACCGCGACCTCAAGCCGACGAATCTCTTCGTCACGCGTCGGGCCGACGGATCGCCCGCGGTCAAGCTACTCGACTTCGGCATCTCGAAGCTCGCGCCCGGCGCGGACGACACCCGTACGGATCCGGCGCTCACGGCGACGACGACCATCATGGGCTCGCCGTCGTACATGTCGCCCGAGCAGCTCAAGTCCACCAAGGACGTGGATCACCGGACGGACGTCTGGGCCCTCGGCACGGTGATCTACGAGGCCATCACGGGCAGGCCCCCGTTCCGCGGAGAGACGCTGCCCCAGGTGTGCGCGATGATCGCCGCGGACGAGCCGGCGGCTCCATCGACGCTGCGCGACGGGATCCCGCCGGAGCTCGAGCGCGCCATCCTCGGCTGCCTTCGAAAGGACCCGGCCGAGCGCGAGGAGCTCGTGGAGCTGTCGCGCGTGCTCGTGCGGTTCGCGCCGGCGCGCGCGGGAGCGTCCCTCGAGCGCATCGAGGCCACGCTCGGCGTGTCGCCGTCGAAGCCGATGACCGCGGTGCCTCGCTCCCCGGACGAACGCCGTCCGGCGTCGTCGCCGGAGGCTCCGGAGGCAAGGAGAAGAGAGGAGGCACCGAAGCGAGGTCGCGGCGGCCTTTTGCTCCTCCTCGTCACGGTGGCCAGCGTCGCGGGCGTGGCCGTGTACTCGGGACAGATCAACCCGAGCGGCCTGCGGCGCGATGTCTCGGGTGCGACGAGCGCCGTGACATCGGCGGCAGGTGCGGTCTCATCGGCGGCGGGTGCGGTGTCATCGGCGATCGCGTCGGCCGTGGCGTCGTCGCTCCCTGACCTCCCGGTCGAGCCGGCGCCTGAATCGAGCAACGAGCTCGGCGAGGCGCCGGTGGCGACTCGCCCCTCGTCCGCGCCGTCCTCGACCGCGCCCGCGCCCGCCCAATCAGCGCAGCACACGGTGCCGCCGAAGACGCATCCCACCAAGCCGCACCACACGAAGCCATGGCGCTACGCCCGGTAAAGTCATGGAACGGGGGGCGCACTCGTGGGCATCCGCTTCTGCCGCGCAAGACCTCACCCCGTGGGCCCCTCTCCGCCTGGCGGAGAGGGGACGAGACCGCAGAGGCGGCCGTGTGGGGGTGAGGTTTCGGGCCCTCGCACTGTTCAATCGACGCTTGCACTTGGATGTGGGCGTCCGGGGGGTCGGGTCGCACCGAAAAGGTGATTCTTGCGGCGCGCCGGCGTCATCGAGCCCACGGCGGGTGCCTGCTTCGGATAAGCTAAAGGTACATAACGCCAGCATGGCGCCAAAGGGGGGGCGCGGAGCGCCCCCGCGGAAACGGAGAACGGACCATGACCACCGCGCAGGAAAGGACCGAGAGCGGGAGGCGCTCGGGGTCGGGATGGACCGTGAGGTGGGGGGCGCTGATGCTGCCTGTCTTCGCTCTCGCGTCCGCGTACGCGTGCGGCGGGTCGAGCGGCACCACCGCCGGGGACGGTGGGGGGAGCAGCGGCGGCTTCAGCGTCACGGGCGAGGGCGGCGGGGCCAGCGGAGGCGCGAGCGGTGGCGCGAGCGGAGGACCCACGGGGGCGTCCGGCACCGCGATGGGCACGTTCACCGCACCCGACTGCGCCGGGTGCACCTTCCCGTCACTCAAAGCGCCGGCGTGTGCGGCCAGTGCTCCGCCCATCGAGCTCATCTACCCCATCGACGGCGTGCTCGTTCCGCCGAACATGAGCGTCATCACGGTTCAGTGGACGCCTTACGGCGGATACAGCGAATACGAAGTGGACTTCGAGAACTCGGTCAGCGACACGCGCATCATCACGAAGTGCGCGACCCAGACGATGGACACCGGGCAACCGCCCGCCGCGTCCGGCGGCTGCGCGCTCACGCTGACCGCCGCCGAGTGGTCTCTTCTGGCCGCCGCCAACCGCGGGTCCACCGCGGTCACGATCTCCGTTCGCGGGACGACTGACGGCAAGTGTGCGACGACGTCGGTCGACAGCGTCAACATGTCATTCGCGTCGGAGGACTTGCTCGGGGCCATCTACTACTGGAAGTCGACGGTCACATCCAACGGCACGGGGGGGCAGATCTGGGTCAAGAGCTTCGGCGACAGCAACCCCGAGCAGCAGGTCACCGGCACGGGCGGCGCCCTGGCGGCGTCGTGCAACGGCTGCCACGCGCTCTCGCGCGACGGTCTGCGCATGGTCGTCTACTCGGACGACGACGACTCGGACGACGAGTACAGCGACGTCACGGGCTCGCTCATCGACATGACCACGAAGAATGCGATCGGCACGGCGTACGCGGGGAGGGGCACGGGGCAAAACCCGGGATTCAGCACGATATCGCCGACGCACGCCAGCTACCTGACATCGGACGGCCTCGGCACGGCCGGCACGGGGCCAACCAACCTACTCAACCTGTGGGACGGCAACGCCGGCACGCAGATCTCGACCATCACGGTGGGCACGGCCGGGCAGCGCCCGACGATGCCCGACTGGTCGCCGGACGGGACCTCGGTCGTGTACGTGCTGCCGACCAAGGTCGCCATGTATCAGGGCGTCACCAGCGCCCGCGACGACGACGACCACGAGTTCGGCGGGAGCCTCTACACGATCCCGTACAACGGCATGAACAAGTTCGGCACGCCAAGCGTGTTCCTCGCGTCCAGCGGCGAGAACAATTATTACCCGAGCTACTCGCCCGACGGCACGTTCGTCGTGTTCGACCGCGTTCCGCAGAGCGCGGCAGTAACAGCGATCGACGGGTGCACCGGGACCGCGCCCGAGGTCTTCTGCCCGAACGACAGCTTCTCGAACCCCGCCGCGCGGCTGATGCTGATGCCGAACGCCGCCGGCTCGACGCCGATCGACCTGCAGAAGGCCAACGGGTCGCCGGCGGCCGGCCCCTTGCCGCTGTCCAACTCGTGGCCGCGCTGGTCGCCGTTCGTGCAGACGTACAAGGGCAACCGGCTGCTGTGGGTCGCGTTCTCGTCGACGCGCGACTACGGCGTCCTCGTCCGCAACCACCTCCAGGGCATGTACCAGTGCTACCCGGCCGACAGCTATGAGCTCGCGGGAGGCATGCACCACGCGGTGTTCGCCCCGCAGTGCCAGCAGCCCAAGCTCTGGATGGCCGCGATCAACCTCTCCGAGGTGAAGGGCGTCGACCCGTCGTACCCGGCGTTCTTCCTGCCGTTCCAGGACATCACGACCCACAACCATACGCCGCAGTGGACGCAAGAAGTCGTCACGATGCCCGTCGCCGACGCCGGCGCATGCTACCCGACGGGCGGCAGCTGCGCGTCGAATCCGGCCGCGTGCTGCGCGCCCGAGGTCTGCAACGGCGACGGGATGTGCACGATCGTCATCCCGTAACGCCGCCAGTGGCGCCGGAGCGGCGCGTTGAAGTATAGAGCGCTCCTCTTGAGGCAGTTACCGCTCGCCGCGGCGCTGATCGGCGTGATGGCGTGCGAGGGGAGCGCCCGGCGTGAGTCGGCCTCTCTGATCGACGCGGTCGACCGCTATCGCCGCGCCGAGAGCGGGGCGAAGGCGGCGCAGCGGCAGGCGGTCCTCGCGCTGGCGTGCTCCGACGCCGACGTGTGCGCGGCGAAGCAAGCATGCCTCGCCGCGATCGATCCGACGACGCGCGCGCTCGCGCTCAAGGACGAGGTGGCCTTGCGGCTGGGCGACATCCAGAACGGTCGCCTCGCCCCCGACGCGCCGGAGGCGGATGCCCTGCCCGGCAAGCTCGACGAGGCCGAGCGACTTCTACGCGAGGGACGCGCGAAGATGGCCGACTGCGACGCGAGGCTCGCGGGCCTCCGCGTGCACCACGGCTGACTCACATCCTGCGGGGAATGCTTGAGGGCAGCCACCCGCACCGCGTGAGACCCCACCCGCGGGGCCACCGCGTGAGACCTCACCCGCGGGGCCACCGCGTGAGACCTCACCCGCGGGGCCACCGCGTGAG
>Ga0209415_10014699_pt1 | contig 12768 bp, 15 predicted proteins | sample PeaSoiSIISIP2007_FD_187696 | JGI IMG/M metagenome (GOLD analysis project Ga0209415, IMG submission 187696) | Peat soil microbial communities from Weissenstadt, Germany - SII-SIP-2007 (SPAdes) (version 2) | ecosystem: Environmental > Terrestrial > Soil > Wetlands > Peat | place: Germany...
TCGGTGGCGTCCTCGGTCTCCTCGTTCACCGAGACGGCCGTGTCCCATCCCCAGTAGATGAAGATCGCCAGCAGGAGGCCGCTGCTCATCGCTCCGAACGACTTGATGTCGAACGGGTTGAGCCAGCTCCAGGCCGGGTGCACGGCGCCTACCGGATGTCCCGTCCAGACCTTCACGAGCGCGACGGCCGAGAAGATCACGAGGATCACGATCTCCGCGCCCAGCAACCCCCACTGCGTCCGCGCGGAGGCCTCGATGCCGACGTAGCAGATCAGCCCCATCAGCACGATCCACACCACACCCGCGACACCCACCCACAGCTTGCTGTTCGCGGCGCTCGTCGCGCCGAAGAGGTCGAACGTGTAGCTCCCCGCGATCTGGGACAGGCTCGCCATCACGAGCACGTCCGCGAAGATCAGCCCCCAGCCTCCCAGCCAGCCGGTGATCGGCCCGAACGCCCTCGCACACCACGTGAACGTCGTGCCGCAGTCCGGGTCCGCCTGGTTCAGGTACTTGAAGCCGAGCGCGACGAACAGCATCGGCACGAACGCGATCACCATGATGACCGGCGCCTGGAACCCGATACCGACTATGGCCGTGACCGCGCCGAGCGTCGCCGCCAAGCTGTAGGCCGGCGCGGTCGAGGCGACACCGATCACGACGCTCGAGAGGAACCCGAGCGCCCCTGCCTTCAACCCCTTGTCGAGAGCATCCGAATGGTCGACGGGTACGGCTGCATCCATCGCGGCGAAGATTCTCAGATAGGGCGGAGGGATGCCAGGGGTGTCGGTAGTAAGCTCCTCGCGCAGTGAAGGCGGTCGTCTGCACGACGTACGGATCGCCTCGCGTCGAGGAGATCGAGAAGCCCGCGCCGAATGACGACGAGGTGCTCGTCCGGGTCCGCGCGAGCTCGGTGAACCCGGCCGACTGGCACACTATGACGGGCACGCCGTACATCGCGCGGCTCACGTTCGGATTGCGCCGGCCGAAGGAGGAGCGGCTCGGCACCGACTTCGCCGGCACCGTCGAGGCCGTCGGCAAGGACGTGACGCAGTTCCGGCCGGGCGACGACGTCTTCGGCGGGAGGAGCGGCGCGTTCGCCGAGTACGTGTGCGTCCGCGAGGACCGCGCCGTCGTGCCGAAACCGGCGAACGTCACCTTCGAGCAGGTGGCGGCGGTGCCGATCGCGGCGATCACGGCCCTGCAGGGCCTGCGTGACAAGGGGCGGATCCGGCCCGGCCACAGAGTGCTGATCAACGGCGCGTCGGGCGGCGTCGGAACGTTCGCCGTGCAGATCGCCAAGGACTTCGGTGCGGAGGTCACAGCCGTGTGCAGCACGCGGAACGTCGAGACCGCGCGCTCGCTCGGCGCCGACCATGTCGTCGACTACACGCAGGAGGACTTCACGCGAAGCGACAGGCGGTACGACCTGATCCTCGATATCGCGGGCAACCGGCCCTGGTCGAAGACGAAGAGGGTGTTGGAGCCGGGAGCGACGCTCGTCATGGTCGGCGGGCCGAAGACCAACCGCATGCTCGGGCCGCTCGGCCGCGTCCTCCGGATGAGCCTCGCGTCTCTGCGCGGCAGCCGGAGGGCGGTGTTCTTCATCGCGAAGCTCAACAAGGCGGACATGGTGGCGCTGCAGGAGCTGCTCGAGGCCGGGAAGGTGACGTCCGTCATCGACCGGCGGTACGAGCTCGACGAGATAGCCGACGCCTTCCGGTACGTGGCGGAAGGGCACGCACAGGGGAAGATCGTCCTCGCCGTCTGACCAGGCAGGCCTCGGATAGCGCAGCCCGAAAGAGTGCGATAAGTTCGACCCCGGGTCGCGCGCCGAAAGGACGGACGATGTTCAACGGAGCAAACACCGGCTTCATGCTTCTCGCCGCGAGCCTGGTGATGTTGATGACACCGGGGCTCGCGTTCTTCTACGGCGGGCTCGTCGGACGCTCGAACACGCTGACGATCATGATCCAGAGCTTCGCCTCGATGGGGATCACCACGATCCTCTGGTGGGCCGTCGGCTACTCGCTCTGCTTCAACGGCGGCTCGGACGGGATCTACGGCAACTTCCATCTCGCGTTCCTGCGCCACGTCGGCGTGCACACGATCTACAAGCCATCGGGCATCCCGCTCACCGTCCTCATCGCGTACCAGATGATGTTCGCGATCATCACGCCGGCGCTGATCACGGGCGCGTTCACGAACCGCGTGACGTTCAAGTCGTACCTGATCTTCCTCGTGGTCTGGCAGCTGGCGGTCTACTACCCGTTCGTGCACATGTTCTGGGGCGGCGGCCTGCTCGCGCACTGGGGCGCGCGCGACTTCGCCGGCGGCATCGTCGTGCACGCGAGCGCGGGCTGGGCGGCCATCGCATCGGTCCTGTACGTCGGGAAGCGCAAGTTCCACGACACGGCGCACAACATCCCGTTCATCGCGCTCGGCACCGGGCTGCTCTGGTTCGGGTGGTACGGCTTCAACGCCGGCAGTGAGCTCAAGGTCGACGACATCACCGCGCAGGCGTTCCTCAACACCGACATCGCCGCCTCGTTCGCGGCGATCACGTGGCTGTTCGTGGAGTGGTGGAACGCGAAGAAGCCGCACTTCGTCGGCCTGCTCACCGGCGCCGTCGCCGGCCTCGCCACGATCACGCCCGCCGCCGGGTACGTGCCGATCTACGCCTCGGTGGTGATCGGCATCACCGCCGGCGTCGTCTGCTACTACGCGATCCAGCTGAAGAACAAGCTGCACTGGGACGACGCGCTCGACGTCTGGGGCGTGCACGGCGTCGGCGGCCTCACCGGCATCGTTCTCCTCGGCGTCTTCGCCGGCACCGCGATCAACCCGAACGGCGCGCAGGGGCTCATCCACGGCCACGCGACCTTCTTCCTCAAGCAGCTCGCGGCCGGTGCGGGCTGCTCGGCGTACGCGTTCGTCTTCACGTACGTGATGCTGCACGTGATCGACTTCATCACTCCCGTCCGCGTCGTCGCCGAGAACGAGGAAGGTCTCGACGCGTCGATGCACGGCGAGTCCGCGTACGAGCTCGGGACGACCTGATCCACGGGTGAAGACCGCTCCCTAGAGACGCGCCAGAGCGTCCGCGAGCACGTCGACCGCGAGCTCTACATCCTCGTCGGTCGTGAGCTCGTCGGCGTGGTGCGAGACACCGCCGTTCTGGCTGCGCACGAACAGCATCCCGCTCTCGACGCCGGCGGCGGCGAGGATGCCCGCGTCATGGCCGGCGCCCGAGGCGAGCTCGACGAGCGGCAGCCCGCGCGCATCGATCGCCGCCCGCAGCGCGTCCTGCACTGCGGCCGCCATCGCGACGGGCTCGACGCGGTACGTGGGCTCGAAGCCGATCGCAGCGATCAGCTCATCGAACCGCACGGCGTCCGGCGCGCGCGCGTCGATCGAGACCACGACGCGGTCGGGGATCACGTTCAGAGCTCCCGGCTCGACCTGGACGCGGCCCACGGTCGCGACCGCACCGTCAATCCGTGCGGCCGTGTCGCGGATGCGGAGGACGAGCTCGGCGGCGCCGACGAGAGCGTCGGCGCGCGCTGCCATCGGCACCGTGCCGGCGTGCCCGGCGCGTCCGGCGGCGATGAGCTCGCCGCGAGCGATCCCCGCGATGGCGGTCACGACCGCGAGGGGACGTCCGGCCTCGAGCAGCACGGGGCCTTGCTCGATGTGCAGCTCGACGTAGCGCCGCGGCAGGCGGCCGGACGCGACGCGTGCGCGCGATCCAGCGCAGCCGCGCTCCTCGTCGCGGAAGACGACGACGGAGCCGCGCCCAGCGCGCTCGACGGCCTCGATCGCGGCGACGACGCCGAGCATGCCGTCGAACCTGCCGCCGCCGGGAACCGAGTCGAGGTGCGATCCGGTCCACACTTCGCCCTTCGCGACGGACCGCCCGACGAGGTTGCCCGCGTCGTCCACCTCGACCGCGAGGCCGGCCGACTCCATCCAGCCGCGTGCGAGCCCGTGAGCCTCGTCCTCCTGGGGGGAGTAGCCGATCTTGTCGCCGAGCGCGTACAACACGTCCAGACGCTCGAGCACCCGACTCACGCGATGGAGAATAGTCCCGTGGCGGACGTCGACCTCCTCATCCGCGGCGGCGAGCCGGCCGACGTCGCCGTCGACGGCGGGATGCTTACCGGGGCCTAGGTCGGCATCGCCGGCGGCCCGGACGATGCATCGGCTCCGGGTTCGGAGACCGGCGTCTCGTCGGCGCCCTCGGCGAGCTTCGCCTTCAGCTCCCTGATCTTCTGGACGAGCGATGCGAACTCGGGGCGGTCGAGCGCGCCGGCATCGGCGAGCTCGAACGTCTTCGTTCCGAGCTCCACGTACGCCGAGTTCAGCTCCCGCTTCGTCTGCACGTCCTCGACGCCTTCCTTCGCCTTCACCGCGGCCTGTTCCGCTGCGGCCTTCGCCTTGTCGAGCAGCCTCATCGGTCCTCCTTCAGGTAATGAGCGAGCTCAACAGCCCGCCCTTCTCGTCCTGCCCTCGCCCCGCCGCCGCGAGCACGCGCCGAGCCGTGCGCGAGAACGGGAGCGTCTGCAGCGTCACCTTGCCCGGGCCCGTGAAGTGGACGAGGAACAATCCCTCGCCGCCGAACAGGCTCTTCGTGACGCCGCCCTGCATCTTCACCTCGTACTTGACGCTGGGCTCGACCGCGACCATGCAGCCGGTGTCCACCTGCAACTTCTGGCCCTCGGCGAGATCGAAGTCGAGGAAGTCGCCGCCGCCGTGGATCCACACCGTGCCCTTGCCGCGCAGCAGCTGCAGGAAGAAGCCCTCGCCGCCGCCGGTGAAGCCGGCCCCGATGGAGCGTGCCGACACCGACTCGATCTCGACGTCGCCGACGTGGCCGAGGTACGCGTGCTTCTCGCAGATGATCTCGCCGTCGAGATCGATCTCGCGGATCGACCCCGGGAAGGGGCCGGTGATGCCGACGGCGCCCGCACCGCGCGCGGTGTAGGTCGCGAGGAAGAGGCTCTCGCCGGCGAGCAGCTTCCGCTTGAGCCCGCCCGCGAGCCCGCCCGGCATCTCGACGTCCATGGTGACGTCGCCGGACACGAACATCATCGCGCCGGCCTCCGAGCGGAGGGTCTCGCCCGGCTCGAGCGAGACGACCACAGCCGGCGCCTGTCCCTCGCGAATCACGGCCTGCATCGGATCCTCCTCTGGACGGTTCGAGGGGACCCTACTACCGGCTTGAGGTAGAACCGCAGGCGTGGCTGCCCACCAGCCGTCGCTGGCGACCGTCGTGCGCGAGTGGGGCCGCATCGGCTGCATCGGCTTCGGCGGCCCGCCGGCGCACATCGCGCTCCTGCGTCGCCTGTGCGTCGAGCAGCGAGGGTGGATCGAGCCGCACGAGTTCGAGGACGCGCTCGCGGCGTGCAACCTCCTCCCCGGGCCGGCGTCGACGCAGCTCGCGATCTTCTGCGCGCGGCGCGTGCGCGGCCGGCTGGGAGCGCTCGTCGGCGGGGCCGCCTTCATCGTCCCCGGGCTCGTCCTCATCCTCGCGCTCGCGGCGCTCTTCCTCGGCTCGCCGCCGCGCTGGGTGCGCGGCGCCGGTGCCGGCGCCGGCGCAGCGGTGGCCGCGGTCGCCGTGCAGGCGGGCTGGAGCCTCGTCCCCGACAGCCGCCGCCGCGCCGCAAGCCTCGCACGGTGGGTCGCGTATCTCGTCGCGGGCGGCGTCGCCGCGGCCACCGTCGGTCCCTGGCTCGTCCTCGTGCTGCTCGGCTGCGGCGCGATCGAGCTCGCGATCGCCCGTGCGCGGACGAGCGCGCTCGGCGTCGCACCGATACCGCTCCTCGCCTCGGCGGCGGCCGCGAGCGGCGGCCTGCTCGCGCTCGTCTGGGTGGCGGTGAAGGTCGGCGCGCTGTCGTACGGCGGCGGCTTCGTGATCGTCCCGCTCATGCAAGCGGACGCGGTGAGCCACTACCACTGGATGACGAGCGGGCAGTTCCTCAACGCCGTCGCGCTCGGGCAGATCACGCCGGGCCCGGTCGTGCAGACGATCGCGGTCGTCGGCTACGCCGCCGCAGGCGTCGGCGGCGGCCTCCTCGCCGCGCTCGTCGCGTTCTCGCCGTCGTTCGCCTTCGTCCTGTTCGGGGCGGACCGGTTCGGCCGCCTGCGCGAGAACCCGAACGCGAAAGCGTTCCTCGGCGGCGCCGGTCCGGCCGCGGTCGGCGCCATCCTCGGCGTGGCGGTCCCGCTCGCGCGTGCGCTGTCCGAGCCGTGGCAGTACGGCGTCGTCGCCGGAGCCGCCGTCGTGCTGCTCGTCCTTCGCCGCGGCGTCGTGCCAACCCTGCTGCTCGCCGGTGCGGCCGGCGTCGTCGCCGAGCTCGCGGGCGCGAAGCTGCCGGTCTAGGTGTCGCGGCGGACGAGCAGGATCGCGGCGACCGCGACCGCAGCCGCGATGTAGGCGAGGAAGATCGCGAGGCCGCCTGCGGGCGACAGGCTGTGCGCGTCGTGCGTCAGCTGGAAGATCGCGCGCGCGGCACTGTCCGGGATCCACGGCGCGATCGCGTTGTTCCAGCTCGACGGGAGGATGTTCAGCAGGGGCGGGATCACGAAGAATATGGCGGCGAACGCGGATATCCCGCCGGCGGTGCTGCGAACGATCGCGCCGAGCGCGAGCGCGAATACGCCGATGAGCATGAGATACACCGCCCCGCCGATCACGGTGCGGGCGACGCCGGGATGCGAGAACGAGATCTGCCCGAGATTCTTGTGCGCGAGAATCGCCTGGCTGCCGAAGAACCCGATCACGACGCACGGGAGCATCAGCACGAAGGAGACGACCGCGTAGACGCCGATCTTCGCCCAGAGCACCGGCAGCCGCGTCGGCACTGCCGTGAAGGTGGCGCGGATCATCCCGGTCGAGTACTCGCCGGTGATCAGCAGCACGCCGAGAACGGCGATTGCCAGCTGCGAGATGTTCACGCCGGCGGACGCGATCTCGAGGGGCGACGGTCCGTGGCGGTCCGGGTGGGCTCGAGTCGTACGGATCGTCGCGATCAGAAGCGGCAGACCGACCGTCAGCAGGACTGCGACCCCGAGCGACCAGAGCGTCGACCGGACGGAGCGGAGCTTCGTCCACTCGGAGAGAACGACCCGTGCCTGCGTCACGCGGCCGGTGTGCTCGAGTCGCGGGATGACCGGTGCGGCGACGCTGTTCATGCCGCCTCGGCCGCCTTGAACTCGACGTCGTCACGGGTGAGCTCCATGAACGCCTCCTCGAGCGACGCCTGCACCGTCGTCAGCTCGTGCAGCACGATGCCGTTGGCGGCTGCGCTTTCGCCGATCTTCTCGCTCGTGACGCCGGCGACCTCGAGCACGTTCGGCTGGTCGCTCGTGACGGTCACGCCGGGGCCGAGGAGAAGGTCACGGAGGCGCGTCGCCTGCGGCGAGCGCACAAGCACGACCGCACCCGAGGCGCGCCGCACGAACTCGTCGACGCTCGTGTCGGCGATGAGCCGGCCGCGGCCGATCACGATCAGGTGGTCGGCGGTCTGTGCCATCTCGCTCATCAGGTGCGACGACACGAAGACGGCCCGGCCTTCGGCGGCGAGCGCCTTGAGCAGGTTCCTGATCCAGTGGATGCCCTCCGGGTCGAGGCCGTTCACCGGCTCGTCGAGCAGGAAGGTGTGCGGGTCGCCGAGCAGCGCGGTGGCGATGCCGAGCCGCTGGCCCATGCCGAGCGAAAACTGCCCTGCGCGCTTGCGCGCGACCTCGTGCAAGCCGACGAGGTCGATGAGCTCCTCGACGCGCTTGCGGCCTATGCCGTGCGTCTGCGCGAGCGCGAGCAGGTGGTTGTAGGCCGAGCGACCGGTGTGGACCGAGCGCGCCTCGAGCAGCGCGCCCACCTCGTGGAGGGGCGCCTTGTGCTCGCGGTAGTGCTTGCCGTTGACCTTGACGTCGCCCCCCGTCGGGGCGTCGAGCCCGAGGATGAGCCGCATCGTCGTCGACTTCCCCGACCCGTTCGGGCCGAGGAAGCCCGTGACGACTCCGGGCTTGACGGTGAAGCTGAGATGGTCGACGGCGCGCTTGTCGCCGTAGTCCTTCGTGAGGTCGTGGGCCTCGATCACGCCTGCACCGTAGCCTCGCCGTACGGTGGGTCGCCTCCCGCGCGAGGACGACTCGGCCTCATCCGAAAGGATGAGATTCAGCCTTGCCGTGCGCCCGAAACCGGGTCGAACAGGTGCGCTTCCTCCGGCACCGGCCGCAGCGAGACGCGCGCACCGCGCTCCGGCGCGGCCTTCGAGCCCGAGCGCGCGACGAGCTTCGTCTAGTGCCCGGCGATCTCCGCCGCGCAGAACACGTACGCATCGGCGCCGATCTCGTCCACCACCTCGACGAGCGCCGGGGCGCGGGTGGAGATCTCGAGCCTCGGCGACGGCGCCGTGCTCATGGGGGCGATCTCCGTCGGGCTGCGCTCCGCGCTCGAGAACGTGTTCGCCAGCCGGCGCGCCTGAGCAGCTTGCGCTGTCGTCTCAAATCGGTAAGCTCCGATTTGAGATGGCAAGCACCGCCGCCGACCCCGTCGCCTGCTGTGCACCGCTCGCGGCGACCGTCCTGACCGCCGAGGAGGCCGCGGCGACCGCCGCGCTCTTCGCCGCCCTCGGCAATCCGGCGCGGGTGCGGCTGATCAACCTGCTCGCCGGAAGCGACGAGCCCGTCTGTCTCTGCAACCTCGTGGAACCGCTCGAGCTGGCGCAGGCGACGGTCTCCGAGCACCTCAAGCGGCTCGTCGACGCGGGGCTCGTGCTGCGCGAGGAGCGCGGCAAGTGGAGCTACTTCTCGCTCGACGCCGCGGCATTCGAGCGCGTGTCCGCGCTCGCCGACCTACCGAAGGGAGCGTGTTGCCGATGACGACGACGGCCGACGAGCTGAGAGAGGAAGTCCGCCGCCGGTACGCCGAGTCGGCACTGGCGGTGACGCAGTCGTCCTGCAGCTGCTGCTCGGGCGAGAGCGCGAGCGGCACGACGCAGGCCGTGTTCGGAGACGGGCTCTACGACGCCGCGCAGCGCGGCGAGCTTCCGGAGGCGGCGGTTCTGGCCTCGCTCGGCTGCGGAAACCCGGTGGCGGTCGCCGACCTGCACGAGGGCGAGACCGTGCTCGACCTCGGCTCCGGCGGCGGGATCGACGTCATCCTGTCGGCGAAGCGCGTCGGCCCTGGCGGGGTCGCCTACGGGCTCGACATGACGGACGAGATGCTCGCGCTCGCCCAGCGGAACGCCCGCGATGCGGGCGCGACGAACGTGCATTTCCTCAAGGGCGTCATCGAGCAGATCCCGCTGCCGGCTGCGTCCGTCGACGTCGTCATCTCCAACTGCGTGATCAACCTCTCGGGCGACAAGGCGGCGGTGCTGGCGGAGATCGCCCGCGTGCTCAAGCCGGGAGGCCGAGTCGGCGTCAGCGACGTCGTGGCGGAGGACCACCTCACCACCGAAGATCGCGCCGCACGAGGCTCGCACGTCGGCTGCATCGCGGGCGCGCTCTCTCGGAGCGAGTACGTCGCCGGTCTCGAAGCGGCCGGGCTCGAGGACGTGAGCGTGGAGTTCACGCACGCGGTCGCGAACGGCATGCACGGCGCGATCGTCAGGGCTCGGAAACCGTCGGCGTGAGCCGGGCGCTCATCCGCATGCTCGCCGCCGAAGCGATCGGCACATTCGCGCTCGTCTTCGCAGGCTGTGGCGCGGTCATGGTGGACGCGAAGACGCACGAGCTCGGCCACGTCGGCGTGGCGATCACCTTCGGCCTCGTGATCATGATCGGGATCTACGCCGTCGGCCACATCAGCGGCGCGCACTTCAACGCCGCGGTGACCTTCGCGTTCGCACTCACGCGCCACTTTCCCTGGCCGCGAGCGTTCGCGTACTGGCTCGCCCAGCTCGTCGGCGCACTCGCAGCGGCCGCGCTCCTGCGCGGCTCATTGGGGAACGTCGCGCACGTCGGGGCAACGCTTCCGTCCGGATCGCAGGGACAATCGTTTGTGTGGGAGCTCGTGATGAGCGCCTTCCTCATGTTCGTCGTCCTCGCCGTGGCCACGGACACGCGCGCGGTCGGCGAGGCCGCGGCGATAGCGATCGGCGGGACGATCGGCCTCGACGCGATGTTCGGCGGCCCGGTGTCGGGCGCGTCGATGAACCCGATGCGCTCGCTCGCGCCGGCAATCGTGTCCGGCGACCTGCACGCGTTGTGGCTGTACGTCGCCGCGCCGATCGCCGGCGCTTCGCTCGGCGGGCTCGCGTACCAGTTCGTCCGCGGCGAGCAGGCCGCGTGAACGTCCTGTTCGTCTGCACTGCGAACGGCGGCAGGAGCGTCATGGCCGAGCGGCTGTTCCGCCGTGAGGCGAACGGCCGGCATGCCGCACGCTCCGCCGGGAGCGCTCCCGGCACGGCCGCGCACCCGCAGGTGCTCGACGTTCTGCAGGAGATCGGGATCGACGCGTCCGACCACGTGCCGCGCAAGCTCGACGACGCGTCGGTCGCGTGGGCGGACGTCGTCGTCGCAACCTGCGACGACGCCTGCCCGTTCGTCCCCGGGAAGCATTACGTCGGCTGGCGCCTGCCCGATCCGAAGCACGAGCCGATCGATCGCGTGCGAGAGATTCGGGACGACATCGCGCGACGCGTCCACGAGCTCGTCGTGGAGCTCGACCAGACCACGGATGGGAGGTCATCGTGAAGTACGTGCTCTTCGTGTGCACGCACAACGCCGGGCGCTCGCAGATTGCCCAGGCGTTCTTCGAGCGTCATGCGCCGGACGACGTCCGCGCCGAGTCGGCCGGACAGGCACCCGCCGACGCCGTCTGGCCCGAGGTCGTCGAGGCGATGCGCGAGGTCGGCGTCGACATCTCGCAGCGGCGGCCGAAGAAGCTCGACCTCGAGATGCAGCTCCACGCCGACTGGGCGGTGACACTTGCCTGCGGTGGAACGTGCCCGTACGTGCCGGGCATCGTCGAGGACTGGGACGTTCCCGATCCGGCCGGACGACCGCTCGCCGAGGTGCGCGAGATTCGCGACGAGCTCGAGCGGCGAGTCGTCGACCTTGTCGAGAACCGGCTCGACGCCATCCGCGCCGACCGGTCCGCGCACAATCGCCGGCTGGCGATGCTCCTCCCGTCGCTCGTCGACGAGTTCGATGGCAAGCACTCGCCGGAGGAGATCCGCGCCTGCGCCGACGCGGTCCTCGACCGGTACGACGACGTGCCCGTCCGTTCGTTCCTGCTGACGCTCGCCGACCGGGCGACACGGGAGTGCCTCAAGGCCGACCACTGCTACGAGCTGGCCGTCTAGGGCAGCCGCGGCGCCCAGAGCGTGCCGAGACCGAGCGCGACGAGCAGGAGCGCGGCGGCACCGAGGGCGAAGTCGGCAGTCACCTCTTCGCGGGCGGGCTTGCGGCCGAGGCTCGAGCCGAGCTTCGCGTACGCGTTGCGGGCCTTGTCGGCCGACGTCGCGGCGAAGAACTGTCCGCCGGTCGCGTTTGCGATCGCGTGCAGCGTCCTCGGGTCGGGTGCGAGCGCCCGGCTGAGCCCCTGGCTGCCGCCGAACGCGCCTCCGCCGCCGAAGAACGGGAAGTTCGTGATCTTCCCGTTCTGCGTCCCGAGCGCGATCGTGTACACGGGCACACCGGCCTGCCGCGCGACCGCGGCCCCCTGCAGTGGCTGCAGCTCGCCGCGCGTCTGATGGCCGTCGGAGAGGAAGAGGATCGTGACGAGCGTGCTCGCCGGCGACGGCGCAGCGGCCTGCGGATGGTAAGCGGTGAGCCCGCGACTCCCCTGGATGCCCGCGGAGCTGAGGCCGAGCTTCACCGCGGCAGCGAGCGCGTCGCCGATCGCAGTGCCGCCTGCCGCGCCGAGGATCGTGCCGGCATCGTTCACCGCCTGCAGGACGAGCGCGTGGTCGGTCGTCGGCGGCGTCGCGACCTCCGGCTCGCCGGCGAAGAGGATGAGTCCGAGCTTGACGCGCGGCGGGACCTTCTTCAGGAAGACGCGCAGCGCCTCCTGCGCGGCCGCGAGCCGCGACGGCTTCACGTCGTTCGCCTGCATCGAGCCGGAGACGTCGAGGACGAGCACGATCGTCGCGCGCTCGTCGCCCGTCGTCGTACGCACGCGCGGCCGCGCGACCGCCACGCAGAGGGTGGCGACCGCGAGCAGGAACACGAGCGGCGGCACGAGCCGGCGCCACTGCCGCCCGCCGGCGACGGATGTGAGCAGGTCGACGTTCGTGTATCGCACCGCGTACCGCATCCTCCGCCGCTCGGCGAGGAGATAGAGGGCGACCGCGAGCGGCACCGCGAGCAGCGACAGCAACAGGAACGGCGATCCGAAGCTCATGCCGCCGCCGCGCAATCGAGGTCGACCTGGACGATCGCGGGCACATCCGGCAGCGCTCCCGCGCGGACGGTGAGCAGGACGCGGCCGCCGCGGATGCTCTGCACGACCGCGACGCCGCGCATCTGCGCGGCGGACGGGGCGCCGTCCGTGTAGAGGCCGACGGCGTGGCTCGCACCGATGAGCTGCTTCCCGGCGGCGCAGCGTTCGACGAACCGGTGCACGCCGGGCCGGACCACGAGCTGCACAGCGACGGGAGCGAGCGGGTGTCCGGGCGCGAACGGACGGTGCGCGGTCGGGAACCGCTGTCCGCCGCCGCTGGCGGGGATACAGCCGATGTGCGGCCGGAACGCCGCCAGCCCGGCATGCGCGAGCAACCGCCCGAGGAACACCGCCGACGTGGACGTGGTGATGCC
>Ga0209415_10014702_pt1 | contig 12767 bp, 14 predicted proteins | sample PeaSoiSIISIP2007_FD_187696 | JGI IMG/M metagenome (GOLD analysis project Ga0209415, IMG submission 187696) | Peat soil microbial communities from Weissenstadt, Germany - SII-SIP-2007 (SPAdes) (version 2) | ecosystem: Environmental > Terrestrial > Soil > Wetlands > Peat | place: Germany...
AGCTCTTCGAGGCTCTTCCAGTACAGAGGTCCCTGGGCTGATTCCAGCCGAGCCCGAATCTTGTCTAAGTCAAGGGCGGGTTTGTCAGTCATTGATGCAAGTCATCATCGGTGGCAAGTGTAGCAATCCGTCAAACTTTGAATGTGATACTCCTCGACGAGTTTCTGGCCCAGCTCTTCCTGATTGGCCGGGGCCTCGTAGGCCATATTGAACACCTGATCGCGCGGACGCACGTATTTCTCGGGGTTGCGGTGACAGTTGACGCACCAGTTCATGTACAGCGTGTTCTCTTTGTACATGAGCGGCATCTGGTCCACGCGCCCATGGCAGGTGGCGCATCCGACGCCCTTGTTGATGTGAATGCTGTGGTTGAAGTAGACGAAATCCGGAAGGTCGTGGATGCGCGTCCACTGCAGCGACTCACCCGTGCGGAAGCTGGCGCGCACCGGCTCCAGAATCTCCGCGTTCGACCAGATCTGCGAGTGACAACTCATGCAAATCTCGGTCGCGGGGATGCCGGCGAACGAAGACGTCTCCACCGACGTGTGACAGTAGCGGCAATCGATGCCGTCGTCGGCGACGTGATGCTTGTGGCTGAATGGGACGGGCTGCTCTTTGACTACCTTAACGTCCGTGATGTAGTTGCCACGGTCCATCGCGTAGGCAAATGCCAACAGTCCTCCAGCACCGATGACAGCGGCGGCGAGACTGATTTTAGATATGCTATTGGCACTGCGGTGGAAGAGCTGGGCCATCCAGTTTTCGAGTCCTGTTGACCCACTATGCTACACCGAATTGCGCTAGGATTGCAAAAAATATTATCAGGCGAGTTTGAATGTAAGGCGTAATACTATTTGAGCATGCCTTCGATCAAGCCGCGAAGCGTTTCCCAACGGAGCGACGTGCCCGTAGCAAGCGGATGCGGACAGCCGTTTCGGTCCAGCCATGTGCCCGCGCGATCTCCTGTACTTTATAGCCTTCCAAATAATGCCGCTGGAGCACCAAGCGGTCGTTCTTTTTGCACGTCTGGAGCATGCGGCGGACATCGATCGCCGCAAGATTCACCTTGGGCGGCGTGGAGAGTTCGGGAAGCTGTTGCAAAAACGGTTCGCGGCGTACGAAGCTGCGATGAATGTTCAGCGCGATGCTGTTCATCCAAGTAAGGACCATGTTGGAATCGCGCAATTGGCCGAGCCGCTCCCAGCCCTTCACCCACGCGGCCTGCGCAGTCTCTTGGGCGCCGTCGTAGGAGAGGCCGCGCGAGACAAGAAAGCGGACCGTCAGGTTGTAGCCTTTTTTGTATGCGTTGCCGTATTCTTCACATGTCATCTTGAGCACAGCTCCCTGGGATGAAATTTAGTCCTCGCGGACTTTCGTTTCACAAGAATTGCAGTTGGAGTACCAGCCTGAGCCTGGAACGTTAAAGATTTTAGAATCTGATGATTATCAGTCGCGCATTCGAGTTATCCGCGAAGGCGCGCTACCACGCAAGAATTTCTGAACGCGCAAAGAACGAGCAAAATTTGCCGGGTGACGCCGCTGCTCAGTCCCTCATTTTACGAGGGATGCGATAGAACATGTGGTCTTCATCCACCGGCATTTCACCGATTTTGAGTGCTGCGGGTTCGCGTCCGAAGATGACGAACCCAACGGAAGCATAGAGCTTTTTCGCCGCTACCTGTTGATCGCCTACCGTGAGGATGATTTGTTCCAGCCCGGCAAGTGTTTCGGCGCGCTGCAGCACTGCGTCCATCATGCGGCGCGATATTCCTTGTCCGCGATGTTCTTCCTGTACAAAGACTCCCCAGATTCTGGCCTTGTGACGCTGCTTATGGCGCGTGTTCCGTCCAAAGCCGACGGTGCCTACCAGCTTCCCTTCGGTAAAAGGCGCCAAGAACGTAGTTGTCGTCGCTGGCCGCTGACAAGCGCTTGCCGAAGTCGTCAAGAGTTGTCGCGCGATGTTCCTCCGCCGATTCGCCGAAAGCACCGGGTTCGCGTTCGAGAGCTTCCAGACGCAGGCGCCAGAAAGCGTCGGCATCTTGCGCCCCGAGGGTGCGAATCTCTATATTCATCTTGAGGCCAGTGTAGCTTGTGATTCCGCTTCTCACGTCCCGGTCTTGCCGGGTGACGGCCGTTCTTTTGACCACGGCCGTTTGGTGCCTGTGGGGCCAAGAACCTCCAGACGCCGCTACCCAGGATAAGGTGCTGGCCGACGCAACAGATTACGCTTCGAATCACGAACGGACGCTTCCCGACTTCATCTGTACCCAAACCACCCGACGTTTCGAAGATTATTCCGGCCGGGAAGGCTGGCGGCCGATCGACATCATCGTTGAACGGCTTACCTACTTCGAACACCACGAAGACTACAAAGTGCTCCAGATCAATGGCCTGCCTTCTGGAATTGCACACGACCAATTGGGGGGCGCGTCGTCATCGGGCGAATTCGGATCCGTCATGAAAGGGATCTTTGCTCCGGTTTCCGCGGCCGAATTCCACTGGCAAACCTGGTTCACGCTGCGCGGGCAGAAGATGCACGTGTACGCCTACCAAGTTGCGGCCGCGCATTCGGACTACCACATCGTAGTGCCGCTGCAGTCCGATTTAGTGACCGCGTATCACGGTTTGATTTTCATCGATGACCGCAAACATTTTGTGCAACGCATCACGTTGCATGCCGATGGAATCCCGCCGGCCTTCCCGGTCCAGGATGTGAGTCTCATGCTGGACTTCGACTACACGCGGATCGGCGACGCCACCTATCTTCTGCCGCTTTCGTTCGAGCTGCGCTCGCGCCAGGGCAAGGCGCTGATCAAGAACGACGTGGACTACGACAGTTGCCGCAAGTTCACGGCGGATTCGAGCGTTAGTTTTGGTGCCGGGGAACCGCAGCCACCAAAGAAGTAGGTAAGCGGACGCAGAGGATCAGCAAACCAGAAGCGACCGAGCATGCCGCCAGAAACAGCAGCCCAGCGCCGAAGCCTCCGGTTTTGTCCGTCAGGTAGCCGATCACGTAAGGACCAAGGAAACCTCCCAGGTTCCCGCAGGAGTTGATGAGACCGATGCTGGCGGCGGCCGCGGCTCGGCCCAGCAGCATGTTTGGAATCGGCCAGAAGCCGGCATGCGAGCTATAGAAGCCGGCGGCGGCTACGGAAAGCGCCGCTACGCTGACCCACACGTGCTCGCTCGAGAAGATGCACAACGCCAGTGCCCCTCCCGCGACCAGGCGCGGAATGGCGGCATGCCAGCGCCGCTCTCCGGTGCGGTCCGAATGCCACCCGGTGGTCAGCATTACCGGAAGAGCGACGACGTAAGGGACGGCGGCGATCAGGCTTACGCTGGACACGCCGAACGCCGACAGTTTTTCCACGATCTTGGGCATCCACAGGCTAATCCCATAAGTCGCGGTCAAACCGAGAAACAATGTCGCCGAAAGCAGGAGCACGCGCGGATTGCCGAGAGCTTTCCAAGCCGGGACGTGCGACACTCGCGCCGCGCGTTCGCGCTCCAACTCGCCGACCAGCCAGTCGCGCTCGTCCGGCCGCAGCCACTTTGCGTCCTGCGGACGTTCGGTGAGGAAGAACAGCGTGACGACGCCGAGGATCAGTGCCGGAGCGCCCTCCAGTAGTAGCAGCCAGCGCCACCCGCTATACCCGAGCCAGTGCACCCTAAGGAAGAGCGCCGACAGCGGCCCGCCCACGATCTGCGACGCGGGAATTCCGGCCATGAACATCGCGATGGCCTTGCCGCGGTCCGCCGGCCGGTACCAGTGGCTGATATATACCAGCAGCGCGGGCAGGAATCCGGCTTCCGCCAGGCCCAGGAAAAAGCGCAGCCAATAGAACTGATGCACGGTCTGAATCAGACCAGTGGCGGAGGCGAGAAATCCCCAAGTGAGCAGAATGCGCGCCATCCATTTCCGCGCGCTCCACACCTCGGCCAAGACGCCCCCGGGGATCTCGAGGAGGATGTAGCCCACAAAGAAAATGCCGCCGCCCAGGCCGAATACCGCATTCGAGAAACCCAGTTCCCGCGTCATCAGCAGCCCCGCGTAACCGACGTTTACGCGGTCCAGATACGCCACGATGTACAACAGGATCAAGTACGGCATCAGCCGCCGGTTGACGTGGCCGAGCGTGCGCTCCGCAACCGAGGCCGGCGATGACATCGATTACAAGAAGGCCGTGGTTTTGACGCCCGAGATGTCGAAGCGCTTCCGACAGCGCATGTTCTTGCACATCACCTTGTCATCCAACAGGACCATGTAGCTGGCGGCCTTGCTGAATTTGGCGCGGTCGCGCTCGTCGGCATTGCCGGGCAGGCGGTCAATTTTCGTTCGCACCAGCCAGCGCAGGTCATAGGGCTCCGAACCCCGGCAGAAAGGGCAGGTCAAGTTCGCAGCCTTCTTGGTCTCAGATTCCTTGTAAAACGCTCGTTCGTCCATGAATTGTTCCGATCCTATCCTATCTGAATCGCGCACGTGAGTAAGCGGTCCTCGAAGCCTCTATGATCGAATGATGAAGATCGCGCTCGACGCGACTCCGTTGGCCGTTCCCAGCGGCGGAGTGCACCGCTACACCGAAGAGTTGACTCGGGCTTTAGCGCAAACATTCCCCGATGACCAGTTCTGGCTGTTGTCCGATCAAAGCTTCAGCGCGCCATCCTTTCGCTCCAATGTCAAAACCGGCCACGGCCCCCGCAACATGCTGGAGCGCCGGTGGTGGTCGTGGGGTCTGCAGGGCGAGATCTCACGCCTGCGGATCGACGTCTTCCATGGAACCGACTTCGCCGTGCCGTACCTGCCGCTGCGCCCGAGCGTCATGACCCTGCACGATCTTTCGCCGTGGATGGATCCGTCCTGGCATGCTGAATCGGACCGGGTGCGCAGGCGGACTCCCATGCTGCTGCGGCTCGGCCTGGCAACCATGATCATCACCCATTCAGAAGCGGTAAAACGTCAGGCCATTGAGCGCTTTCGGCTGCCCGCGGATCGCGTGGCGGTGGTGCCGCTGGCCGCCAATCCGGCATTTCGCCAGGGGCCGCCGCCCTTGAACAGCTCCCCCTATCTTCTATATGTGGGTACGCTCGAGCCGAGAAAAAACGTAGGCTTGGTGCTGGAGCTTTGGCGTGAGTTGCGGCGAGAGCATCCGATCGAATTGATCCTGGCCGGACGCCGCCGCGCGGATTTTCCCGAGATCCCACCGGAGCCCGGCCTGCACTTGAGGGGACTCACGCCCGAGGAAGAATTGCCCGGCCTCTACTCCGGCGCCATCGCCTGCCTCTACCCGTCTTACTATGAAGGCTTCGGGCTGCCGGTGCTGGAAGCCATGCAGTGTGGAGCGCTCATGATTGCATCCAGCGACCCGTCCATCCAGGAGGTTGCCGGCGGCGGAGGGGACGCATCCCAAGCCGGCGCGATTCTGCTGGATATTCGAGACCGCCGCGCTTGGCTGGAGGCCATCAGCAAGGCCATCACGCAGCCGGAACAGATGTGCGCCTGGCGCGAGCGCGCCATCGCTCGTTCCTCTCAATTCTCTTGGACAAGAACCGCCCAATTGACGAAGGCCGTGTATGAACAGGCTATCCAGCGATTCCGCAAGTAGGCCCTCGGCGTTGTTGCTTTCCGCGGAAGCGCCCTATCCGATGATCGGCGGCGGCGCCATTCGCACCGCCTCCCTACTCGAGTACTTGGCCACGAGATTCTCGGTGCATGCCATCATTTTTCGTCAACCAGGTTCGCCCCATCCCGCGGATGCGATCCCAGCGGGCCGGCTGGATCGGGTGGACGTAATCGATCTGCCGTTTCATTCCAAGCGGCCGCTCGCGCGAATTCTGCGTAATGCTTCGCGTCTGGCGCGCAATCGCCCGCCGCTGTTCGACCGCTTTTCGGGATTTGAACGGGACATCGCGGGGAACATCGCCGGTCAGAAATACGAACTCGCCGTCGTCGAGCACTTCTGGAACGCACCCTATGTTGAACTACTGCGAGCCAGCGCGAAGCGCGTTGTCCTGGATCTTCACAACGTCGATTCCGCCTGGCACCACAGCATGGCCGAATCCGAGCACGGATTACCAGCCTTCGGGTACCGTCGATTCGCCCAAGCCGCGCTCCAATTCGAACGTCAGTGGCTGCCGCAATTCGACGATATTCTCGCAACGTCGTCGAATGACGCCGCCCTGGTTCGCGGCATCGCGCCGGACGTCAGGGTCTCGGTATACCCCAATGCGCTGCCGTATGTGGCGCCCCCGCCGCGCGCGGAACGGCAGGAGGTCATCTTCAGCGGCAATCTTGAATATCCACCCAACATCCGAGCCGTGGAATTCTTCAACGGCAAAGTTTGGCCTGCGCTCCAGTCCCGCTGGCCCGGATTGCGATGGAAAATTCTGGGCAAAAATCCAGGCGCCATCCGCGGCCTGGCCGCTCGCGATCCGCGCATTGTGTTGACCGGTTCGGTGGACGACGCGATCGAGGTTCTGGCCCAGTCGCAAGTGGCAATCGTGCCGGTGCTGGCTGGAAGCGGGACGCGAATCAAGATTCTAGAGGCTTGGGCCGCGCGAACCCCGGTTGTTTCCACCACCCTAGGCGCGGAGGGGTTGGAATGCCGCGATCGCGAGCACCTGCTGCTTGCCGACGACCCTGAAAGCTTCACTACCGCTGTATCCGAATTGCTCACGCTGCCGGACGATCGGGCTCGCATTGGAGCCGCGGGACGCCGCCTCTATGAAGAACGCTATACTTGGCAAGCTGCTTGGAAAGATCTGGATCTCGTTCTCGCCGGTAACAGATAAGGGCCAGAAGGGTCTATTTCATTAACCGCCGCGTCCACTTGGGTTCCACGAGGCACAGGAAAGTGCTCAGTGTGTCGGGAGAGCCACGCAACAGGAACAGCGCAAATTGCTGACAGCCTGTAAACGTTTTGTGAAGGACCCGTTCGAGACAGGAAACGCTCTATACTGGAGAAGGTCATGCGCTTTTCGGTAGATGCTCATGCGGTCGGCCAACACTTAACGGGGAACGAAACATACATTAGGAACCTAATGAATTGTTTCGCGGCATTGGATCAGGAAGCGGATTTCATAGCTTACATTTCGCGCCGGGACGCCTTCGACGACGTGCCCGATCGATTTCAGAAGCGGCGCGTCGCGGTCAACCCGTATGTGCGGCTGGGCTATGATCTGCCCAGACGGGTTGCGGAAGATCGGCCCAATCTTCTGCACGTGCAATATACAGCCCCGATTCGGTGCGCGGCGCCCATTGTGGTGAGCGTGCATGACGTTAGTTTTCTGGAGCATCCCGAGTACTTCACTCCGTTCCGCGCGTTGCAATTGCGTTTGACCGTGCGGCGCACCGTCCGATCCGCCGCCTGCGTGCTCACCCCCAGCGAATTCTCCAAGCGTGGAATTCTGGACGCCTATCAGCTCGACGAGAAAAAAGTTGTGGTGTTGCCGAACGGCGTCAGCTCGGCTTTTCATCCAGTGGTGCGGGAAGCAGCGCAGCGGAGCATGCCGGCGTCCTTCAATGTGCCATTCCCGTTTATCTTGACGGTCGGCGATTTGCAGCCCCGCAAAAACCACTTAGGGCTAATTCGGGCTTTTGAGGATCTGGTGCGGAGTTACCCGCAGTTGCCGCATCACTTGGTGATCGTCGGCAAGGAAACGTGGCACGGTCCTGCGGTGCGGGCGGCGGCCAAGAAGTCGTTAGCGCACGATCGGATTCACTTTACGGGCTTCGTCGACGACGATCAGTTGCACCGCCTGTATGGCGCCTGCGAGCTGATGGTTTATCCATCGTTCTACGAAGGTTTCGGATTGCCGATCGTCGAGGCCATGGCGTGCGGACGAGCAGTGGCGTGCTCCAATACTTCCGCGATGCCGGAGGTGGCCGATTCAGCGGCGCTTCTTTTCGATCCCTGCTCCCAACGGGATATCGTCTCTTCCATGCGCGACCTGTTGCTCAATCCGGAATTGCGCCTGCGAATGGAGCGGTTGGGCGCGCAGCGCGCGGCGCTGTTCAGTTGGGAAAAGACCGCCGCTCAAACGCTGGATCTGTATTATTCTGTGGGTGGGCGTGCGAAGAGCGCACCCGGCGTAATGAGCAAGTCCGCTTCCGCTGTTCCTCGATGAGTTGTTTGATATCGGTGAGTTGTCCTATGTCGATGAAGTACTCATTCTTGTTGCTGGCGCTGACAGCCATGGCCGCGCCAGTCGCCGAGTCCACGCTTCCGAACGAAACCTTGCGCTACAGCATCAACTGGCCGACCGGGGTGAGCTTGGGCGAAGCCCAGTTGAGCGCCTCGAGTTCGCCTGGCGTATCCGGCCAGCCCGGGCACATGCATTTTCAATTTGACGTGGATGCGAGCGCGCCGGCGTTCGCCGTGAGCGACCGGTATCGCGCCGATGCGGCCGGCCATTTCTGCTCCACGGAGTTCGAGAAATCAACCTCGCATGGATCGAAGAAGGTGAACGACAAGGAAACGTTCGACTCCGAGACCGGTACGGTCACGCGCGGATCGGGCGCCGGTAAGTCCGAGCTGAACGCCTCCACGTGCAGCAAAGACGCTTTGACATTCCTGTACTTCGTGCGCCAGGAGCTGAGCCAGGGGCGCATTCCCGCCGGGGAGACGGTGTATTTTGGCGCGCCCTACGAAGTGCGGCTGAGTTCCGCGGGAACCGAGAACATCAAGAGCGGGGGCGCTTCGGTGGACGCCGACCGCTACACCGCCACAGTGACCGGCCCCTCTTCCAGCATCAGCGTCGAGATGCTGTTTCTGAAAGACCGCGCCCGCACGCTGGCTGCTGTGCGGGTGCCCCTGGCGCTGGGCAAATTCTCGATGGAACTGGTGAAATAGTTCCCGCTAACGCACCCGTGCCACTTAAGGTCGCCTTTTTTTCGCCGCTCCCGCCCGCCCGCAGTGGCATCGCTGACTACTCTGCCGCATTATTGGACGAATTGAAAAAGTTGGTGCAGGTGGAAGTGTTCTCGTCCCGGCCCCAATCATTTCGTCCCAAGGACTTCGATGTCGCGTTGTACCAGGTGGGCAACAACATCCATCACGATTTCTGTTACGAAATGGCGCTGGAATATCCGGGCGTGGTGGTGGTGCATGAAGCGAACCTGCATCACTTGATCGCCGACCTCACCATCAAACGGGGCGATTGGGACGCTTACCTGCGCGCCGTGGAGCACGAGGGTGGTCCCGAGGCGCTGGCCTACGCTCAACGGGTGCGCGGGCTCGAAGTGGGCCCGGACTACGAGGGGCTTCCCATGCTGCGCCGCCTGCTGTCGCATTCCAAGGCAGCCATCGTGCACAGCGGTTGCGTCGAAACCGAATTACGCGGCGCTGGATTTTCCGGCGCGGTAGCTCGCATCCCGCATGGCGCTTGGATTCCGAACGCCAGCCGTTCCGATTTTCGCGATCGTTTGGGGCTCGACGAAGCCACCCCGCTCATCGGCATCTTTGGGTTTCTGAAACCATACAAGCGCATCGCCGAATCGCTACGCGCATTCCGAAGGCTGATTCGCGTTCATCCGCAGGCCAAGATGATTCTGGTCGGCGAGCCGCATCCGGAATTGCAACTGCAGTCGCTGATCCGGTCGCTGGATCTCGGCTCGCACGTGCGAGTGCTCGGCTTCCGCCCGATCGAGGAGTTTGTCGGCTACCTGGCGGCTTGCGACATCATCCTCAATCTTCGGTATCCCACGGTTGGAGAAAATTCCGGAACATTGATGCGCGCCCTGGGACTGGGCAAGGCAGTCATCGTATCCGAAGTCGGATCGTTTAGCGAATTACCGGACACCATCTGCTTGAAGGCGCCGGTGGACGCGACCGAGGAAGATCACTTGTTTGAGTACCTCAATCTGCTGGTCAGCCGCCCCGGCACAGCGGACGCGCTGGGGGCGAAAGCGCGCCAGTGGGTGGAGACCGAGTGCACGTGGCCTCAGGTCGCCCGCCGCTATGCCGAGTTTTTGGAGTGCGTCGCCGGCCATGGCGTGCCTCCCGCTGTCGCGGAAACCATCAGCGTCGAACCGGCCCCAGCCGCGCCTGTCCGCGTGGAGCCGGAATATATTCTTTCCTGGGCGCCCGACGAAGCGGCCAAAGGCTATATTGAAACGCACCTGACCCGCTTCGAGAAGACCCTCGCGATTACTCCGCCGGGCGGCCCGCAAGACCGAATTTTAGAGATGGGCTCCTACCTTCAGATCACGCCCGCTCTAAAGACGCGTCTCGGTTATGGCGAAGTGCGCGGCTGTTACTACGGCCCAGCGGGCAGGGTGGATCATCGCAGCGTGACCTCGACCGCGGGCGAACCGTTCCAGTGTGTGCTGGAGCTTTTTGACGCCGAGAAAGATCGCTTTCCTTACGACGACGGTTATTTTTCCACCGTCCTGTGCTGCGAATTGGTGGAGCATCTGGCCGAGGATCCCATGCACATGATGTCCGAGATCAACCGGATCTTGCGGCCGGATGGCCATCTCGTGCTTACTACGCCGAACATCGGTTCGCTGCGGGCGATCGTGGCGGTTTTGGAGGGCTACCATCCGGGATTTTTCCCGGCTTACATCCGGCCGCGCGCCGCCGGCGAGGAACCCGAGGCCCGTCATAATCGCGAGTACACGGCTCGTGAAATCGTGCTTCTGTTTTACTACGCCGGGTTCGAAATCACTCTGCTGGACACCGGACCTTTCCGCGATGAGCCCCATCCCGAGCACGAGTGGGTGAAGCTTTTGATCGCCCGTTATAAACTGCCCGCGGATCTGCGCGGCGACGGAATCTACGCTGTCGGCCGCAAGGTCCTGCCGGTACGCGAGCGCTATCCGGCCTGGTTGTATCAGTGAGTGCCGTATCAGTGAGTGCCGTATCAGTGAGACCGCATCAATGAGCGCCGAATATCGCGACGTTCGGATTCAGGCTCAAGGCACCGTACTCCAAGTCGCCGTCTCCCTTCAGAACAGTTCGCACCAAACGTGGAAGCCTGAGAATTTCTCGCTGGGTTGGCAATTGTATGATCCCGCGTCGGGCGTCTTTATCGAGGAGGGCGCCTGGACACCGGTGTCCGCCGATGTTCCTCCGGGCGCCAGCGCCAGGTTCGATCTCGCGATTCTGCTTCCGCCGGATTCTGGCGGCTACCAGGTCTATCTTTCGCACCGGCAGCCGCCGGACGGCTGGGCTTATGCCCAAGGCGAGCGTTTCTTGCGCATCGGCGTGGAGGCCGAAGATGGCCGGCTTCGCATCCTGAAACACGAGATCACGACCGTGCGTTCGTTGCGCTGGCGGCGGTTCTGGGCGGCGCTGCCGAAGCTGGTAGCCAGTCCCGTGCTGGCTGTTGTGCAAAACCATCGCCTCATTCGTTCCATGGCGCGGCGCGACATTCTGGCGCGTTACCGCGGCTCCTTCGGCGACGTCTTCTGGACGCTTCTGAATCCGCTTCTGCTCATGGCGACGTACTTTTTCGTCTTTGGCGTCGTGCTGCGGAGACCCGACCAAAGTCGCAGTGCCTTCGCGCTCTATTTTCTCGCGGGGATGCTGCCGTGGCTGGCCTTTTCGGAACCGGTAGGCCGCGCTTCGTACGTGATTCTTGAATATCGCAATTTCGTCAAGAAGTTGGTGTTCCCGCTGGATACTTTGCCGGTGAACCAGGTAGTCTCGGGATTGGTCACGGAGTTGTTCGGCGCCGGTATTTTCGTCGCTGTGCTGCTGATCATTCGCCACACTGTGCCCGCCGCCGTGCTGTGGTTGCCCGTGCTGCTGATTCCTCAATTGCTGTTCACGCTGGGAATCTGCTGGTTTCTCGCGGCGCTCGGAGTATACATGCGCGATCTGGGCCAGATCATGGCGTTGGTACTGACGATCTGGTTTTTCATCACGCCGATCTGCTATCCGGAGTCGACCAATCTATCGCCGGCCATTGCGGCTGTGATGCGCCAGAATCCGTTGTACGTGCTGGTGCGCGGCTATCGCGCAGTGTTCCTCGAAGGGCACGCCCCGGAATTATTTCCTCTGATGAAGCTGTGGGCCATCGCGCTGGCGCTGTTCTTCCTCGGGCACGTGTGGTTCTACCGTTTGCGAAAAAACTTCGCGGACATCATTTAGGAGCTCGAAATCACTTCGCCGACTTATTTCGTTGCGCCCGATCTCGTTCGTACTGCCTGATGGTCCCGGTCGGGTCTGGCGGCCACGGTTTTGACTTGTTAAGTCGGTAGAAGGATGATACCCGTCCTCCCGCAAGTTTTCGATTGAGCGACTCGATATCCCAACCAAGATAACGAAGTTCCCGAAGCCGACTCTTCCACCCATCCTGGTCGGCAATTAGCTTTAATGTCGCCGCTGGAACGGGCTGTCCCTGAAAGGCTTTCAGCGTCTCGCCGAGCCGCACATGCACACTCCTGTGAGCCATTACGGCGTGCATCCATGCCGGTTCCCGGAGTTCGGGGCAAACCTCCATCGCCGCGTCGCACTCTGTACAGATTGCTCGCAGATTCTCCGGGAGGTTGCTGCTGCCTTCACGCTGGCGCGGGACGGCGAGCACAACCCCATGCTTCTCAGCTGATCGACCGCACATCCCGCACCGCCCTTGGATTCGCCGGGGACGACAGGCCCTACAAGGCCAAACCCACTTCAGGTGGTGGCCCCTTTTCGGTTTCCGATCCATGACCTGCCTCCTCCACAGTGTTCTATTCTAGAACACTCTCGGACGGAGCTAGACGTTACGCTCGTCGTGTGCCCAGAGGTCCGAAAGGTAAGAACATCGTCGGACGGCGCGTCGCC
>Ga0209415_10014703_pt1 | contig 12767 bp, 11 predicted proteins | sample PeaSoiSIISIP2007_FD_187696 | JGI IMG/M metagenome (GOLD analysis project Ga0209415, IMG submission 187696) | Peat soil microbial communities from Weissenstadt, Germany - SII-SIP-2007 (SPAdes) (version 2) | ecosystem: Environmental > Terrestrial > Soil > Wetlands > Peat | place: Germany...
GCTTGCCTTGCAAACCCCGTTGGGATTAGTCTCCGGCCCGATGACAATTTCCGCCAGAAGCGCCGGTTGCTTGAGACTTCTGGTTATGGCGGCTTTGGTTCTGCCGGGCGCGGTCATCGGAGGCGCGGCCGCAGAGACGCCACGGTCTTCACCGGTGGCGCTGGCGGCGGCCCCGGATGGCCGAACCCTGTTCGTCGCGTGCGCGGGGGCGGGCCGGGTGCTGGTCTTCGACACCGTCACGCGACAGATCAGGGCCTCGGTCGGCTTGCCTGCATCCCCCACCGGGCTGGCGCTTTCCGCGGACGGCACGCGGTGCTACGTCACTTGTGCCGCAGCCCAGAGCCGGGTATGCGTCGTGGACGCGGCTAAGGGGAGGATCGTTGCCGAGATCGTCGCCGGCCACACGGCGATGGCGCCCGTATTGAGCAAGGATGGCCGGGTCCTGTTCGTCTGCAACCGCTTCGACAACGAGGTGAGTTTCCTGGACCTCGAGGCCGGGAAGGAAACGCGGCGCGTGAAAGTCCAGCGCGAGCCGGTGGCCGCCGCGCTCACCCTCGACGGGCGGCGCCTGCTGGTCGCCAACCATCTTTGCGCCGGCCGCGCGGACCTGGACGACGTGGCCGCCGCGATTAGCGTGATCGACACTGCCTCCGGCCAAACGGTGAAAGAGGTCCGCCTGCCCAACGGCAGCGGTTCGCTCAACGACATCCGGGTCTCGCCGGATGGGAAGTATGCGGTGGTGACCCACGTGTTGAGCCGGTTTCATCTCCCGGCCACCCAAGTGGACCGGGGCTGGATGAACACGAATGCCAAAACTCTGCTCGACCTCGAGCGGATGGAGGCGATCAACACGGTGCTGCTCGACAACGTGGACCGCGGCGCCGCTAATCCCTGGGGAGCGGCCTGGTCGGCGGACGGCCAGAACCTGGTGATCGCCCATGCCGGCACGCACGAGCTGAGCGTGATCGATTTCCCAGCCTTGCTCGCCAAGCTGGCGAAGGTGCCCGTCCAAGGCCCCGCCGGCCAAGCCGGGGATTACGCCTCCGCCTCGCGCGTCAAAGCCGACGTGCCAAATGACCTTGCGTTCCTGGTGGGCATCCGCCGCCGTCTTCGGCTGCCGCCCGACGACCTGGGGCCCCGCGTGGTGGCGCTCATCGGCTCCCAGGCTTATGTAGGCAACGTCTTCTCGGACACGCTCGCCGTGGTGGACATCACGGCCAAGTATCCCCGGTGGGAATCCATTGCGCTGGGGCCCAAGCCCACGTTGACCTCCGCGGAAAAGGGAGAACTCTATTTCCACGATGCGACTATCTGCCTGCAAGGCTGGCAGAGCTGCTCGACCTGCCATCCGGGCGGGGCGCGTATGGACGGGCTGAATTGGGATCTCACGAATGACGGCATCGGCAACCCCAAGAATACCAAGAGCCTCCTCCTGGCGCACCGCACCCCGCCGGCCATGAGCATGGGCGTGCGGGAGACGGCTGAACAGGCGGTCCGAGCCGGGATTCGAAACATTCTTTTTACCGTTCAACCGGAGGAAGTGGCCGCGGCCATCGATGATTACTTGAAGTCTCTCAAGCCGGTGCCCAGCCCGTATCTCGAGCATGGCCGGCTCTCCGCCGCGGCTTTGCGAGGCAAGCAGCTTTTCCTGGACGCCAGGGTGGGGTGCGCTGCGTGCCATCCGCCGGGGCTGTTCACCCGCCTGCAGAGTTACAACGTCGGGACCCGCGGACGCTTCGACCAGCCGACCGACCAGTTTGACACACCGACCCTGGTCGAGGTCTGGCGCACCGCGCCCTACCTGCACGACGGCTCGGCGGCGACCATCCGCGAGGTCCTGACCACTTGCAACCATAACGACGCGCATGGCGCGACGTCGCAGCTCAGCGCGGACCAGATCGACGATCTGGCCGCCTATGTGCTTTCACTTTGAATGAACTCGAAGCTGGGTGAGCCGTTAAGAGGTTGAGAGATGAATGGCGCCATTTTGGTCTCAGCAGGTTTGCTCTGGGTGCTGGCGGGCTCGGGGCCGCTGCCGGCAGCCGAACCGCGAGAATGGATTACACGCTCGCCCTCACCCCGGCCCTCTCCCCCAGGAGAGGGGGGAGGCGCCGGCGGAGCCGAACCGCCCGCCGCGCCCGCGGGCCAGGCCTCGGGTCACCCCTTCGCCTGCACCGACTACTCACAGGGCAAAGTGTTCCTGGTTGGCGCCGATGGGACGGTGCTCTGGGAGTACCAGTCGGCGGGCTGCAATGACCTTTGGGTTCTGCCCAACGGGAACCACTGATGAAGACCCTGCTCCCGTTGGCGGTTGTGTTTGGCTCTCAGCTCTGCCTGGCATCACCCTCCGCCTGGCTCGGGCTCGCCCCGCCAGGCCGTACCTACCCTGCCGGCGAGGAAGATCGGCAGTTCTCGATGCTGGCGCGCGACCTATCCGAGCGCGCGCATTTCAAGCGCGTGGCCGGGGAGACCTTCCGGAGTGACGCGTTGATTCGGGACACGGATTCCGATCCATTGGACGTGATCCTCCGGCGAACCCAGGCGCTGCTGGCGGACCTGCGCCAAATGCCGGCGTCGCCGGATTTATCGGCCGCGGCGTCGGAGTTGGCCGAATTACGCGCGCAGACCGATGCACTCGCGAGCGGCAGCCAACCCGAACGCCGGGCTCTGTTCGATCGCGTCTGCCACCTCCGGCGCCGTATCGCCTTCGCCAACCCGCTGCTGGATTTCAAAGAGCTGCTCTTTCTCAAGCGCCACCGGTCTATATGTGGCCATTGCTGCGATCAATATTACGGGATCACACAGATTCCGGGCGGCGGCCTGTTTATGCTTTCCGATCCGTTCGGTGATCGGCCGGCCGTGCGCGACCTCCTGGCGGACGCCGTCGTCACGAGCGGCCGGCTCGCCGGCCAGCGCCTGGATGGAGGACCGAAGCGGCCGTGGAGGCTGGATTACGACTGGGTGGGCAACCTCAGCGGTGAAGCTACCGAAGGCGGTTCGTTTTTGTCTCCGGAGTTGTCCTTTGACGGGCGGAGCGTGGTGTTCGCCTATGTCGAGTGCCAGGGCAGCCGCAGCCACGAATTCCACACCGACCCCTCCCGCGGTCATTGGGCGCAGGGGCGCTCCTACCACGTCTGGGAAATGAATCTCGATGGGACCGGACTCCGCCAGCTCACGGATGGGACGTGGAACGACTTCCAGCCCTGCTTTATGCCCAGTGGGCGCATTGTGTTCATCAGTGAGCGCCGCGGAGGCTACCTACGCTGCGGCCGGGTTTGCCCGACCTTCACGGTGTTCGATATGGCGCCGGATGGCGGCGATATCCGGTGCCTTAGCTTTCACGAGACCAATGAGTGGCACCCGAGCGTGGCCGAGGACGGCCTGCTGCTCTGGACGCGATGGGACTACGTGGATCGCCACGGCACCACCGCGCACCATCCCTGGGTGATGACGCCAGACGGCGGCAACCCGCGCGCCATCCACGGTAATTTCTCCCATCGACCCTCGCGCGCCGACATGGAGGTGGAGGTCCGGTGCATTCCCGGCTCCCATTGCTTGGTCGCGGTGGCTGCGCCGCATCACGGCCAGGCCTTTGGCTCTTTGATCCTGGTGGATCCCAACCGGCCCGACGACGATGCGATGGGCCCGGTCAGCCGGCTCACGCCCGAAATTGATTTTCCCGAAACCCAGGGCGGCACCGAAACCTATGGCTCGCCCTGGCCGCTCAGCGAGGACTATTACCTGGCGGCTTACGAACCGACCCTTTCCGCGCGTGGTGTATATGGCCTTTACCTGGTCGACACCTTCGGCAACAAGGAACTCATCTACCGCGACCCGGACATCGCGTGCCACAACCCAACCCCGGTGAAGGCCAGGCCGCGGCCACCCATCGTGAGCGAGGTTGCGCTGCGGACCGCGCCGCAGGATGCGGCAGAGGCGACGGTGGCCCTGGTCAATGTGTATGACAGCCGGCAGCCCTGGCCAACCGGCACTCGCATCAAGAGCCTGCGGGTTTACCAGGCCCTCCCCATGTCCGTGCCCTCGGGAGCCCCACCCCACGAGACCGGGCTGCGTTTGCCGCAAGCTCAGGATTCCGTCAACATTGCCCGCGCCGTTCTGGGCACGGTGCCGATAGAAGCGGACGGCAGCGCGCATTTCATCGTGCCGGCGCGGCGCGAACTGTTCTTTCAAGCCCTGGATGAAGCGGGGCTGGCGGTGACCTCGATGCGCTCGGCCACGCAGTTGCAGCCTGGCGAGCGCTTGACCTGCCAGGGCTGCCATGAACCCCGTTCGCACGCGCCACCGTTCGCCGGGCCGTTGCCGCAGGCCATGCGCCGGGCCCCATCGCGATTGCAGCCGGACGTGGACGGAACCAACCCGTTCAGCTATCCGCGGCTGGTGCAGCCGGTGCTCGAGCGGAACTGTGTGGCCTGTCACGCGAAGTCGCCCGATAAATCCCCGCGGCTGGACGCTCAGATCGTGGCCAGCGGCCCCACGCGCTACTACGCTTCTTATCTCAGCCTTACCCCGAAATTCGGGTTTTTCAATTACGGAGGCCGCGATTTCTCGGACGACAAGTGGTATCGCACGACCCCCGGCCAATTTGGGGCCCGCGCTTCCCGGCTCTATGCCCTGCTCCAGGGCGGACACCACGACCTGAGACTCTCCCCGGAGGACCTGCACCGCATCACCGTCTGGCTGGATTCCTGCTCGCTGTTCTACGGGGTTTACGAAAAGGCCGGCGGCGAGGCCCAACTCCGCGGCGAGGTCGCCAAACCGACGCTGGAGTGACCGGGTTAAGACCTTCAATGCGATAAACCGCGAAATCACATCAAATTGACGCCCGCAACCGAAATGTTACCATCCCAGCCAATGAACACGCAGAACCATAAATTCTCCCGCCGGAACTTCCTCTGGACGACGGCGGCATTCACCGCCTCTACCACCCTGTTGCGCTCGCAGGCGCGGCCAGCCGAGCCCGTCCAGAGAGGCGGCCCATCCGACCGCCGTTCGGTGGTGGCGGTGGCCAACGGCGCCGGCCGGCGCAAGAACATTTACGAAGCGCTGGTGGCGATCGAAGACCAGATCATCCCGGTGCTCAAGACCAAGAAGCACGTCGTCATCAAGCCGAACATGGTCAGCACCTCAAACCAGCTTGCTTCGACCCACGCGGACGCCCTGCATGGCATCCTGGATTTCATCGAGCCGCGTTTTAAGGGCCCGGTCAGGATCGCCGAAGCCTCCGCCGGATACACCACGGAAGGATTTGACAACTTCGGCTACGCCAGGCTCGCCGCGGAACACAAGCCGCTCGACGTGAGCCTGGTTGATTTGAACGAAGAGGGCAAATACCAGACGCACGCAATCCTGAATGGCGACCTGCATCTGGTGCCGGTCCGGTTGGCGGCGCGGTTGCTGGATCCAGAGGCATTCATTATATGTTCGGCGATCCTTAAAACCCACAACACGGTGGTGGCCACCCTCTCGCTCAAGAACATGGCGCTGGGCGCGCCCCTGCATAGCGCGCGCAAGGAGAGCCGAGGCTGGAACGACAAGCGCCTCTATCACGGCGGTGTGCGCCAGACCCACGTGGATATCGCCCTGACGGCCCAGCGACTTCAGCCTTTCTGGGGCGCGGCCGTGCTGGATGGCTGGGAGGGCATGGAAGGCAACGGGCCGGGCGACGGCAGCCTGGTGTCGTCCCGAATCGCCATTGCTTCCACGGACTACCTCGCCGCCGACCGCGTGGGCATCGAAGTCATGGGCATCAATCCGGAATGGGTGGGATACCTTGGCTTCTGCGCCCACGCCGGCTTGGGCCAGATCGATTTGCCAAGCATCGAAATTCGCGGGGCCAAGCTGGCGGAGGTCACCAGAAAGTACCAAATGCACCACGACCTCGAACGTGAGTTACGCTGGATGGGGCCCATGAAGGAGATCCCCGAGAAGCTCGGCTGAGGACACCGCTCCGGGCCAGACCGGGAGGGCGACCCAACCAGAGCCATCAAAGTCACCCTCGCACTATGATTCATTGGATGGGTGAGTGGAACGTTCGCCCTCACCCCGGCCTGCCCGCCGTAGCCGCCTCGGCGAAGGCGGGCCCTCTCCCCCAGGAGAGGGGGAGGCGCTCGCGGCGTTTGTGGAAACCGCCGCGCCCGGGTGTTGGCGCGCCTTCCGGGCGGAAGGGCAGCAACGCGACGGATGCAACCGAGGCCATCGGGCTTTCAACTTCCGGTTCGGCTCGCAGGCTTGCCTGGCGCCTCCGCCTGTGCCATATAGCAGGCATGAATATGAGTCACATTCGGGAACGCCTGAGCAACGGGTTTCGTCCTTTTGTCGTCGAATTGACCAACGGCCGCCGCTTCGAGGTGCCGCATCCCGAGTTCATCATCGTCGGCAAGAACGTCATTGGCGTGATGGCTCGCAACGATGTGGTCACCACGATCGATGCCCTCGACATCGTTTCGGTCAAAGACCTGCCCCCCAAGGGGCGACGCCACAAGCCCTCGAAGGGAGGCACTTGAGGCCTCGCGGGAAGCCGCGGAGGCACGGGATACGAGCGAACCTGAACCATGCATCTTGCCCCACCTGTTTCCTGACCGGCTCTTAGCGGATCGCTGACCAACCGAGCCCATGATCGGCCGCACCACTCCCCGGACCGCCACTCATCCTCTGGCTGAGCACCCGCTGGACCGTTTGCCCGGCAAGCCCCTGTGCTCGGCCCTTTCCTGGGAGCGCACCTACTTGTCCACGGTCATGCTCGAGAACTCCCTGCGCCAGTGCGCCGTCTATGTAAAGGGCAAGCTCCTGGACGTGGGCTGCGGGCGTCGGCCTTATGAAAAGACCTTCTTTGCCGGGACGACCGATTACATCGGGGTGGATTACCTTTCCGACCGCTCGCGGCCGGACGTCATCTGCTCGGCCCTGGCCTTGCCGTTTGCCGCCGACGTGTTTGACACCGTGGTGAGCACGGAGATGCTCGAGCACGTGCCGGAGCCGCTCCTGGCCCTGCGCGAGATGCGCCGGGTGCTCAAGCCCGCCGGCCGGCTCGTGCTGACCACCCCCATGTATTGGCCACGCCACGAACCTCCCTACGACTTCTTCCGCTACCCTTACGACGGGCTCCTGCACCTGGTCAAAGAGAGCGGTCTCGACCTGATCAAGCTCTTCAACCGCGGCCGCTCTTACGCCTTCCTCGGCCAGGTGCTCCAGCATGTGCATCCCGTCTCCGCCCGCCCGGTCAACTGGCTCATCAACCGATTCTTCCTCTGGTGCGACCGCCATCTCCACCACGACCACCTCACGATGGGTTGGACCCTCGTGGCCGCGAAACGGGTGGTTGCAGCCGAGGAGGTTCAGAAGTTCATTGATGAATTTCCATGAGGTTCTTGTTGGAGATCGGCCCGTTGCTCGCCGCGATTTGGCAAGCTCAACCACTCCATGCCAAGGCGGACGCCCGGGTCGTCGGGAAGGGACTGGCGATTTGTCCGCTGAGCGAGCTCGAAAAATAGCAACCAGTATCAAATTCGCTAGCTAGCGAATCTCCACCACCCGAAGGCCCTCATCAAAAGCCCGGACGACCGCTGGCAATTCCCGGTCGAAAGCTCGCAACAATGTTTGCTTCCGGCAGTTGCCGATTCGCACCCAAAGCAATCTTCCCGCGTCGCCCGGCCGGTTTGCAAGGTGGAGAAAATCCCCGTCCTTGCTGACGACGATCCAGTTGCCGTTAGCGGCGTGATTCCAGATTTCGGCGTCGGAGGCTTCGTCCTTGTTCAAGCCGAGGACATGGACGGACTCGTGTCCACGCGCGTTGAAAAACCGGCAAAGGGTTTCCGGGAGTTGGTTGTCCAGCAGGAACTTCACTCACTCCTCAGCACGACGTGATCCGTTAACCGCGAAGCGTAGGCGATGGCTGCTAGGATGTCTTCGGGTTCAAGAAAAGAATAATCCGCCAAAATCTCCTCGTGACTCGCGCCGTGGCTTAAGAGGTCAAGAATGTCCGTGACGCGCATCCGTTTGCCACGGATACAGGGCTGTCCGCCGCACTTGCCGGGCTCCACTGTAATCCGCTCCAGTAGTTTCATGATTTTATCGTCCTTCACCATTTGCTCGTTCCTTGGCTCGTTCCTCCAGCAGGCGGTTCAACAACCCCCGCCCCGCGTGTCTGGACTGCATATCGTGCAGCTTCACCTTCTGTTGCTCCCATTCCCGAGCCCCTTCGCGCAAGCGAACAGCTTCATCGACCACGCGCTCTCGATCTTCCGGTGATAGCCCCTGAATTTGCTCCAAAATCATCTGGGCCTTTGTGCTCATACGCCAACTTTACGCACCGGCGCCACAAACCGCAAGGGCAGTGGGCAAACATCAACATGCGCGCGGGCGCCTCTGGACATGGCGCCGCGTCGCAAGAACGTGCCGGCGAACGGAGCGCCGGGTTTGCGCGGCAGGACCGGTGAAAACCGCATGAACGTGCGATCTTCTCGGCGCCTCAGCCTGCTGCCGCGTAAACGCGGCGCTCCTAGGGCGGTTCGGCAAACAGCCCCAACGAGGCCAGCGCGGGACAAACGGGGCATTGCGTGATCCGCAGCCGGACCTTGTCCGTGGTGATAAAGTCGCCCCGAATCAACCGTCGGTGGCCGATGCTCGAGCCTTTGGCGAACTCGACCCACTGGCCATCCTTCCACTGGTCCAGCGCAAAGGCCTCGATGCGCTGGCCCAACGGCAAGTACTCGCCGAGGCTGACCACGTTGAAGGTGACGGGCCGGTTCAAATCGAGCACCAACTCCGGCGTGGTGACGGCGTCGTCGGTGGACCAGTAGGAGTCAGCGTTGCCGCCGAGCGCGTTTTCAGGGCCAAACTCCCGGGCGCCGCCGCGAAGGTTGCTGGCCCGCAGTTGGGCGCCTTGGGCCAGGTTCGTCGCGAAGGTAGCGTCCAGGATGCGCCGAAACTCGCGCAACGATTGGCGGTCATTCTCGTGGATCTGTCCCCGGCGATCGGGCGGAAGGTTCAGGTTCAGGCACGCGCCCCGGCCCACGGATTTGTAGTAAATGTCGAGCAATCTTGCGGGCGTCTTGACGCGCGCGTCCTCGCTCGCATGATAGAACCAGCCGGGACGGATCGAGACGTCGCACTCGGCCGGAATCCAGTCAGTGCCGGGGCGCTCGCCCGAATTCAGACCCTCGCTCGAGCCGCCGGCATAACGGCCCGCTGCGTTCAACGTCGCCCAGCACGGGTCGCCCGCCACGCCGTTCTCGTTGCCGACCCAGCGGACGTCCGGCCCGGCGTCGCTGAACATGACGGCCCCGGGCATCAGCTCGCGAACCAGCTTCCGGGTGTTCTCCCAATCGTAATAGGTGCGGTTGTCGATCCGGCGGGTTTCCCGGGCCCCGCCGTAATAGCCGCTGCCGCCGTTGGCGCCGTCGAACCAGACGGTGAAGATGTCGCCGTAATTCGTCAGCAACTCGCGCAGTTGATTGCGGTAATACGCAATATATTCTGCCCGGGCGTAGTCCTTGTGGTTGCGGTCCCAGGGGGAAAGATAGACGCCGAACCTGAGCCCGTGCCGCTGGCAGGCCCGAGAAATCTCCCGGACCACGTCCCCCTGGCCGCTGCGCCAGGGGCTGTTCTTGACCGAGTGCTCCGTGTAGCGGCTCGGCCAGAGGCAAAAGCCGTCGTGATGCTTGGCCGTGAGGATCAGGCCCTGCATCCCGGCTTCCTTGGCCGTCGCCACGATCTGGTCCGCGTCGAAGGCGGTGGGGTTGAACACCTTCTCGTCCTCGTCACCCTCGCCCCATTCCTTGTCGGTGAACGTGTTCACGGTGAAATGCAGGAAACCGTAGAACTCCATCTCGTGCCAGCGCCTCTGCCGCTCGGACGGCGTGGGCCCGTAGGCCGTTGGCGGCGAAACCGCTGCCGCTCTCGCCGCCCTCACCCAGAGGCCGCAGGCAATGAGCCCGATCAGCAGGCTCCTCCCCAAAACGTCTCGTGAATTCATAACAGTCATAGAATCTCAGTTTCCAGCGATCATCTCTGTGCTTGTTGCGTGCCTTGCGTTCTTCGAGGCTCATCAGTTGGGCTAACCACCACGGTCTGATTCAGGGCCGGCGCGGTGGCCGGGAAACGGACCGCTTCGCCCTGGGCCGGCGCTGCCTCGACATAATACTCGAAATCATCGCCGAGGGCGGCGGGCAGTTCCACGGAATAAACTCCCCGCTGCAGATGTTGCAGCGGAACCTGCGCAAAGGGCCCCTGGCCCAGCGTGCGCCAGTAGAGCGCGGCATGGCGCGGCGGGCCTTTGGACAGGATGATGACCTTCAGTTTCAGGGCCTCGTTCGCCGCCAGGCTGGTGCGGAGCGTCGGCACGATGACGCGCATCGGGCCGTCATACTCGCTTCCAGGTTGCGCCTCCGCCGGCAGCGGCTCCCCCAGCATCCGGGCAAGCTCCTCCCCAGGCTTCAAGAGCAGGCCCGGCAGATTATGTTGATTCCAATTCATAACGGTCCCCAGTTCGCCCGGCGTGGACACGGTGGTCAGCAAGTTCTCATAGATCACGCCCACCAGCCGAACGAGCTTCCGGCGGGCAGGAAGCGCCTCCTGCCGGGCTAATAGCTTCTGCGCCGTTGCGTCTTTCTCCGGTTTGAGTTTGTCGAACACGCGGTTGTACTCCGCCCAGGCGCAGTTCATCTCCCCGATGGCGCGGAAGTAGCGGAAGGTGCTCAGCCAGTAATCAAACCGCTCGAGGTTGCCCGCTCCTTTGACCCGCGGCCGAAACGCCGCGAACTCCTCTACAAAGTCATACTCCTTCCGCACCTGCTCCCAGGGACGCGCGTCGGGCCTGATCCCGCCCGGACCATCCGTCCAGGTGGACGGTTTGGGCAGGTGGCCATCGATGCGCTGGAAAATGGCCGCCGCCGCCGCCGCCCCAGGACCGAACTGGCGCAGGGCCCAATCCTCATAGAAGTCCTTCGTCGATGGGAAAACCAGGGGCTTGTAGGAGGCCAGCCAGGGGCTTTGGTCCCAGGCCGCCTGGGCGAGGGCGCTTATATTCGGACCGAGAGCCCGCGTGCGCCAGTGTATCCCCATCAGACCGTCACAGCCGTAGCGCAAGGCGTCCGCCGCATCCCGCCGCATGCGCCCGGCCCACAACTGGGGCGACGTCAGCGCCGGATCGTCCTCGAGCCAGGGGATGGCCCACTTCGAGCGCCCTTTCACCTCCGCGAACCCGGCGTCCACCGGCGTGTAACCCACCTCACGGTTGATGCAGCTCACCGCCATCTCTTTGGGCAGCAGGTTGTCGAACATCGCCCGGTTCTGCTGCGGCCCCAGCACCCACCCGCACGTCGCCAGGCCAAAGGGGGGGCTCACTTTCTTGTGTGCCGCAATGGCTGCCGCAAAATCCCGGGTCGTCTCGGCGATTTGCTCCTCCTTCACGTTGGACCACGTCCAGCCTTCCGGGGTCCAGAACCAGTAATAATCCAACGGATAAGCCTGGGCCGCCCGCGCGAAGATGCCTTCATAAAGCTCCTGCGTCACCGCCGGGTCGGCCGGGTTCCGGCCCTGCGCCTTGAGGCGCTCCCGGACCAGCTTCGGGACGATGAGCGGCGTTTCCGTCCCCACGCACGTCTTGACGCCCACTCTCCGGGCGAATCCGAAGGCCTCCCGCAGCATCGCTCCGGTCCGCTCGAAGACTTCGTCGTTCGCCTCGGGCGTGGTCGGCCCGGGAATCGAGGCGCCCATCACCTCCGCGCCGAAGACATCCCGCTCGAACAAAGCCGCGCTGCCGAACACATAGTCGCCCGTCTTCGTGGCCACGTAACCCCAATTCCCGCGCAGGCTGTTCTGATAACTTGACGGGTAGCTGAATTTCACCTTGCCCCCTTGGCCGACGTCCCCCGGCAGCCCGATCCAGACGGTCGGCTCCGCGTTCGGACGGTCCTCGGGGTAAGTGTGCAACCCAAAAAAATTCATCCCCAGTTTCGGCAACTGCCCGATGATGGCCAGGTAATCATCCCGGTTCCACCAGTCCGGTCCCTCGGGAAAATCGTGGAATGGCTGGATGCCGCGCAGGGCAAAGAGCGGCGCCGCGCGCTCATCCAGCACCGGTGCTTCCCAAGGCCGCTGCTCGTCGGGAACAACGTCCCCGTGCAAATAAAAACGGACCCCGAGCCGCTCCGCAAAACGATACGCGGCGTACAGCGTGCCCGCATCGTCCCCGCCGACGACCAGCAGCGTCGCGTGCCCCGCGCCGGGCCGCGGCGCCGGGGTGAGCGTCTTCAGAAGATAACTCTGCGGGGCCAGCCCCTCGATCTCGGCCGCCAGCGAGGGCCCTGCGCCAAGGCTCTTGAGCACCGCCCGATCCTTGCGCGCAACCAGGATCGACTCGCCCGTTGCCTCAAGACCGTCAGCCTCCGAAACCAGGGCCAGCCGCTGGCCGGTGCGCAGGTAAATGTAGCGTCGCACCTCGCGCGCGGCTAATTGCTCCATCCACGACGCCCCGCGCGGTGAGACGATCACGGCCGCACTGGACGTGGCCCCGCTGGCCGGCAGAGTGGACGTGGAAAACAATTGGCACAGGGCAGCGCCAACCGCGAGCAGGATGAAATATCGGCTCATTGCGGCCCCACCCTATCAATCCGACCGGAGCCGCTCAAGGCCCTTCTGGTCTGGTGGTGAAGTCCCAGGGCCAATGTATAAAGGGGGCGGGGACGGCTTCGTCCCCGCTTCCTCTTCCCACGGGCTGCCAGGAAGCGGGGACGAAGCCGTCCCCG
>Ga0209415_10014704_pt1 | contig 12766 bp, 13 predicted proteins | sample PeaSoiSIISIP2007_FD_187696 | JGI IMG/M metagenome (GOLD analysis project Ga0209415, IMG submission 187696) | Peat soil microbial communities from Weissenstadt, Germany - SII-SIP-2007 (SPAdes) (version 2) | ecosystem: Environmental > Terrestrial > Soil > Wetlands > Peat | place: Germany...
TGGCGCGCCCGGAGAGATTCGAACTCCCAACCCCCAGATCCGTAGTCTGGTGCTCTATCCAATTGAGCTACGGGCGCAGCCAGGCGCGGGGATGTAGCGGAAGCCCTCCGGAGCGGCAAGTGCCGGCCACCGGGGCCATCGGGTGAGCCAAGGAAGGCCAGGGGCTTTGCCCCTGGACCCCACCAAGGGGCGCTGCCCCTTGGATCCCCGCCAAGGGGCGGAGCCCTGACCTTCCCTGGCTCACCCGATGGCCCCGGTAGCCGGCACTTGCGACGCCGGGGCGCAGGTGTTAGTGGCCGGCCGCTTGTGCGGTGGGGCTTTGGCCGATGTCGTCGACGTTTGAGACGGTTGCCGGGATCATTTCCGAGACCTGCGACATTCCGCGTGAGAAGATCACGCCGGAAAGTCATGCGATCAATGACCTGGGCATCGACAGCCTGGATTTCCTGGACGTGGCGTTCGCGATCGACAAGGCCTTCGGGATCAAGATGCCGCTCGAGCAATGGACGCAGGACGTCAACGAGGGGAAGGTCTCGTCGGACCGCTATTTCGTGCTACAGGGTCTGTGCGCCAACATCGATGCGTTGGTGGCGGCGAAGACCGCCTGACCGCGCGGGATGCGTCTCGAATATTTCCAGATGGTGGACCGGATCAGCCTGCTCGATCCGGTGGCGCGGATTGCCCGCGCGGAGTGTCTTGTGCCCGAGGAAAGCCCGGTGTTCGAGGGCCATTTTCCCGGCCATCCGCTGGTCCCCGGGGTGTTGCTGGTCGAGACGATGGCGCAGATCGGCGGCTGGCTGGTGCTGGCGACGTTGCGGTTCACCCGCATGCCGTTCCTGGTCCAGGTGAAGGAGGCGAAGCTGCGCGCGTTCGTGGTGCCCGGGCAGATGCTGGAGGCGGAGGCGACCCTGTTGCATGACGGGTCGGGGTTTGCCGTGGTGGAGGGGCGGATCAGGTCCGACGGCAAGAAGGTGGCCGAGGCCGAGATCACCTATCGGGTGGTGCCGTTTCCCAACGAGACGCTGCGGGGCGAGATGCTGAAGATCGCGCGACGCATCGCGGTGCCGGAGGTGTTTTTCGATGCCGCCTGAGCGGGACCCGATCACCACGAGTCCGCGGGACGCGATCACCACGAGTTCGCGGGACGCGCTGATCACCGGGATCGGCCTGGTGTCCTGCCTGGGCGAGGGCGAGACGGCGCACTGGGCGGCGCTGGACGCACCGGACGGGTTTTGCCCCGTGGTGGATGTGGCACGGTTCGCACCGTGGATGGTGCATCCGATGGCCGCGCTGGAGCTGGACAAGCAGATCCCCAAGCGTGGCGACCAGCGGCAGATGGAGCCGTGGCAGCGCATCGGCGTGTACGCCGCCGGGTTGGCGCTGGAGGCGGCCGGGGTGAAGGGCAACGCCGAGCTGCTCGGGCGGATGGGCATGATCGTCGCGGCGGGCGGCGGCGAGCGGGACTATGCGGCGGACGCGGCGATCCTGTCGGCGCTGCCGGGGGCGGCCGATCCGGGCACGCTGCTGAACGAGCGGCTGATGAGCGACCTGCGCCCGACGCTCTTCCTGGCGCAGTTGTCCAATCTGCTGGCGGGCAACATCTCGCTGGTGCACGGCGTGGTCGGGTCGTCGCGCACCCTGATGGGCGAGGAGGCGTGCGGCGCCGACGCGGTGCACGTGGCCTGTGCGCGGATCGCGGCCGGCCAGGGCGACGTCATGCTGGTCGGCGGGTCGTACAACGCGGAGCGGCCGGATGTCCTGCTGCACTACGAGATGGGCGGGCTGAACCGCAAGCAGCCGTTCGCAGGGGTGTGGGAGCGGCAGGCGGCCGGCGGCGGCCTGGTGCTGGGATCGGTCGGCTGCTTCCTGGTGATCGAGAGCCGCGCGCATGCCGCTTCCCGCGGTGCGGCGCCGGTGGCGCGCATCGTCGGCGTGGCGACGGACCGGTGCCGTCGCCAGCCGGGGCAGGCGACGGCAAACGCAACGCGACAGCTTTCCGGGTTCGCGGCGGCGCTGGATCGTGGCGTGGCCGCGGTGGTATCCGGCGCGTCGGGTGCGCCGATGCCGACCCAGGAGGAACGGGCCTGGCTGCGTGGGCTGGACCTGCCGGTTCGGGCGGTGGCGACGGCGCTTGGCCATTCGCTGGAGCCGGCGTTTCCCGCCGCGCTGGCGTTGGCGGCGATGGTGGTGGCCAGGGGGCGCCTGTTCGGGCCCCTGGAACCGGATGAGGCGCCGATGGCCGGGCCGCTGCGCCAGGCGCTGGTGACCGGCTGGGGCCATTGGCGCGGCGAGGTCTTGGCCCTGGTGACGCATGCCTGAGGCGATGGGGCCTGAGGGGATGGCGCACCCGAGTCGGGGCACATCCGAGGGGACGGCGCATGGGTGATCAAGACAGTCACGGCCGGCCGACGGTGGTGGTCACCGGCATGGGGGTGCTCACCTCGCTCGGCCAGGGGCAGGCGGACAACTGGCGGGCGTTGACGGCGGGCGTGTCGGGAATTCGGCGGATCAGCCGGTTTCCGATCGGCGGATTGAAGACCACCATCGCGGGCACCGTGGATTTCGTGCCGGTGGAGGAGATGTCGGCCCCGGCCCTGTCCGAACGGATCGCCGAGCTGGTGATCGAAGAGGCGCTGAGCGAGGCGGCGATCGGCGGGCAGGCCGGTGCTTCCGCGGGCGATTTTCCCGGCCCGATGTTCCTCGCCTTCCCGCCGGTGGAGCTGGAATGGGCGCAGCGGACGGCGTTGGCCGCGGCGGCGGGCGCCAACGAGAGCGTCAGCTATGACGACCTGCTGCGCGCGGCCGGGACCGGCAAGTTCGCGCGGTGGTATGAGCGCTTCCTGTTCGGCTCGATCGCGGAGCACCTGGCCGAGCGGTTTGGCACCAAGGGCTCGCCGATCGGCACCAACACCGCCTGCGCCTCCGGCGGCACGGCGATCCAGCTTGGGGTCGAGGCGATCCGCCGCGGCGAATGCGAGGCGGCGCTGTGCGTCGGCACCGATGCCTCGATCAATCCGGAGAGCCTGATCCGGTTTTCGCTGCTGTCGGCGCTGTCCACCCGCAACGATCCGCCGGCGAGCGCGGCGCGGCCGTTCAGCAAGGACCGCGACGGGTTCGTGATGGCCGAGGGCGGTGGCGCGCTGGTGCTCGAAAGCCTGGCGCATGCGCGGGGGCGCGGGGCCAAGGTGCTGGGCGTGCTGGAGGGCTGCGGCGAGCGGGCGGATGGTTTCCACCGCACCCGGTCCTCGCCCGATGGCAAGCCGATCATCGCGTGCATGCGGCATGCGTTGGAGGATGCCGGAATGGCGCCGGAGCAGGTGGATTACATCAATGCGCACGGCACCGGGACGCCGGAAAACGACAAGATGGAGTGGCTGGGCGTGTCCGCCGTGTTCGGCGAGCGGGCTGGCAGCATTCCGATCTCGTCGAACAAGTCGATGATAGGCCACACGCTGACCGCGGCCGGCACGGTGGAGGCGATCTTCTCGCTGCTGACGATCCGGCATGGGCGGTTGCCGCCGACGATCAACTACGAGACGCCAGATCCGACGCTGCCGGTGGACTGCGTGCCGAACGTGGCGCGCGATGCGCGCGTGGCGCACGCGATTTCGAATTCGTTCGGGTTCGGTGGGCAGAATGTCTGCCTGGTGCTCGGCGCGCCGGGCTGAGAGGGATGGCCCGGGAGGCGTGGGCCAGCCCGCGAATGGGCTGGCCCGCCTTCTACCGACGGGTTATCGTGACCTTGACGCTGACGCGCAAGATCACCACTATCCGTGGCCAGAGGGCGCGATGGTTGCTCATCGTATCCTCCTCGGACGCCGGTCGGGCCAATCCCGGCCGGCGTCCTTATTTTCGGGCCATCATTGCTAACGAAAGGCTGACAGGACCGTGGCCGTGATCCGCGCCTTGCAGTTGCTCGCCGACCGCGAGGTCGCGGTGGTGGAGCGCGACGAACCACCGCCGCCCGGCCCCGGGGAAGTACGATTGCGTGTGCGCAGCGTCGGGCTGAACCACATCGACGTGTGGGGTTTTCGCGGCATGGCGTTCGCCAAGCGGCAACTGCCGCTGACCGTCGGCGCCGAGGCCGCCTGCGAGGTCATCGCGGTCGGCGATGGCGTCGACGGGCTGGCGCCGGGCGATCGTGTCGTGCCGTTCGCCGCGCTGACCTGCGGCACCTGCCGGTTCTGCATGCGCGGGCAGGACAACCTCTGCGCCAATGTCGCCGGCGTGCGCGGATTCCATGTCGACGGATTCGCGCAGGAGATCACCAACCACCCTGCCCGTCTTGTGGTAAAAATTCCCGCCGGCGTCGCGCTGCACGACGCGGCCTGCGTCGCGGTCGCCTACGCAACGGTCGAGCACATGCTGTTCGACAACGCGCAACTGGAACCCGGCGAGTGGGTGCTGGTGCATGCCGGCGGCTCGGGCATCGGCTCCATCGCGATCAAGGTGGCGAAATCCATCGGCTGCACGGTGATCACCACGGTGGGCAGCGCCGACAAGATGGTGAAGGCCAAGGCGCTCGGCGCCGATCACGTGATCAACTACCGCGAGGATCGTTTCGAGGGCGTGGTGCGCAAGCTGACCGGCAAGCGGGGCGTCGATGTCGTGTTCGAGCATGTCGGCGCCGACACGTGGCAGGGCTCGCTGCTGTCGCTGCGCCGCGGCGGGCGGCTGGTGACCTGCGGCGCGACCTCGGGGCCGGGGGGAAACATCAACCTGATGCAGTTGTTCCAGCAGCAGTATCGCATCATCGGCAGTTTTGGCGCGCCGCTCTCGGCCGTTGCGCGTGCGCTGGCGCGGATCGCCGCCGGCGTGACGCCGGTAATCGACACAGTGTTCCCGCTGGAAGAGGTCCGCGCGGCGCTGGAGCGGCTGGAACATCGCGACGTGTTCGGCAAGCTGCTGGTTGATCTCTAGCGCGATGCGTTGGCTGTAACGCGATGTGCGGGCGGTACGCGATGCGCCGGCAACTGGCGCGGTATGGCGACCGCATCCTCGGGCGGCTGGTGCACTATCTTATCGCGCTGCTGCGCCGCGCCGATCCGGACCGGGCGTCGGATTTCTGCGGTGCCATGGCGCGGCGCGTCGGGCCGTGGCTGCCGGCGCATCGCACCGGGCGGGCCAATCTGCGGGCCGCCTATCCCGACAAGGACGCCGCCTGGATCGAGACCACGCTGCGCGGCGCGTGGGAGAATCTTGGCCGCGTCGCCGGCGAATACGTGCACCTCGATCGGATCTGGGACTTCGATCCCAAGGATCCCGACACCGGGCGCATCATCTGCGATGGCATTCCGCTGTTCACGGAGCTGCTGAACGATGGCAAGCCGGCGCTGTGCTTCGCCGCGCATCTGGGCAACTGGGAACTGCCGGCGATCGCCGCGCGCGCGCACGGGCTGGCCTCGGCGGTGATCTACCGGATGCCGAACAACAAGGCGGTGGCGAAGGAGATCGTGGCGATCCGCGCGCCGCTGATGGGGCGGCTGATCCGCAGCCGCGCCGAGGCGGCGTTGGAGATGGCCGCCGCATTGGGGCGCGGCGAGCATCTCGGCATGCTGGTCGACCAGCGCTGGTCGCGCGGCGTCGACATCACCTTCTTCGGCCGGCGCTGCAAGGCGAACCCAACGCTGGCGCGCCTGGCGCGGCAGGTCGACTGCCCGGTGGTCGGCGTGCGGGTGATCCGCCTGCCCGATCACCGCTTCCGCATGGAGGCGACGGGTCCGATCACACTGCCGCGCGATGAACGCGGCGTGATCGACGTGCCGGCGGCGACGCAGTTGATCAACAGCATCGTCGAGGGCTGGATTCGCGAGCATCCGGAGCAGTGGCTATGGTTCCACCGGCGCTGGCGCTGAACCGGTTTGGGGCGCGGAATTGGCGCCCGCAAAAATATCCCCCACAAAGATGGCATGGTATGGCCACAATCCCGGGATTTGGGCGTTCTGCACCGTCGAGAGGAGAACAAGAAGATGCGTCAATTCATCCTGCCCTTCACCTTGCCCTGGGCGCTGCTGTTCGCCCTGGCCTCCGGCGTCGCTCTGGCGCAGTCGGGCGTCCCCGTCGGGCCGCAGGGCGTGCCGCCCGGCGCCAATCCAGCGACGGGCGCGCGTCCCGGCAATGCCATCGGCACCGGAATGTCGCTGCCGATGGGCACCACCGCCAGCAACATCGATCCGACCGATACGCGCTCGGAGATCGCAACGAACCTGCCGTCGCCGGAGCTTCCCGAGGGTGCCCCGGCGCAGGACTACCTGATCGCCGCGCGTAACGCCCTGGCCGCCGGCAGGACCGGGGAGGCGCAACAGTCGCTGGAGATGGCGGAGACCCGGCTGCTCGACCGCTCGGTGCCGCTGTTCCAAACCAACACGCCCAGCGCCAACCTGGTGGTGTCGCAGATCTCGCAGGCGCTGCAGGCGTTGGCGGCGGGTGACAGGGTGCAGTGCATGACGTTGATCGAGGCGGCGATTCCGAACGCGAAGGCGGCGGAGGCGGCGGCAAACTAGAACGTTGTCGACCTGACCGGAGAACCGGCGCGCGTTAAGCCTGTCATCGCGCGCACCTGTCATTGCGAGCGTCGCGAAGCAATCCCCCGACGGGTGTGCACCTGGATGGGGTTTGCTGCGCCTGCCCTCGGGCGCTTGACCCGAGGGTCGCTGCGCTCCTCGCAATGACAGACACAGTGCGCGTCTGTATAATGGCGCGCCACGCTGTCGGGGGAACGCGCCATGATGCCGGCCGAGTTTGATGTCACGGGAAAAGTCGTCTTCATCACGGGGGCCGGACGCGGCATCGGCAAGGGAATTGCCCAGGTGCTCGCGGAGGCCGGCGCCGACGTCGCGCTCAATGCGTTGACGCCGAAATACGTCACGCCGACGGCGGCGGAGATCGCGGCTGCGTCCGGACGGCGCGTCGTGCCCATCGTCGCCGACGTGACGCAACCGGACGCGGTCCGGCGCGCCGTCGAGCAGGTCCTGACCACCTTCGGGCGCATCGACGTGCTGGTGAACGCGCTGGGGGATTCCATCCGCAAGCCGCTGGTCACGCTGCCCGGCAAGGCAGACAGCGGCGTCGGCGTGTCCGACGACGAGCTGCGGTTCATCATGGACGTCAACCTGACCGAGGCACTGCTGTGCACCCGCGCCGTCGGGGCGCACATGCTGGCGCGTCGTTCCGGGAAAGTGATAAACATCGCGTCGTGGACCACGCATTCGGGCGGGCGGGAGATGGTGATCTACACGACGGCGAAGACCGCGCTCGCCGGGTTCACCCGGGCGCAGGCGCTGGAGTGGGCGCCCTATGGCGTGCAGGTGAATGCCATCGCACCCGGGCTGTTTCCGGATGTGGTGACCGCGGGGGAACAACGGTTCCGGCAGCTTACGCAGCGCGCGGAGCAGACGGTGCCGCTCGGGCGGGCGGGACGGCTGCGGGAGGTCGGGCTGCTGGCGCTGTACCTCGCGTCGGGGGCTTCGGACTATATGACCGGGCAGACTATTCTGCTCGACGGCGGGCTGGGGTTGTAGCGGGTGGGTCGGTGCACTCGCTCAGCCAGCGATACCAATCATCACGCGACAGCCGCAAGGCCGCCACGCGCTATGGCGTCGGAGCGGGCTCCGGCACCAGGTCCTCGATCCGTAGCCGCAAAGCCTCGGCCAGCCGCGCATAGAGCGTGACGTCCCCGGTCCGCTTGCCCGCCTCGAGCTGGGCCAGGTAGGGCTGTGAGATGTCAAGTTCGGTGGCGAGCTGCGCCTGCGTCATGCCGCGGCGCTTTCGCCAGTAGGCGAGCGGCGTCGGCGCGGCGAGATAGTCGTCGAGCTCGGCGTCGGTCAGTGTATCCGCCCCGGCCGCGACCTCGCGCATCGCCGCGGCATGATCGCGGGCGTCCAGGAGATCCTGGTACTCCTGTCGGCTCAACACCACGAGCTCGTCGCCGCTCGGCGAAACGATTGTCTGAATGCCCATTCCTGTCTCCGCTCAGTCGTAGGCCGACCCTCTCGGCCGCACCTTGGTGACCGTGATCAACTCGGCCGTCTCCTCGAAGATCGCCCGGAAGTCGCCGACGCGCATGCGCAGCAATGTTGCGCCGACCAGTGGCGTTACGTTGTTGGCGTGCGCCGCCGGGTTGGCGGCGTAATCGCTGACCGCTCTGCGCACGCGGGCCGCGACGTTGCCGTGCCGCTTGAGGTCGCGCGCCGCTTCCTTCGTGTAACGGACGGCCTTCATGAAGGGGATATAGCGGATTGCTATATTTAATGCAAAGCCTGTTCGTCATGCACGGTGGAAATCATGATCGGCCTTTCGGGAACGCACCCGATGCGCCCGACCGTCGACCCTGGCGAGCAGGAGGGTGGACCAACACACCTGCTGGGGCTGGGCCGGTTTTGCCCGGCGCCGGTCAGCTCCCGGCCGCGCCGGTACCCCTTGGAGCGGGCCGTGCGGCGCAGCATGCCGATCCGAGATGCTGCCGTTCAGGCTGTACCCCGCTGTTATCCTGCATGTTCGGTTGTCAATGCCAAGCCGTCCCGATGAGAGGCGTTTTCGTTCGGACGCTCACGCGGGTATCCTCATCATCAACTCACAGATCCCCATCGGCACGGTCAGTGATGACTACCACCCAACGCCCCTTGATCCTCGCTCTGCTCCTCATGGTAGCCGTAGGCTCCGCAGCTCCGTCCATCGCCGCCGTTCCAGCCGCCGTCGCGGCTTATGAAAAGGGCATGGCCGATCAGTGTCGGGAGGTGGGCGGAAAACCTGGCCCGGCTGGAGCGGCTGCTGGTCTCCACCCCATTCTCGTTGTCCATGGCGATTTGAATGGCGACGGAATAGACGATTGGGCAATTGACGAAGGGGCTTTCTATTGTGCCGGTGCGGTCAGCATCGTTGGCGGCTCAGGTGGGTCGCAAGTAATCCTGTTCGTTGGGCTGCCGAACGGGGACGCACTGCGAGACTCTCAATTTGGAGCCTATAGTATGAGGCTGGAGCAAACTGGCGTCGAGGCTACCCTTTGGCTTGGGGTGGGTGGCCGCCTTTGCGGCCAGCAAAACCCAACGAGTAGAGCCGATTCCATTCTTTGCGAGCGCCCCTTGGTCTGGAATAAGACCACGAATCATTTCGAATTCGCTCCCCTCGCCGCCGTGAGGTTCCAACCGACTGCCCCAGGGAAATGAGGCGAACGATCAAGCCTCGGTTCCGTTGAACCAATTCTGTGGATTGGGCGGGCACTCGCGGCGTAGCGTCCTCGGTTGCACCCCGACTTATACACCGCCAGAATATTGCCAATCCCGGAGCCCAGCCCTTGCCCGCCTCCTGCCAGCGCTGCCAAGCCGCCACGCGCGCTCAGGAAACGATGCCGAGCAGCCGCGCCGCGGTGCCGCCGAGGATGGCGATCCGCTCGTCGTCGCTCAATCCCGGCGTGCTGAGCACAAGGTCGACCTCGGTGCTGGTCCACGGGAACGGGTAGTCGGTGCCGATCATGATCTGGCCAGGGCCGGTTTCCGCGATCAGGTGGCGCAGCGCCTCGGGCGTGAACACGATCGTATCGAAATAGAGTTGACCGTCCCGCAGATACGCGGTCGGATTTTTCTTGGGCAGCGGCCCGACCCGGTCGGGGAAGCAGCTTATCACCGCGTCGGAGCGGTTGGCGTAGGACGGCAGGAAGCCACCGCCATGCGCGGCACAGATCTTCAGCCCGGGAAACCGGTCGAGCGTGCCTTCGAAGATCAGGTGCGACAGCGCAATGGTGGTTTCCAGCGGATTGCCGATCGTATTGGTCAACAACCCGCTGCCCCCGAGCCGCCCGCTCGGTTCCAGCTCGCGCGTTCCGAGCGGGTGCATGAAGACAAGAACGCCGAGCTCCTCGCATTTGGCCCAGAACGGATGGAATCTGGGATTGGCCAGCTCCTCGCCGGCGACGCTGCCGCCGACGCCGACACCGCGGAAGCCGAGCTTCTTGACCGCGTAGTCCACCTGTTCCGCGGCGAGATCGGGATGCTGCAATGACGCGGTCGCGAAGGCGACGAAGCGGTCGGGATTGGCCGCGCAGAATTCCACCAACGTCTCGTTCTGGACCCTGATCAGCTCGGCGGCGGCGTCGCGCCCGGCGCGGTACCAGTAGGGGTTGATGCTCAGCGCCTCGACGTCGATGCCCTGCGCGTCCATCGCCGGGATGCGCGTTCTGGTGTCGGCCATCAGCAATCCCGGCGCTTCGAGCGGATGATTGATCAGCGCCGCAGCCGCCGGAACGATGCAGTGGGCGTGCACGTCGACGGTCTTGACCCGCTTGCCGTTGACCACGACCTCGCGCCGGCGCGGGTGCGCATGCGGGTGGGCGTCCGGCGCCGGCGCGGCGCTGGTCATCGCGCAGCCGACGAAGGCGATGCCGGCCAGAGCGTTGGTGAGCAGATCCGCGGTTATCGGCATTTCCGTCCCTCCTTCGTGGTTTGGCAGTCAGTATCGCTGTCACGCCATCCCTGTCATGCCGCCCGTGTCATGCCGCCCCTGTCATTGCGAGGAGCGCAGCGACGAAGCAAACTCCGTCCCCCGAGGCGGGAGATTGCTTCGTCGCTGCGCTCCTCGCAACGACAGGTGGGGGGGACATGACAGGGGGGGACAGCGGACGCTGACTCTCGCCCGTCACGCTGATAGCGCTCCAGCCGGCTACTCCGCGGCTGCCCGTGTGGGCGCACCGATCGCGCCGGATGCCTCGATTTCGGCGATGCGAGCCGGGTCGAAGCGCAGCACATCGCGGAGAATTTCCCCGGTGTGCTCGCCCAGCAGCGGGGACCGTTTCACCTCGGAAACGCTGGCGGACATCTTGATCGGGTTGCCGACGCTGAGATATTTGCCGCGCGTCGGGTGATCGACCTCGACCACCGTGCCGGTGTCGCGCAACGATTGTTCCTCGGCGATCTCCTTCATCGACAGGATCGGGCCGCAGGGAATGTCGTATTTGTTGAGGATGTCCATGGCCTCGAATTTGTCTTTGGTCATGGTCCAGTGCTCGATCGTATCAAAGATCTCCTTCAGCTTCGGCAGCCGCGCCGCCGGCTTGGCGTAGCCGGGATCGGTCTTCCACTCCGGCTTGCCGATCACGTCGCAGATCGGCTCCCACACCGGGGCCTGGCAGATGAAGTAGATGTAGGCGTTGGGATCGGTCTCCCAGTCCTTGCATTTCAGAATCCAGCCGGGCTGGCCGCCGCCCGAGGCATTGCCGGCGCGCGGCACGGCATCACCGAACGTGCCATGCGGGTACTGCGGATATTCGGTCAGCGGCCCGTGCGCCAGACGTTGCTGGTCGCGCAGCTTGACGCGGCACAGGTTCAGCACGCCGTCCTGCATGGCGACCGAAACTTTTTGGCCAAGCCCGGTGGCGTTGCGCTGGAACAGCGCGCAGACGATGCCGAGGGCGAGATGCAGGCCGGTGCCGGAATCGCCGATCTGCGCGCCGGTCACCAGCGGCGGGCCGTCATCGAAGCCGGTGGTGGACGCGGAGCCGCCGGCGCACTGCGCGACGTTCTCGTAGACCTTGCAGTCCTCGTATGGGCCGGGCCCGAACCCCTTGATCGAGGCCATGATCATCCGCGGGTTCAGCGCGTGGACGCGTTCCCAGGTGAAGCCCATGCGATCGAGCGCGCCGGGGGCAAAATTCTCCACCAGCACGTCGCAGGTCTGGATCAGCGCCTCGATGACCTCCTTGCCCTTGGGGTGCTTGCTGTCGACGGTGATCGAACGCTTGTTGTGGTTGAGCATGGTGAAATACAGGCTGTCCACCTTGGGGATGTCCTGCAATTGCCCGCGCGTGATGTCGCCGACCCCCGGTCGTTCCACCTTGATCACGTCGGCGCCGAACCACGCCAGCAACTGCGTGCAGGTCGGGCCCGACTGCACATGGGTAAAATCGAGAATGCGGACGCCGTCGAGTGCCTTCATCTTATGCTCCTCCCTTCTTCGTCAGGGTACTTTTCGGGTTGAGATTGCCGATGTTGCCACTCTCGCTGCCCGCCGCCGGGTCGATCACCGCGTTGATGAGCGTGGGCTTTCCGGAGTCCATGGCCGCGTCGACAGCACGCTTCAGTTCGTCCGGCGTGGTCGCATTGACGCCAACCCCGCCGAACCCCTCGATCATCCGGTCGTAGCGGGCACCCTTGACGAACGCGGTCGTGGCTGCGTCCGCGCCGCCGCTCGGATTGACACCATCGCCGCGATAGATGCCGTCGTTGTTGAACACAACGACGCAGACCGGCAGGTTGTAACGGCAGATCGTCTCCACCTCCATGCCGGAGAAGCCGAACGCGCTGTCGCCTTCGACGGCGAGTACCGGCTTTCCGGTCTCGATCGCCGCGCCGATGGCAAAGCCCATGCCGATGCCCATCACGCCCCAGGTGCCGACATCCAGGCGTTTTCGAGGTTGATACATGTCGATCACGCCGCGGGCCTGGTCGAGCGTGTTCGCCCCCTCGTTCACCAGGATCGCGTCCGGCCGCTCCTTGATCACGTCGCGCAGCACGCGCAGTGCGGAGTGATAGTCCATCGGGATCGAGTTTTTGCCGAGCCTGGTCGCCATCCTGGCAATGTTGGTTTCTTTCTTTACCCGGATCGCTTCCGTCCATTCCGCCGGCGGCTGCTTCCAGTCTTCCCCCATGCCGCGCAGCAGCGCGGCCACGCAGGAGCCGATATCGCCCACCAGCGGCGCGGCGATCTCGACGTTGCTGTCCATCTCGCGCGGCTCGATGTCGATCTGGATGAACTTCTTCGAGCCCGGCGGCCCCCA
>Ga0209415_10014705_pt1 | contig 12764 bp, 10 predicted proteins | sample PeaSoiSIISIP2007_FD_187696 | JGI IMG/M metagenome (GOLD analysis project Ga0209415, IMG submission 187696) | Peat soil microbial communities from Weissenstadt, Germany - SII-SIP-2007 (SPAdes) (version 2) | ecosystem: Environmental > Terrestrial > Soil > Wetlands > Peat | place: Germany...
GAACCCGCTGACGCCGATCCGGCTGGCGGTGGGCCGACTCCAGCGCGACGCACCGCCGACGTTGCGCGAGACCGTGGAGGTCCTGGCGACCGAGTCGGCTCGGCTAGAGGAGATGGCACGCAGCTTCTCTCAATTCGGCCGACTCCCCGAGGGCCCAGCGGCCGACATCGATATCGGCGACATGGCGCGCTACGCGGCACGGGCTACCGTGCCCGCGACCATCCATGTCACCGTGGAAGTCGACGACCCGGTCCCGCTCGTTCACGGACACTATGACGCCCTCGCCCGCGCGCTCACCAACGTGCTGCTCAACGCCTGCGACGCCTGTGCGCACGGCGGGACGATCGACGTGCGCGTCGCGCGCGCGGCGATGCACCCGCCGGGGGGCAACGGCGCGCCCGACATCGAGGCCGTCCGGATCGTCGTGCGAGACACCGGGGCCGGCATCCCAGCCGAGCGCATCGCGCACGTCTGGGAGCCGTACGTCACCCACAAGGCCGGAGGCACTGGGCTCGGGTTGGCGATCACACGTCAAACGGTCGAGGCACACGGCGGCCAGGTCGCGCTGACGAGCGTCCTCGGCCAAGGGACTGAGGTGTCGTTCACCTTGCCCCTGACTGGCCGTTGATGGCCTCCGTCCTGATCGTCGACGACGAGCCCAACATCCGGCGGATGCTCGGAGCGTTGCTCGCCGCCGAAGGGTACGAAGTGCGAGACGCACCCGACGGGGCCGCGGCCATTGCCGCGGCTGCGGAGAGTGTCCCCGATGTCGTGCTGCTGGACCTCATGATGCCGGGGGCGCTCGATGGCCTGGCGACTTTGGGTCGTCTCCGCGAACGCGACGGCGACCTGCCGGTGATCATGATGAGCGGGCGAGCCGGCCTGAGCGACGCGGTGCGTGCCACCAAGCTGGGCGCATTCAATTTTCTCGAGAAGCCATTGTCACCCGAGACCGTGCTGCTGGCGATCGGAGCCGCGCTCGAGCTGCGACGAGCACGCGCGGCGGCGCGGACGCTGCGCGAGGAGCTGGGCCTCAGCGGTCCGCTCGTCGGAACCAGCGCTCCGATGCAGCAGGTGCGTGAGCTGATTGCCCGCGTCGCACCCAGCGATTCGCGCGTCCTCATCACCGGCGAGTCGGGCACCGGCAAGGAGCTCGTCGCGGTGGCCATCCACTCGGGAAGCCCGCGGCGGGATCGGCCGTTTGTGCGCGTGAACTGCGCCGCGATCCCGCGTGACCTCGTGGAAAGCGAGATGTTCGGGCACGAACGCGGTGCCTTTACCGGCGCGATCGACCGCCGCATCGGCCGCTTCGAGATGGCGCATACCGGGACGCTCTTCCTGGACGAGGTGGCCGACCTCGGCCCCGAGGCGCAGGCCAAGCTGCTGCGTGCCATCGAGGCCAAGGAGATCGAACGCGTGGGAGGGACCCGGACGATCCGCACCGACGTGCGCATCGTCGCCGCCACCAACAAGGACCTGCCGCGAGCAGTCGCCGACGGAACGTTTCGGGAAGACCTGTATTTTCGGCTGGCGGTGATCCCGATCGCGCTGCCGCCGCTGCGCGATCGACCGACTGACATTCCCGCCCTCGTACACCACTTCACGGCGCAGCATCGGACCCGCACCGGGCGGGCCGTCCAGGCCTGGAGCAGCGAAGCCCTGCTCGCGCTCACCGCCTACCGATGGCCTGGCAACGTCCGTGAGCTGGCCAACATCGTCGAGCGCATTGCCATTCTCCATGCCGGTGACGTCGTCTTGGAAGCAGATGTCCGTGCCGTGCTGCCGCTCGATTCGACTGCCGAGTCGGCGTCGCGGAGTCCGGAAGGGGCGCTCAGCGACACGGCCACACGGACCGCGCCGCTCCGACTGGAGCCGTCGCTCGACCGCGGCGGCGACCGAGCGGTGCAGGACACGGCGGCAGACACGCCGCTTGCCGATGCACTCGATGCCTACGAGCGCGGGCTGATTACCCACGCGCTGGCCGCGGCCGATGGCAACGTGACGGAGGCCGCCCGTCGGCTGCAGACCGATCGCCCAAACCTCTATCGTCGAATGCGCCGACTCGGCATCGCCCTTGGCATGATCATCGCCGGGGCCGTGGCGATCGGAGCGGCGATCGGTCTGATGCCGCTCGTCGCGGTCGCACAGCGCAGCGACACGACGTCACGGCCGAACACCGCGCCGGATTCCGCCGCCGCTGCGCGCCCGGGCAGCGACACGCTGCGGACCAGCCGCGCCGACACGACGCCTGCGGCCGTCGACGCGTGGTGGCGCCGGTGGCTCAAGCCGACGCATCCGCCGACGTTCATCGCGATGTCGCTCTCCTCCGCGCACACATACAACCGCGCCGAAGGGCTGCCCCTGTACGCCGGTCCGATCGGCCGACGTGCCTTGCCCTGGGGCAGCATCTCGGGCGATGCGTACGGGATCGTGCGGATCTCCGACAAACTGCGCTGGGATAATGACCACATCGGCGAAGCGGCGCACGCCGAACTCACCGTGAATGCGGGGCCCGAACGGACCATCGGCATCGGGGCACGACTCTACGACGTGATCGATCCTGTGGAATCGTGGCAGTTGTCGGACGCCGAAGTGGGCCTCGGCACGCTGTTCTTGCACCGTGACTATCGCGACTACTTTGCCCGGCATGGCGCCACTGGCTACCTCAACCTGGCCGCCAATGCCAGCACCTCGCTCTCGCTGTCCTATGCCGACGAGCGGTGGGCCAGCCGGCCCGAGCGCAACCCGTTCACTCTGTTTCGGAACGCCACCTCCTGGCGCCCCAACCCGCAAATCGACGACGGCGTATTCCATCTCGCCGGCGCGCATTTCAAGCTGGACACGCGCAACGACGAGAACGACCCGTGGGTCGGGTGGTACGCGACGGTCGACATCGAACGGGGCGCTGGCGTCGTCACCAGCTTCGGACCGCGGAGCGTCGAAACACCGCCCGTGGTGCCGCCCGGTGGCTCGGACGTCCGTTATGTGACCGGATTCCTCGACGGCCGCCGCTACAACCGCATCGGCCCAACCGAGCAGCTCAATTTTCGGCTCGTCGTCGCCGGTTGGCTGGGCGGCGGTGAATTGCCGCTGGAGCAGCGGCTGTCCGTCGGCGGCGCCGGGACGTTGCCGGGCTTCGCCTTTCGAAATTCCGGACCTGGGACGACCGATGTCGCTGCCTGTTCGACGGGGCCCGGCGGCCCCCCACCCGGCGGGCCGGCCCAATGCGAGCGCATTGCCCTTGCCCAAGTGGAGTTTCGTCACGACCTGCGGATCGGACTCGCCGACCTGGTGCGCGGTGTCCCGCCCGAGGGGGCGTGGATCCTCTTCCTGGATGCCGGGCGCGGATGGCTCGTCGGCCAACCGGACGGCACACTCCGCTACCGGGCGGCGACCCTCCCGCCGCTCGGGACCTATCGCACTGATGCCGGCGTCGGCGTCGCCATCGGCCCGTTCGGGTTCTACGTGGCTCAACCGGTCGCACCCTGGTCTGACGAGGCCGGGCCACGGTTCGTGATCCGGCTGCAGCAACGGTTCTGATCCATGCGCGCGGGACTGATCGTCGGAGCGCTCGTGATGTTGGCCGCGACTGTTCCGGCTGGCGCTCAGGGGACGCCGCGTTTGGCCATCGACCTGCGCGCGGCGCCGGATCCACCATCCGCGTCAGTCGGCGCCCCGGGCGAACGCGCGAGCCCCACCACCGGACCGCCGGCGTTCCTCGGTCCCGCCGTGCGCTGTCTCGATGTCCTCAGCGACGGTCAGACTCGCGATCTCCTGCGCAACGGCTTTCCAGCCCGCCTCCACTTCCGCTTGGAGCTGTGGCACACGACCGGAGTGTTCGACGCAGTCGACGGCACGCGCGAATGGGATGTCATCGTGCGCTATGACCCGCTGAAGAAGCGCTTTCGAGCCGTGCGCCTGTACGAAGACAGTGCCTCGGTCATCGGAGATTTCGAGGACTTCCCCGCACTGGCGGCGGCCGTCGCGACTCCGCTCGTCGTCCCCCTGGCCCCAACGCGGCACGGCCGGCGGTACTACTACAACGCGGTGCTCGATGTCGAAATGCTCTCGTTGAGCGACCTCGACGAAGTCGAACGCTGGTTGCGCGGGGAGCTCGGCCCGGCCGTCCGTGGCAAGCGCAATCCCACCGGGGTGGTCGGCCGCGGAGTCCGCACGTTGTTGTTGCGGCTGTTCGGCGCCGAGCGCCGGCACTACGAGGTGAAGTCGAAGCTGTTCAGAGGATAGGTCAGCCCGCCGCCTTCATCCCCTTGGCGCCCTTCTGCTCCAATTCCTCCAACTGGTGCAACGTCTCAGCACCGTAGAACAGCTTGATGTAGCGGGCTTGGATCGGCGTCAGACGCCGAACGGCCCAGCTGAGATGCACGAAGTGAGGCTCGACCGGCAGCGACAGCGGATGCATCCCGATTTCTTCGGGCAGGCGATTGGCCTTGCGTGTGTTGCAGGACGCACAGGCCGTCACGACGTTGCTCCAATCGTTGGTCCCGCCGCGGGACAGCGGGATGAGATGATCGCGCGTCAACCCCTCGCGCGGCTTGAGGTCGGCCATCGAGCGCCCGCAATACTGACAGCGGTAGCGGTCGCGGGCAAACAGAAACGTGTTGGTGACCTGGCGCCGGAACCGGCGGGGCACGTGAATGAACTTCGTCAACCGAATGACAATGGGACGCGGCAGCGTGAGCCGCTCGGAGCGCACCACCCGTTCGGCGTCACACTCCACCACTTCGGCCTTGCCGTCGATGACAAGACGCAGCGCGCGCCGCATCGGGACCATCGTGAGCGGCTCGAATGACGCGTTGAGCGCCAGACACCCGGCGATCACACGCACTCCGGCCGCTCGGGCATCATCTTACAGCGACGGCGAGCTCGGGTACCGGTGTCAGCCACCCATAGGGATCCGGATAGCGCCCGCAGGCGATGCCCAAGTACCGATCCTGTACCGCCCGCGTGATCGGACCAGGCTTGCCTTCGCCGACCTGGATATGATCGACCGAACGGACCGGCGTGATCTCGGCGGCCGTGCCGCAGAAGAAGACCTCGTCGGCCATGTACAGGAACTCGCGCGGCAACAACTGCTCGCGCACGGGGTGCCCTAAGTCGGTGAGCAGGCGGACCATCGTATCGCGCGTGATGCCTCCAAGAATCCCCGCTGACACCGGCGGCGTGTAGGCGACCCCGTCGCGCACGATGAAGACGTTCTCGCCCGTGCCCTCGGAGACGTAACCCGCCGCGTCCAGCATGATGCCCTCGACGTATCCGTTGGCCCGCGCTTCCATCAGCGACAGCTGGCCGTTGAGATAGTTCCCGCCGGCTTTGGCCAGCGTCGGGAACGTATCCGGCGCCGCGCGCCTCCAACTGGATACACAGACATCGACGCCCCGCGCCATGGCGTCGTCACCGAGGTACTGTCCGCCCCACGTCCAGGCGATGATGAAGGTCTCCACCGTGTCCGGCCGATCGTCGGGCAGCACCCCCATGCGCTCCCCAGTCCGGATCACCACGGGCCGGAGATAGCACTCATCCAGCTCATTGGCCGCGACGGTGTCGACACAGGCTTGGACCAGGGCGTCGACCGAGTGCCCGGGCGGAATGCGATAGATGCGCATCGAGTCGGCGAGTCGCCGGATGTGATCGCGCAGCCGAAAAATCGCCCCGCCATGCGGCGTCTTGTAGCAGCGGATGCCCTCGAAAACACTGGACCCGTAGTGCACCACGTGGCTGAGCACGTGGATCGTGGCATCCGGCCAATCCACGAGCTGGCCGTCGCGCCAAATCTTTTGAGTGCGCATTCTGCAAAACTAACGCTGCGACAAGCTCTGGCGCCACGCCACGAGCGCCGCCGTGGACTCCGCCACACGTGACGCCAGGCCAGCGATATCCACACCTCGGACCTCCCCGTCGCGGACGAGCTCCCGTCCGGCCACCGTCACCAGGACGGCTGGCGTGGCCGCGGCGGCCAGCGCCGCCTCCCAGGGGTCCTCGATGGCCGTTTGACGGACTGCCGCGAGGGAGAACGCCGCCAGGTCGGCATCCTTGCCCGGCTCCAGCGTCCCGATCCGCGTCTCCAGGCCCAACGCGCGCGCGCCACCAATCGTGGCGAGCGCCACTGCGTCTGCCGGTGTGAGGGCGTCCGGCCGATCGAGCCGCACATTCTGGAGCAGCACCGCCAGACGGCCTTCGCCGAGGATGTCGAGTCGGTCGTTGCTGGCCAGCGAATCGGACCCCAGACCGACGACGACTCCGGCATCGAGCATCTCGCGGACCGGCGCGATTCCGTGCCCGAGCGCTGCGTTGGACGCCGGGCAGTGCGCCACCGGGCACCCGTGCTCCGAGATGAACGCGATGTCCGTCTGGTCGACTTTGACACAGTGGATGAGGAGGGGACGCGCGAGCACGATCCCCAACTCGACCAGCAAGTGGACCGGTGAGTGCGATCGCCGGACCACCGAGATCCCCCGGGCGCGCAGTCCGTCAGCGAACGGCCCTTCGCCCTCGCGCAGCAAGCGAATCTCGGCGTCGCTTTCGGCGAGGTGGATCGCCACCGGCAGGCCCGCACCGAGCGCGTACGCAGCGGTATCGACGAGCAGATCCTCGTGGACGGTGTACGGTGCATGCGGAGACACGCCGAGGCGCACCAGATCGGTCGCCGATGGCCGGAGCGCTTCGATGCGCCCGCGAAGCTCGGCGAGCGCGGCCGACCGCTGCGTGGGCGACGGGCCGAACACTTCTTGGTACATCACGCCGCGCACGCGTAGCTCGTTCAGCGCCTGCAGCACGACACCCGATGCCGACGTGTCGGCGTAGGTGGTAATGCCGGCAACCAAACCCTCGACGATCCCCCACCGCGCCGCATCGAGCATCGCCCCATCGGTCAGGACCGCCGAGCGGGCCTGCGTGAGCGTCCGGATCCACGGCACGAAGGGGATCCCGCGCAGAAGGCCGCGCATCGCCGTGAGCTCGAGATGCGTGTGCGCATTGACGAGACCAGGGAGCAGGACCGACGCCCCGAGGTCGATATTGGTGCCCGGCGGCGCCTGCGCGCGGGGCCCGACATAGATAATCTCGCGGTCGCCAACCGTGACCGTGGCGTTACGGAGCGGTGCGCTGGCGACCGGGATGACCCACCGCGCATGATAGTTGATCATGCGGGACGGGCCGAGCCGCTCGCCGCTCGACCGTCACCTCGCGCCGCAACGCGGCGCGAGCGGCAAGAGAGTCCGGGCCTTATCCGATCGTCGCGCCCGCACGATCAGCACGGGAGCGCCGTTCGGGGTGCGCGCCAGTGCGAGAGCCGTGGCGGAAGGGGTCGTACAGGTCCTCGTCGCGCGCACCGACAGCTCGCGCGACGGCGAGCGGCCACACAATTTCGCCCACACCATCGGCCGTGTGGCCGTCCGACCCGAGGGAAAGGCGAACGCCAGCGGCCAGCGCACGACGCACGAACCGCTCATGCGGGCGGTAGCGATTCGAGATCTCGAACGCGATGCCGGCCTCGCCGAGCGCGGCGACCGCCCGAATCTCCCGCGATTCCGTCCACAGGGACGCCAGCGGTAGCGGCCGCAGCGGCAGCGGGAGCAGCGTGGGATGGGCGAGGATGTCGACCGGCATTTCGGCGGCGAATCGCTCCAACGCGGCGACATGCAGGTCCATGTAGGCATCGACACTCAGTCCGGGCGGCAAACTGCCGTGGAACATGCTGACCATCGTCGCGCCGTCGACGGGAATCGCGTGGAGCGATCCGAGTCGGTGCGTGAACCGCCGCACCATGGTCGGCGGCAGCTCCCGCCACAGCAGGTCGTGCCAGCAGAATTCCCCGGCAATCGCGAGGTCGGGCGCACCGAGGGCGTCCAGCGCGTCGAGATAGTCGCGGACCAGGTCGACGGACGTGAGGCCCTGTGTCGTGTCACGCGTCACGTGATCGGAGATCGTCGGCCGGACCTCGCGCGCGCGCACCGTCGCCACGAGCGCCGACGGCGAGAGATCGCCGTCCGACCACGTCGTGTGCGCGTGGCAATCTCGAGGCTGCCACCCCGCTCCCACGGTCAGGGCCGGCCCGCGGGACGTGGCGCCGCTGGGGGGACCCGTACACCGACTGCCGGGGGCGCCGTCGTCGGTGGTGCGGCCCGCGTGGTCGGCGGCGACTGAACCGCCGGAGCAGTGCCCATCGGGTGCAGGACGGGATTCGCCACGGGTGGCGCAGCGAGCGCCGCGCCGCCAGTGGGCGGGGCGGGGGCCGTGGCGATCGGGGCCGGCGGGCCGGCGCTGATCGGCATTTCCATGTGTAACGTATCACCGACCGCGGTGTCCGTCGCCGAGTGCAGGGTGCACTCCTGCACTGGCTCGGTGCCGGGGATGTACCACTCCGTGTAGACAACGGACGCTGGACAGTAGGGATTGCGCAGCATCCCCGTCGTCCGGTCGATTTCCCGGGCGATCAACCCGTCGGGGCGCGGCCAATCGGGCGGCGTCGGCTTGCGTCGATAGACCTCCGTCATGAACGAGGTCCAGGCCGGCCCGGCGAGACGACCACCCTGCGCGTCGTGCATGATCTTCACGGGCCGGTCCATCCCCATCCAGATACCGGCGACGAGATCGGCCGTGTACCCAATGAACCAGACATCGTTGTAGTCGTTGGTCGTGCCGGTCTTGCCGGCCGCCGGCAGATGAAACCCCGCCGCCCAGACCGATGCGTACGCCGTGCCGTGCTGGACGACATCCTTCATCATGTCGACCATCTCCCACGCCTCTTCCGGTGACAACACCTGGGTGATCGTCGGCGCAGGCTCCCACAGCACGTCACCTTTCGCGTTCTCTACACGGGTGATTGCCATCGGCGTACTCCGCGAACCGAGCGTGGCAAACGCCGTGTACGCCGCGATCAACTCCAGGGGGTAGACGCTCTCCGACCCGATGTAGATCGATTGATAGGGATGGATCGGGGTCGTGATGCCGAACCGACGCGCTTCGTCGATGACACTCTCCGGTCCCAGCTCCATGCCGACGCGGATCGCGACCAGGTTGCGCGACTGATAGAGCCCCCGCCGCATCGTCATCACGCCCTGAAACGCCCCGTCATAGTTCTGCGGTGCCCAACTGGTGCCGTCGGGCTGCGGGACTTCCAACGGCGAGTCGTCGACCATGTACGAGGGCGGTCGGCCATTCTGGATGGCATCGGCGTAGACGATCGGCTTGAAGGTCGACCCCGGCTGGCGCAGGGCCTGCGTCGCCCGGTTGAACTTGGAATCGTCGAAGTCGCGTCCCCCCACCATCGCCCGCACAGCGCCGGTCCGCGGATCGAGCGCCACGAAGCATCCCTGCAGATACGGCGACACCGCAACCCCGTTCTCGGTACCGGCCGCGCTGCGGGCGATATAGTCCTCGAATGTCTGATGGGGGAACTTGCCGTACTTCCCGCCTTCGATGGCCCGGAGCTGTTGCTCGAGCGAGCGCTCCGCCGCGCTCTGCATATCGGGATCCAATGTCGTGTAGACCTTGAGGCCCTGCTCGTACAGCTGACGCCCGAACTGCGCATCGAGCTGCTGGCGGACCCACTCCACGAAGTACGGGGCCACCTCGCCACCACCCGCCGGGCCCTTGTGCGCCATCTGCAGCGGGTACGCCCGGGCGAGGCTCGCCTCGGAATCGCTGACGATGCCCGATCGCCGCATCAACTCGATCACCGTGTTGCGCCGGGTGATGGCACGCTCCGGATAGCGTCGTGGGTTGTATCGCTCGGGGCCCTTGGGGAGAGCGGCCAGGGTCGCCGCTTCCGCGAGATTGAGATCGCGCGCCGACTTCCCGAAGTACTGCTGGGACGCTGTCTCGACTCCGTACGCGCCGTTGCCGAGATAGATCTGATTGAGATACAGCTCGAGAATCCGATCCTTGGGATACTGGGCTTCGATCTCACGGGCGACCTTGGCCTCTTTCAGCTTCCGCACGAGTGTCTTCTCGCGCGTGATCGTCTCGGGGAAGAGATTGCGCGCCAGTTGCATCGTGATCGTGGAAAACCCCTGCGCGTACTGTCGAGAGGCGACGTTGCGCGCCGCGGCGCCCACTACCCGCAGCCAGTCAATGCCGTGATGTTCGAAGAACCGCTTGTCTTCCGTGATCACGAACGCGTCGCGGACCGGCCGCGGTATCTCGCCCAGCGTCAGCAGGGTCCGGCGCTCCAGTCCGAGCTCGGCCAGGAAACTCCCATCGGCCGCATACAGCTTCGACGTTTGCCGCGGCTGATAGGTGTCCAGCACTCCCACCGCTGGACAGCGGCCCGCATCACAGACGAGCGACCACGCCGCCACCACCAAGCCGATCGCGAATCCGGTGCCCGCGATGAGGGCGAGCGCGGTGTTCCGAGCGAGACGCGGGCGTGCACGCCACCAGCCGATCGTGCCGGCGATGCGTCGCTGGAGCCACCCTTGCGGCTGGCGAGGCCGGAACGAGGAATCGAATGGCATCTACGTGAGCCGGACGCCGGCGGACCCGCTGCCAGATCGGCCAAGTCCCCCGGAGCCTCTCGGTCGGGACGGGTTATTATTCGGCGGCACGCACGAATCGCATGGGGTCTCCAGAAGATTACGACCCAGCGCGAGGTGCTGCAACGAACTGACACGTCCTGTCGAGGTCTCTATCGAGCCCGATCTGCTCCGCATCCCGGTCGGCCCCGGCGCGATCCACGTCGAGCGGTACGGGCATGGCGGCACGCCGATCGTGCTCCTCCATGGGTTCGGCACGTCCAGCTTTCTGTGGCGTGACGTCGCGCCGGAGATCGCCGCGGCGCGCCACACCGCCATTGCGCTCGACCTCCTCGGCTACGGAGAGTCGGACCGCCCACTCGACACCGACTTCGGGATCGCCGCGCAGGTCGATTACGTCGACCGCGCGTTGACGGCGCTGCGGGTGCCGCGGGCCGATATCGTGGGCGTCGACCTGGGCGGAGCGGTCGCCCTTGGGCTCGCGGCGACCCGCCGCGAGCGCGTGTCGCATCTCGTCCTCATCAACACGTTGACGGCTGATTCGACGCCAGCCGACGACGTGCGCGCGCTGCAGCGGAACACCGCGCGGTTCGTGTTGCGCGTCGCAACCGGCATCCTCGGAGCGAGCCCGCTCCTGCGGCCGGTTCTCGAGGGCAGTGTGGCCGACCGCGCGCACATGCCGTGGCGCCTCGTGGCGCGCTACCTGGCCCCATACGTCGGGCAGGACGGTGTGCGGCACCTGCTCGCGCTGGCCGCGTCCGTGTCGGCACAGGACTTCGATGCAACCCCGCCCTCGGCCGTGCAGGCGCCGACGCTGATCGTACGGGGTGACGCCGATCAATGGCTCGACGATGGCGTCGCCGAGCGGCTCTCCGCCGCCATCTCCGGCGGACGCCTGGTTCGACTGCCCGGCGTCGGCCGGCTCGTCCCTGAAGAGGCCCCTGAGCACCTGGCGGGCCTCATCCTGGACTTTGTGGAAGGCCGTGGCGCGTAACGCACGGCGCGGTGCAGTTCATCGCCGCGTCGCCGGCGGCAAGCCCAACGCGTTGTTCAGCCACCGCACAAACGGGATCACCGGCTTGTAACCGCGTGCGAGACGGTCTGGCAGGTCGCGCCGCTGCAGATCACGCGCCGCGATGGGCTGGCTCACAGTGAACGACTGGTAGCGAAGCCACTTCGCGGCAGGGTGGTCGCCGAGGTAGCCGCGTGGTGGACGCTGCAGCACCGCCTCCTCACTGAGTTCGCCAAATCGTCGGCGCAGCGCTCGCCGGGCTGCCTCGAACCCAGTCAGGTCGGCCGTGAGCGACGTCCGGATGCGCGCCAACGCAGGTGGCGGAGGCATCCACATGCCCGCGGCAATGATCGACGCACTGGGCTCGAGGTGGAAGTAGAGCCCAGCGCCGCCGTGGACGGCGGCCCCGCCGCTGTTGCCAAGTGCCCGGTGACTGACCCAGAACGCCACGTGCGTCTTGTACGGGGACTTGTCTTTGGAAAAGCGCACGTCTCGATAGATGCGAAACACGGACCGCTTGGCGTCGGCCGCGAGTTCCGGCGCGAGAGACGCGAGCCGCACGTCGAAGTCGTCGAGCAGGGCGACCAACGGCTCCTGCAGTTCGGTCACGAAGGTCTCGCGATGGGCCTGGAACCACTCCCGGCGATTGTTGCGGGCCAGATCGCGGAGAAAGCGGAATGCGGCGGGGCGGAAGCCCGAGAACTCGGCGGGGGGCATGGAACGAGGGGCCAGGGGTTGAGGATCTACAGGCGGCAAACCGCAGAGCCACAGCACCTTGCGTTCCTCGCGCGTAAAGAAAACAGACGGGGTAACGGCGCGCGGCCCACAGCTTGATTAAATTTGTAAGCTATACGATGTCTTTTACACCCACGGAGCGACATGGCTAGGCAGAAGAACCGTCGATTTCACGACGTCGCGCAGCCAACGGCATTTGAGGAGGCCCGCGACGAGCTGTTTCAACAGATCATGCAATGCGGCGTCATCGGTGCGGAACCCGACCATCAGCATGAGTGGTTCCGCGATACGATGTCGTACCTATCGGACCGCTACCCCGAGTTGTCGAATCCCGAGCTCGCCGAATTGCGGACGCTTGGCGATCGATTTGTGCAGCCCCCTAAGCGGCCGGCCGCCGAGGTCGGTAGTAGTGCGGCCTGAGGGCTAACTGCCGGGGGGAAGAGGGGCCGGGACGAAGAGGGGCCGGGACGAAGAGGGGCCGGGACGAATAGGGGCCGGGACGAATAGGGGCCGGGACGAATAGG
>Ga0209415_10014707_pt1 | contig 12763 bp, 13 predicted proteins | sample PeaSoiSIISIP2007_FD_187696 | JGI IMG/M metagenome (GOLD analysis project Ga0209415, IMG submission 187696) | Peat soil microbial communities from Weissenstadt, Germany - SII-SIP-2007 (SPAdes) (version 2) | ecosystem: Environmental > Terrestrial > Soil > Wetlands > Peat | place: Germany...
CGAGCGTCCTGGCCGCATTCTCTACGGACCCGCAAAGCAGTGATTCAGCGGGCAATCAGAGTGATCGGGCCGGTGAGTCCAGAAGGCAAGGGCTGAAGATTTTCCATATCCTGCGCCTGAAAGCGGACTCCGTATCTAAGGCTCAGCAGCTTATAATCCGGCATCGTCTGGCCCGCCAGTTCGTTGATCGCGAGATTGCCGACCTCGATTCGAATCGTGTTAGCCCCGGCGTGCACCAGCCCGGTAACGTCCACTTGATAAGGCGGACACCAGACCGCACCTGCCCGCTGGCCATTCATAAAAACCGCCGCTGCCTCGTGCACCGGGCTCTCGAGCAGCGCATGCATGCCCGGCCCGGCACGGCCCGATGGCTCCACAGGATCGCCCTCTCCAAGAGAGATGACGACTTGATGGCTTCGCGAGAGGTACGCCTCCGGAACCGTAAAGGACTTTTCGTATTCACCTCTCCCCGAGACAAACCTGGTGGCCGCATCCTCGGTCCACCAAAGCAGGCGGGGGACTGTGACGTCACGCCGGAGTGCGGGGAAGGTCAGCTTCCAATCGGTGCTTAGGTTCAAGCCGACCTCCACCGTGTCCCCGTGAACGGTCGGGCGAAGGTTTTCTTTTGGTGCCGGAGCATCCGAAAACACGAGGAAGCGCGACTCATAAGGCTCCAGATTCAAACGAATGCTGCCGCCAGCCGCGGAGATCTTCCCTGTCACCGGATCCCAGAATTCCCCGCTCTGCCGGTGGGACCGCGCCTGGGCGACCGCATCCACCGCCCGATTGCCGGTATTCACGACGAAATAAACATCCGCATCCGCAAGCTTCCGATGGATAAACCCGATCGCCGGATTGCCGGTCGCGAAATCGGGCGTGTACAAATGAGCCAGCTCGCCGATGCGCCCCGCTTCGACCACGATCCCTCCCTGTTTCTTGAAGTTGTCGATTCGACCCGCGGTTTCCGGCGGCATCCGCTTTAAGGCGGGCAACACCAGCACCGGATACGGAATCCCAACCTTGGCGATGGCGCGATCGTCAATAAAATCGAAGTTGAACCCGGCGTCCAGGATTTTCGGGGTCAAATCCGGCCCTAGCAACGCTTCCATCTCTTGGCTGACAGATGGCGGACTTCCCACTGTGAACTGCGACCATGCATCCTCGGTAGGAAGATACAACGCGACGTCGGTCGCCGGCTTGCCCTGACGTAAGAGAAAGCTGACCCGCTGAAGATACTTCGCGATCTCCGGCATCGCGAAGTACCAAGGATTGTGATCGTTGAAAGCGCCAGCTGCATAGAATCGCCAGCCCGGCTCGGCCTCGGAGGGCGGCGAGTAAGGCCAGCCGTGGCCGATGATCTGGTTCACGCCCTGAAGGAAATGCAGATCCGCTTCGGCTTTCATATCGAGCGGAGTCGCACGGAAGGCCGGCGAATGCAGCCAAGTCCATGTTTCGGAAGACGTAACCGGACGGCTATAGAGATGGCTCGCGGACGAAGCCCAACGTGCGGTCGAAAAGCCCCTCCAGTGCCATCCCTCGCCTTCCGGCAGATCGACCAGAGCATTGCTTGAGAGGATCACCGGCGGGAGCCCGTAGGTTTGCGAGCGGAAGCGAGTCCCATGCGCTTTCGCCCACTCGCGAACCGGAGTCAGATAGCGCTCTTCGGCAAGTTCAGTCAGCGTCCTGCCCCAATCGCGGCGAACATCCAAGGTTTTCGGGCCGAAATCGCCGACCAGAGCTGGAAGCAGGGGAATCAAGTCATAGCCGCGGCGCTTTTGAAATTCTTCGAGAAAGTCGGGCGTCCAATTTGAGTCGTATACTTCCAGGCTGTCGCTGAAGACAGCGTAAGGCGGATGCGTACCGAACGCCTGCATGAGCCTGTCGGCAACTAGACGCAGATGATGCTCGACTGCAGCACGGTCATAATGATCCAGAACGAAGCCTTCGGCATTCACCGCTGCCCGCTTTACCTGCTGGCCGGTTCGGCTCGAGATGAAGAACAGCACCTCGTGCGAACCGGTGCCAACTTCCACGCGACCGCGATCGATGGTACGCTGCTTCCCGTCCAGGAACTCGGCGATCAGTTCTTCGCCCTGTTCCATGCTCGGAAGCGAAACTGTCCCGGATGACGCCCGCACTCGTTCAACGCGCAATCTTGACGCTGCTTCTCCTACTGGCACATGCGGACCACCGTATGGCCATCCGCTTCCGAGGGTTATATCCACTCGAAACCCAAGCTCCCGAGCCTTATTCGCAGCGAAGCGTAGCGCGTCGATGAATTCATCGGACAGATACGGCAAGTTCCCATCTAACGCGAGCGGATACACAGGTTGTATCTCGACGCCTCCGATCCCGCCTGCTTTCATAGACCTGAGCTCGCGCTCGAGTTCCGGTTTGGCCACCGCGGGACCAAACCACCACCAGCGCATCATGATCCGTGCATCATCGGGCGGATTTTCGAATCCTTGCCGGAGTTGCGCGATCGATTGCGCGCGCAGCAGCGTCGCAGAGCACACAATTAGCGCGGCGAATCGCACCCTATCATTATGCGGTGTTAATTGACTAACGTTTCGGAGGGAGGCCGCGATCCGCGGGGAACCGGTATACCTTGTTCAAAGCGCAGCCCGTCGTCGCTGTTCCAGACCACCAGGTAGCACTTGGGACACAAGCGCAGATCCCGCAGTGGCAGTTGTTCCACCGTGGTTTCAATGGGTTCCATCTCGACGCCGCATTCTGGACAGATGATCAGCACCACGTATACCTACTTCTAGAGACGTGTTGCCCGAGGGAAACGCTACACGGAATTCTTTGTTAGTCTGGCGGAGACGTTAAGATGAGCGTCCCACTGCTCGAAGTGCGGTCGATCTCGAAGTCCTTTGCGGGTGTGCGCGCGTTGAAGGACGTTTCCTTTCAACTGCTCTCGGGCGAAGTGCACGCTTTGGTAGGCGAGAACGGCGCGGGAAAGTCGACGCTGACCAAAATCATCACCGGCGCGATCGAGGCTGATTCCGGAACGCTGGAGATTCGGAGAAGCCCGGTGCTGTTCAACAATCCCCGAGTCGCGCGCTCTCTGGGAATCGCCGCCATCTATCAGCAGCCCGCCTTATTTCCGCACCTGAGCGTCGCCGAGAACATCGCGTTTGCGCTCGAAGACCGAAATGTCTGGCGCAGGGTGAATTGGTCGAGGCGGAATCGCCGTGCGGTCGAGCTACTGGAGCGAGCCGGAGCGTCGATCGACCCGGCGCGGCCGGTTTCGTCGTTGAGCATGCCGGAGCAGCAGATTGTCGAGATCGCAAAGGCGATCGGAGCCGACGCGAAGATTTTGATCATGGATGAGCCCACCGCTTCGTTGACCGATCGCGAAGTGGAAAGCCTGTTTCGGATCATCGAGCTGCTGCGCCGCGAAGGCGCGGGGATTATCTATATTTCGCATCGGCTCGACGAAGTTTTCGCCATTGCGGATCGCATTACTGTGTTACGCGATGGAGAAACCGTCGCGATTCGTCGGAAAGACCAAGTGGATCAGGCGGCAATCATCGCCATGATGGTGGGCCGCGAAATTTCCGCCGTTTTTCCGAAGCGCGAGGTAGCCATCGGCGAAACCGCACTAGAATTGTGCAAAGTTTGCAATCGTTCTACAAGGCTGCGCGATATCTCGTTATCAGTGCGGCGCGGAGAAATTCTGGGAGTGGCTGGATTGGTCGGCTCGGGACGAACCGAGCTGGCTGAAACGCTGTTTGGGCTGACGCCGGCGGATTCGGGAATTATTTTCGTGGATGGTGCGCCGGTTCGAATCTGGTCGCCCGCAGAGGCGATTCGGTCGGGAATAGGGTACGTCCCGGAGGACCGGCGCCGGCACGGCGTGATTCCCGAGATGGCGATCGCCGCTAATGTGAGTCTCGCCAATCTGTATTGCGTGTCGCGGCATGGATGGATCGATCGCGATGAAGAGCGCGCTCTTGCGCTGCACTATCTTCGCCAACTGCGCATCAAAGCTCCTTCGATTTACTCCCCAACTGCGTCGCTTTCGGGCGGGAATCAACAGAAAGTGGCACTGGCGCGGTGGATGGCGATCGAGCCGAAAATCCTGGTCCTAGATGAGCCGACGCAAGGAGTGGACGTCGGCTCCAAATCGGAGATTCACGGCCTGATGATGAATTTAGCGGAACGCGGACTGGCGATCGTCATGATTTCATCGGAGTTGCCGGAAATTTTAGGGATGAGCGACCGAATCGCGGTGATGCGCGCGGGCTCCATCGCGGGTATGTTGACGCGGACGGAAGCCACGCAGGAAACGATTCTGTCGCTCGCGCTGGGGCATAAAGTCGCGCAATGAAGGAGCATAGCCGCGAAGTCTCGGTCCTGATCGCCATCGTGGCGCTGGGAATACTCCTGGCCTTTGTCGCGCCCGGATATTTCACGCGCGAGAACCTGACCGACTTGTTTCTGGCGAATGTCCCGGTGCTGATTGTCGCGCTGGGGATGACGATGGTGATCCTGGCGGGCCAGATCGATATTTCCGTGGGATCGATCTTCGCGATCTGCGGAGTCGCGGCGGGGTTGTTCGCAAAGGATGGGTTTCCCACGCCGGTGGCCGCGCTGTTTGCCTGCATCGCTGGCGCCGCACTTGGTTCGCTCAACGGCATTCTTACCGCTTACGTCCGAATTCCATCGATTGTGGTTACGCTGGCGAGCATGGTTGCGCTGCGCGACGCGCTGCGCTGGTCGACACAGGGCGCGTGGGTTCAGGACCTTCCCGGTGGCTTCCAGTGGTTTGGATTTTCGCAGGCGGCGTATCCGGTGGCGGCTTTTGTTATCGCTGTGGGTTTATCAGTTGCGACAGCCTGGGGCTTGCACAATCTGGCAGCGGGTCGGGCAATTTACGCGACTGGATCGAACGCCGAAGCCGCGCGGCTCGCGGGTATTGGGACTCAACGGGTCACGTTTTTCGTGTTTGCCGTCACTGGCGCGCTCACCGGATTTGCAGCAGCGTTCAATGCGGTCCGGTTTAACCAGATCCCGAGCAATGCCGGAATCGGACTGGAGATGAAGGTCATCGCAGCCGTGGTGGTCGGAGGTGCGGCGATTACAGGGGGTCGCGGGACTGTTCTCGGCACCGTGTTGGGCGTCGTTCTTCTGGGCGCGATCGGCCCTGCGCTCACCTTCTTGGGCGTCAGTCCTTATTGGGAACGCGCGGTCCAGGGCGCGATCATTCTTGCAGCAGTAGTGATGGACGCTTTGCGGGCGCCCCACGAACGACATGGAAAAGGTCTTGTCCCCATTCGCGCATGAGCATTGGCGGGAGCGGCTGTTCCCGAATGGAGAATGGGCGCTCATGCTCATGCTCCTCGCGGAAATAGCGGTGTTTTCGGCGATTGCGCCCAACTTTTTTACGGAGGGAAATTTCTTCGAGGTGATCCGGTCGAGCGTCGAACTAGGGTTGCTCGCGCTGGCGATGACCCCGGTGATCATTACCGGCGGCATCGATCTGTCGGTCGGCTCGATGATGGGACTGGCAGCCGTGATTTTCGGCGCCGCGTTTCGGGACTGGCACTTTTCGATCGCAAGCGCGGCCGGGGCGGCGTTGTTGGCCGGATTGGCCGGAGGGGCGCTGAACGCCTTGGCGATTTCACGTCTGAATCTGCCGCCGCTGATCGTGACGCTGGGAACATTTTCGATGTTTCGCGGAATCGCGGAGGGAATCACGCACGGCGCGGTGAACTTTACCGGCTTTCCAAAATCGTTCTTGTTTGCCGGCCAAGGTTATTTGTGGGGCGTGATTCCCGTACAGTTGACGATTTTCGCGCCGGTTCTGACCGGTTACGCGATCCTGCTGCATCGGTCCGTCATCGGGCGGGCGCTGTACGCGATCGGCTTCACGGCGGCTGGCGCGCGCTATGCCGGAATTCCTGTGCCCCGGCGCGTTGCGCTCGTGTATCTGCTGTCGGGCGTGGTGTCGAGCCTCGCTGCAATTATTTACGTCGCGCATTTAGGACAAGCGAAATCTGACGTCGGCACGGGCTATGAACTGGATGCGATTACGGCGGTCGTGCTCGGAGGAACCTCGGTATTCGGCGGAGTCGGGACCATCTGGGGAACGTTGTTCGGCCTGTTCGCGATTTCGGTATTGCAGAATGGATTGCAGCTCGCCGCCCTGCCGTCGGAGTTAACCGGTGTTTTGACGGGCTCGCTACTGATCCTTACCATCAGCATCGATCGTTTCCGGCGGCGCGAGAGTGGCTCTGTGACCGGTGTCCGGGTTGTCGCGATCGGGAGTGCGATGCTCGCAGCGCTCATGATCGTGCTTGGCACGAATGCTTGGATGGGACGATCGGTTTCGCGAGGTCATCGCACCGTAATCGCGATGATGCCGAAAGCCAAGGGCGATCCTTATTTCGTCAGCGTGCGTGGAGGCGCTGAAGAAGCTGCGCGCGAGCTGGGAGTCGATCTGATCTGGGATGGCCCCACTAGTCTGGAAGCGGCGAAGCAAAACGAGTTGGTAGAGAATTGGATCACGCGGAAGGTCGATGTGATTGCCGTCGCGGTGGAGAATCGCGCGGGCATTTCCACGGTTCTGCGCAAGGCGCGCGCGCGTGGAATTCGCGTGCTCACCTGGGACGCCGATGCCGAACCCGACGCGCGTGATTATTTTGTGAATCAGGCGACGCCCGAAGGAATCGCCAATACGCTGACGGACGAGGCCGCGCGTTTGCTGCACGAAAAAGGCGAATTCGCCATCGTCACCGGAGCTTTGAGCGCCGGCAATCAGAATGAATGGATCGCGTTTATCCGCAAACGCCTCGCGGAAAAATACCCGGCGCTGACGCTGGTGGCGATCCGCCCTAGCGACGACGATCGAGACAAAGCCTTCGCCGAGACGCAGACGCTGCTGAAAGTTTATCCGCAAATGAAATTGGTGATGGCGATTTCGGCTCCTGCCGTTCCGGGCGCCGGTGAAGCGGTTCGCCAAGCCGGACGCAAGGACGTGGATGTGATCGGGCTATCTTTGCCAAGTATCTGCAAGCCGTATGTGCACGACGGCGTCGTGCAGACCGTGGTCCTGTGGAGCACGCGCGACCTCGGCTATCTCACGGTTTATGCAGGCTCGCTGCTGGCGCAAAACAAAATTCCGGCCGGCGCAACCTCGATTCAAGCAGGACGGCTCGGGAATTTGGAGATGCGCGGAAGCTGGATTGTCTTGGGCGCGCCGCTGATCATCAACCGGAAGAATATCGACCAGTTAGATTTCTAATTCCCGAAAACGCTGGTATTGGGCATCCCAGCGATCCGTTGCCGCCGGCTCGAAGCATTCGGTAGGGAAAGACCGGTCGATGACAGCGCGAGCTTCCGCCAGTGTCGAGACGGCTCGGGTAGCGAGCATCTGCATGGCGATATTGCCAAGCGCGGTCGCCTCTATTGGTCCGGCGATGACAGTGCGGCCGGTGGCATCCGCGGTGAACTGATTCAGCAGGCGATTCCGCGATCCACCGCCGACGATTCGAATTTCCTTGAAACGCTTGCCGGTAATCTGTTCGAGCGATTCGAGCGTGGCTCGGTATTTGAAGGCGAGGCTCTCCAGAATCGCGCGGGTGAATGCCGGAGGATTGTCGGGCACGGGCTGGCAAGTGTTTGCGCAAAACGCGGAGATCGCGGCTGGCATGTCGTCGGGATTCAAGAAAGCGGTGTGATCCGGATCGACAAGGGATCGGAAAGCGTATCGATCCTCGGCTGCCGCGGCGAGCAGATCGTCATAGGAGATATCAGCTTTCCACGAGCGCCGGCAGGATTGGAGCAGCCACAGTCCCGCTATGTTTTTCAGCACGCGCACCGTACCGCAGACGCCTCCTTCGTTGGTGAAATTCAAGTCACGCGCCTTGGGAGTGATCACGGGCTGCAAAAGCTCGGCACCCAGGAGCGACCACGTGCCAGAACTTAGAAACGCGCTCTCTGGGGACATCGAAATGGAGGCGACGGCTGAGCCCGTGTCATGGCACGCTGGCGCGATCAGGGGCACTCCCGTCTTTAGATGGCCAATCGCGGTTCCGGGCTCAACGATGCGCTGAAGCAGGCGCGACGGCAGACCCAGTTCGTGCATTAATTGCGTAGACCACGATCGCGTTCGTACATCGAGCATCTGCGTGGTGGTCGCATTGGTGTATTCGCAATAGAGATTGCCGGTGAGCCAATAGTTGAAAAGGTCTGGAATTGTGACCAATGCGCTTGCGGCGTCGATTAGCTTCGGCGTCGCGCGGCACGCGGCATAGAATTGGTAAAGCGTGTTGAACGGCAGGAATTGGGCTCCGGTGATGGAATAAATTCGCTCGCGGGAGACTCTTTCGAAGACCGCTTCCATTACGCCGCTGGTGCGCGAATCGCGATAGTGAAATGGATTTTCGAGCAGGGCTCCGTTTTCGCCGATCAGAGCGTAGTCGACGCCCCACGTATCGACGCCGACGCTCGCCAGTTCAGGAAGCGCATCGTCAAGCGCCCGCTGCATTTCGTGCCACAGACGCAGCACGTCCCAATGGAGCGAATTTCCGATGCGCACGGGGTCGTTGGAGAAGCGCCGGACTTCGTTCACGCTGAGAATGCCTGCTCGGAGGCGCCCAAGAATCGCGCGCCCGCTTTCCGCGCCGAGATCGAAAGCCAGATAGTTCGCGTCCAACGAGAATCAGCGCTCCCGCACCGGCTTGTAGCCGACACCATGCACGGTTTGCAGGTAACGCGGAGAGCTGAGGTCCGGCTCCAGCTTGGCGCGCCGCGTGGCGACGTGATTGTCCACGCTCACTTCGTGCTTCTCGACTTCGAGGCTGTCGCACAGCCCTTGCGCGATGCTCGGGGCGTCCTCGAGAATCAGAATTTTGCTCATGACGCGATCGGAAGATACAGGCAAAAGATGGAGCCTTGCGGCTGGTCGTCGCGGACTTCCCACGCGAACTGATGGGATTTCACGATGGCTTCCACCAGTGTAAGCCCGATCCGTGCGCCGGCGCCCGCCTGATGCTCGGCCAGCACCCTGCTCCAGCGGAATGCTCGAGCGCGGGTGCGGTCGGAATGTGCGGAATTTGCTGAGCGGCGGACTACCGATGCGCCGCTTTGCTTTCGAGAGTCCGTACGGCCCGCCTCCGAAAGCATCCGGCTGAGTGATCGTTTACGATTCCGACTGCCTGCATCCAAGCGTAAACGATGACCGGGCCGACAAACTTAAAGCCTCGCTTCTTAAGCGCCTTTGAGATTTCCTCGGAGAGCGCGCTCTTTACCAGTCTCTCGCCGCTGTTTTGAAGCGGTTTTCCACCGGCCATGCCCCACACAAACGCAGAGAAATCCTCTCCCGCCTCCCGCATCGCGAGATAGGAGCGAGCGCCACCTATGGTCGCCTCGATCTTCGCGCGTGAGCGGACGATACCGGTGTCATTAAGCAGGCGCGCGACATCGGTCTCGCGAAAACGTGCGACTCTTTGCGGATCGAAATTCTTGAACGCTTTTCGGAACGCGTCGCGCTTCCTCAGGATGATCGACCAGGAAAGGCCGGCTTGAAAGCCGTCCAGCATCAGTTTTTCCCAGAGCGCGCGGCTATCATATTCCGGCACGCCCCATTCGGTGTCATGATAAGCGGCCAGAAGCGGATCGCCTTCGGCCCAGGAGCAACGACGCTTCGTCTTTCCGCGACCAGCGCTCATGTGGTCACCTTGCAGTCGATCTACGCGACTTTCTTGTTCCATCCAATCGGGCCCTGTGGTCGCCCGTTTTTCCCGGACTCTTGTGGCGCGTCCTCATCGGGCCCGATCGCCAGGATGCCCCATAGCACATACAATCCCGCAGCCGCCCCGACGGTGAGCTCGCCGACGACATGGGTGGGCAGAAAGTCCAGATTCATCATCAGGAACCCTGCCGCGATAGAGCCGAAGTAGCAGGCGAGTAGATACGCATGGCGCCTCAGATAACGGGGAAGTCCGCGATCGAAGGTGGAAGCCCATACCGCCAGCAAGGATGAGGCAATGCACAATACGGTGGCGGAGTAGCGGGTAATCCAGGAAATCCACTCGAAAAGATAGCGGCGAGAAAGCCCCACATGTAGCGCGAGGCCGTCGACTCCGCTCAGCAGACCAAGAGCCGCTGAAGCGCCGATAATCGCAAGGCCCAACGCCTGAACGGCCCGGTCGGTTCGAGAGTATTGCAAAATCAGCTTGCGCCACACTTCCAGGAAGACGGCAATCTGCAAGCCGATTACGAGCGGAGTTGTAAGTCCGTAAGCACTGGCATACGCGTGACTTCTGGGCGGCCCAGCCAGCCATATGAACGACTGCGCGAACCCGAGGATTAGATAGGCGGAAAACCAAGGCAGGACACGATGAGCCCGCACTTTCACTAACCTACTGAATGCGAAGAGTTCAGCGGCTGAACAGAGGACCGTAAGAGCAAGCCGCGAATCCATGAGCTATAGCATACACGATCCTCTGTGCTTTGAAATCTTCAAGTTGTATTAGATGGTGCAGTTGCTCGGCATGCAATCGGGCGGCGGAACGTCGGGCGCAACCACGATAGGCGTAGGGTTATGACGTTGAACCTGAGTTCCCAACGTCAGCAGCCCCAAAGCGAGCAACGAGAACAAACCGATCTTCTTCATGAGTTTCTCCTTGTAAGCCGGACTTGCCGGACCTCGGGAGTATAAACTCGCGTTTAGGGGAGTACCAATGGCTGGAAGGGTCAAATTATGATCGATAAATACTAGAACTATTTGACCAAAGGTACTGTAGTCGATAGCCAGCGGTTAGGACGACTTCGAGTGTTTATTCAGGTAAAGCCGAATAATACCCATCGCAATACAACATTTTTTGTTGATTTACGCATGTATGGTATGGCTATCATAATTAAGACTATGCTTTCAGCTGCCAAGCGCTTCCTGCGCGAGTGCCGGAGCCCCTCCGGCCTACTCGATTTGGCAATCGTGCTCATCATGGCCGCGTTCGTGATCGCAGGGATAGTGTCGGTAATCATCTCTCATCGCCGGTTATGAGCGCATTGCGGGCGGAATCTTTCGCGAAGGCTATGCCGATCGGCGAATGGCCCCTGCGTTGTTCTGCCGGACGAGCACCGAGCGTCGGCGAGCCAGCGGTAACAGAATAGTAAGGGACCATAATCGAAGTACAGTTCGCCGCCGGTTCGGACGATTTATAGATCTATCGATGCACGATACCGACCTTAGAGAAATTGCCCTCCGGGCAGCGGATCGTATGCCGGTTCTGCCGGCGGCGTTTCAGCGGACCATGTCCCTGTTCGCCAGAGGAGACGACGTTTCTGTCGCGGAGCTTGCTCATGTGGTCGAGCAGGACGTTGTGATGACGGGCAACCTGTTGTCTGTCGCGAATTCCGCTCTCTACAGCCGTGCAAGTTCGGTTTCCTCGGTGCGTCAGGCGATCGCGCGTATTGGGATCGCGAAAACCAGGAACGCGCTCCTGGGGCTCTCGGCTTTCCGATCGTTCCGCGAGGTTCGCTTCCCGAAAAGCTGGTCCGTGGCGCGGTTCAATGCGCATTCGCTGGCGGCGGCGATCTTTAGCGATCTACTCGTGCAACGCGCGAAGACTGAGAACGCCGACTGGGCGTTCCTCGCAGGACTGCTTCACGATATCGGTCTCCTTCTGATCGCAACCGGCCTGCCGGATCATGCGCTGCCGGTCGCGGACGCGGGGAGCGACTACCAGTTGGTCGAGTGGGAGCGGCAGCTGCTCGGATTCACCCATTTTGAGATCGGGTCCGATCTCCTGATGCGCTGGAACTGTCCGGCGATCGTCCAGGACGTCTCTGTTTTCTGCCAAAGCAACGCCTTTGCGTATGAAAATCCGCTAAAGTTAGGGACCGTGGTAAAGACCGCGAGCCTGCTCGCCGATGCAAGCGGGATGTCGATGTTTGGTTCGAACCAGGATTCGACACTGGGGCCGGATCTATTGGATGCGCTCAATATTCAGAAACCGGCGGCCTTCATGGATGTGTTTCGCGCGGAGTACAGTGGTTTTCAGGCGTGTGTCTAGAGGTGAGGATTTCACGTGAATCCAGTCCGCCCAGGGCCGGCAGCGTCAGGGCCTTTGCAAAAACGAAGGCACGACCGGTATACGGTGGAGACGCCGGGTCTTCTGCGCCTGCAGGAGACTCGAGGCGGCATTTATGCGATCACGGTGCTCGACGTATCGAAATCGGGTCTCCGGATCAATTGTCCATCCGCAGTTCTGTCCGACTCGCGGGTCGAAGTAAAAGTTCACGGATCGACGATCGTCGGCACCGTCAGGTATGCGCGGAGCGTCGGGTATGAGTTTCATGTGGGAATTGAGGCGGAACTCCTGCAAACCGCGGCCGGCGCGACCAGCGGCGAGGAACTTGATCTGACCTTATTGTTTCCCGCCGATGCGATCCGCCTGCGAAGAGCGTAACGCGCCGCGTTGGAAGCTATGAGGCTTGTAGCCAGAGCGGCCCCGATCCTGAAGGAAGAGGCAGAAACTTCAGATCTCTCGTGCAACTCCTTTATTCAGTCACTTGCGAATGACGCTTTCCGTATGCGGGCTTGGACTGTTCGATCATCTCAGGGTTGAAAGCCGGAATGTCATCGGGCTTCCGGCTCGTGATCAGATTTCCGTCCGCCACCGCTTCGCGATCCACCCATCGGCCGCCCGCGTTCAGAATGTCGGTTCTTAGTGAAGGCCACGAAGTTAGAATTCGTCCTTTTACGACACCGGCCTCAACCAGTAGCCAAGGCCCGTGGCAGATGGCG
>Ga0209415_10014709_pt1 | contig 12763 bp, 11 predicted proteins | sample PeaSoiSIISIP2007_FD_187696 | JGI IMG/M metagenome (GOLD analysis project Ga0209415, IMG submission 187696) | Peat soil microbial communities from Weissenstadt, Germany - SII-SIP-2007 (SPAdes) (version 2) | ecosystem: Environmental > Terrestrial > Soil > Wetlands > Peat | place: Germany...
GGCTTCCTCGATTCGTGATTGACGCGCCAGGAACTGGCCGTACTGGAAATATCCGGTCACGTAGTTGGGGTGCGCTGCCAGGAGCTTCTGGAATGTTTCCGTGGCCGCGGCGTGGTCGCCCTGGTTGGCGCATTCGATGGCCAGGCCATACAGTGAGAAGGCGTCATTGGGATGCGCGGCGGCGAATTCCTCGAGCATCTGGCGGCGCGATTTCTTTTGCGGTTGGGCTGTGTTTGGTTCGGCCATGTTGGTTATGAGATGCGGCTTCCGAGCGCATATTATAGCCGTTCGCGCTATTTTTTCCACGTGGGCTGCAAGTGCAGCCCAGACCGGTCTTATTGCGTGGGCTGTAAGTACAGCCCACACCCGGGCCAAATTTGGCGCGCTGATCGTCGCCTGGGGCTGACGGAACGGCAGGATGTCGCGCTGAAGTCCGCGGCGCTACATTATTTGCGCGGGCTGCAAGTACAGCCCGCACCCGTAAGTCTCGGAGAACCCCGGGAACATCGAGCGGGAAACTAAGAGGTCATATGCCAGCAACGAGAACTAAGGGCAGCAGAGGCCCGGAGACTTTGGGCCTGGCGGTCAGCGCCTCGCGCACCGAGATGGTGGAGGTGGCGCTTCCGCAGGATGCCAATCCGCTTGGGAACGTTTTGGGCGGCCGGGTGATGCATCTGGTGGATATGGCTGGGGCGATCACGGCGATCCGGCACAGCCGCAGAGCCGTGGTCACCGCCTCGGTGGACCACATGGACTTCCGCAATCCCATTCGCGTGGGCGAATTGATCATCCTGAAAGCCAGCGTGAATCGCGTCTTTCACACTTCCATGGAGGTGGGCGTAAAAGTCTTTTCGGAAAATCCGCTGACCGGCGAGCGAAAACACACTACCAGCGCTTATTCGACGTTTGTCGCACTGGATGAGACGCATCAGCCTACGCCCGCGCCGCCCCTGATTTGCGAGACTGCCGAGGACCGGCGCCGGTACCGCGAGGCTTTGGTGCGCAGGAAGGTCCGGCTGGGGCACCGCTACAAATCTGAATAGCGAACGTCAGGTCCTCGCTTACTTTACGGCTGGGGCGCGAAGGAATTGTGCGACCGCGCCCGCTGTTTTGTTGGCGTGCTCGACGCATGCGCCCATCGATGGGCCTGCCAGGTAATTTCCAGTCAGAAAGATGCCGGGCGAGGCGGCGGAGAGTTCGCCGAGCGCGGCGACTACGCGGCTATGCCCGAGGTTGTACTGCGGCAGCGCGCGTTCCCAGCGTGCGACGTGCTGTACTACCGGCTCGCCGCTGATCCCTAGAACGCCAGCCAATTCTTTATGCATGAGCGCGGCAATTTCGTCTTCGGGGCGGCTGCAGATTTCGGGGTCGGTGGCGCCTCCGGCGAAGCTGGTGAAGCTGGCCATTTTTTCGGGGGTTTCGGGAGCGCGTTCGGCAAATAGAAACGAGCTCCAAACTGTGCCTAGCAGGCGCAGGCCCTCGGTGCGCGGGACGAGGAAGCCGAAACCGCGGGCCGCTTTCGCGCTGGCGCGAAAGCGGGAAATTTGCGACAGGCGGTAGCCTGCGGCGACCTGAGCCACGGGCGCGTATTCGATCTGCGCGAGCAGATCGGGAAATTGTGGCTTCACGTTGCTCAGCAAGCTGCCGGCTTGCTGAGCAGGTGTGGCAAAGACGATTGCTAATGCGGTGAGCGACTGCGTGGCGCCGCCGTCCTGAAACGTGACGTCGAGACCTGAGGGCTGGCCAGGCCCGTGCGGCCGAATGGCCGCGACGGGCGCTGCGCGCTGCGCTGCGTCTCCCAGGCTCTTTGCCAATGCTTCGATGAGCGCGACCGTGCCTTTGCGGAAATTGCAGAGGCTGGGACGAGGAGGGCGCGGACCACCGCCCCCTTGGCGGCGCATTTTGATCGCGCCGCGGATCAGGCTGCCGAACTTTTCTTCGAGAGTGCGCGCGATAGGTAAGACGCTGGCAAGGCTGAGCTTTTCGGGATCGCCCGCGTAGATGCCGGAGATGAACGGGCCGGCGAGATTCGTGAGCAGGTCGTCGCCGAATTTGCGGCGGATGAAGCTGGCGATGGACTCATCGCCATCCGGCGGCTGGGTATGGCCGAACGGCTCGACGAGCAGGCGGAATTTGGTGCGCCAACTGATGAGCGGCGTGCGAATCAGGCTGCCGGGACCGAGTGGGGCGGCAACCAGACGCCCGCCGAGGAGAATGTAGCGAGGCGCGCGCGGGTCGGCTCGCAGGAGTTCGCCGCCGAGGCCCAACTCTTCGATCAATGCCATCATTGCTTCATTCGCGAGAAAACTTTGCGGGCCGATGTCGAAGCGGAAGCCGTCTTTTTCTACGGTGTCAAGGACGCCGCCGAAGCGGCGACCGCTTTCCAGGAGTTGGACGGCGAAGCCGTCGTTGCGGAGGCGCTGGGCGCAAGCCAGGCCGGAAATGCCGCCGCCGATCACGAGGATGTTGGGCGAAGGTGACACGGCTGGTGAGAGGCGCTCGCCCTTCTAGAGCGTTTTCGAAAACAGCGGCTTCTCCGCGAGGCGCTGCTTTTCGAGATAGGGGTCGAAGAGTGCGGCCACGTTGCGGATGAAGATGCGACCCAGGAGCGTAACGCGAATTTCGTTCGTGGCGTACTCGACCAGACGGTCTTCGACGAAGGGAGCCAGGCGCGCCAGCTCCGGCGCGAAGTACTCGTCGAAATTCACGTCGAACTCGACGCTGAGCACGTCCTTGCGGATGACGGCGTGGCAGAGCAGGCGGCTGATCAACGCGCGGCGCAGGAGATCGTCTTCGCTCAAGCGGTAGCCGCGCATGGTGGCGATGCCGCGGCGTTCGACGGCTTCGGTGTAGCGCGGCAACTCGCGATAGTTCTGCGCGTAGGAGCTTTCCATGCCGCTGATGGCGCTGACGCCCATGCCGTAGAGGTCGGCGCCGGCCTTGGTGGTGTAGCCCTGAAAATTGCGGTGCAGCGTGCGGTTGCGCTGGGCGACGGCCAATTCGTCGTCAGGCTTCGCGAAATGGTCCATGCCAATGTACTGGTAGCCGGCGCCGAGGAATTTTTCGAGCCCGGTGCGGAAGATGCGGAATTTCTCCATGCCCTCGGGAAGATGCGTGGCGAAGGCGCCTTGTTGCTTGCGCAGCCAGGGCACGTGCGCGTAGCTGAACAGGGCCACGCGATCCGGATCGAGCGTCAGCGTTTGCTCGACGCTGCGCGCGAAGTGCTCGGAAGTCTGGAACGGCAGGCCGTAGATGAGGTCCACGTTGATGCTGCCGAAGCCCAGCGCGCGCGCGTGGGCGATCAAATCGCGCGTCATCTCATAGGGCTGGATGCGATGGACGGCCTCTTGCACTTGCGCGTCGAAGTCCTGGATGCCCAGGCTAAGGCGATTGAAGCCGAGTTTGCGCAGGCTTTCGAGGTGCTGCAGGCTGGTGACGCGCGGGTCCACTTCGATGCCGATTTCGGCATCGGGCGCAAAGGAGAATCGCTCGGCCGCGTAGCCGAAGAGGTCTTCCATCTGCGCTGGCGTGAGGTAGGTTGGCGTGCCGCCGCCCCAGTGGAACTGCACGACCGGGCGCGCCCGCGAGACAAAGCGGCTGACGTGCTCGATCTCGCGCTTGAGCGTCGTCAGGTACGGCGGGGCCGAGCTGTGATCCTTGGTGATGACCACGTTGCAGGCGCAGAAAAGGCAGAGGCTTTCGCAGAAGGGCAGGTGCATGTAGAGCGAGACGGGTGTTCGCGCGGCCTCGGCTTGCGCGTAGACGCCTTCGAGATCGTCCGGTCCGAAGTCCTCTTGCCACACGGGGGCGGTCGGATAGCTGGTGTAGCGCGGTCCGGGGCGGTTGTAGCGATCGAGGAACTCCTCGGAGATGTGAAATTTCTCGCGGTTGAGTTCGAGCGTGAGTTCGGACTGGCGCGAATCGTTCATGGCAGCGGCGATTGCCTCATGGCTACGGGCATCTCCTCGAGCAACTGCGCCTGAGCCGAAGGCGCTACGGGAGCGGATTGTCCGGCGCGCACAAATTCGAGGGCGCTTTCGACTGGCGTTTCGGGGAGGATGCCGTGGCCAAGATTAAGAATGTGTCCGACGCCTCGCGTTTGATGGATCGCTTCACGCGCGCTACGCGCGATGTTTTCCGGCGGGCCAAGGAGCACGCAGGGATCGACGTTGCCTTGGAGCGCCACGCGGCGGCCGAAGCGTTCGCGCAGCGCGGCCAAATCCTGGCGCCAATCCACGCTGAGGACGCTGGCGCCGGTGGTCAGCAGCAGATCGAGGAGATGGCTAGAGTTTTTGGAGAAGAGAATCACGGGCACATCGGCCGCCAGTTCGGAGAGCAGCAGCTGCGTCGCGGGCCACTCGAAATCGCGATAGGAGGCGAGGTCCAGCTCGCCGGCCCAGGTGTCGAACAGTTGCACGGCTGCGGCGCCCGCGGCAATCTGAGCGCGCAGATACACGGCCGTCGCGCGGGCGATCTTTTCGAGCAAGCGGCGGAACAGGCGCGGCTCGCTGAGCATCATGGTTTTTGCGGCTGGGAATCCTTCGCGCGAGTGTCCCTGAATGAGGTAACAGGCCAGCGTCCACGGAGCGGCGGCGAAGCCCAGCACCGGCACGTCCGCGCCCAGCGCCCGGCAGAGATGGCGAATGGCGTCGCCTACGAAGCGCGTTTCGCGTTCCGGGTCGAATACGCTCAATGCTTCGACCTGAGCGGCCGTGCGGATGGGGGAATCAATTACCGGGCCGGTATCGCCGAGCTGGATCGGCGCGCCCATCGCTTCGGCGGGAATGAGAATGTCGGAGAAAACGATGACGGCGTCCACGCCGAGCCGCCGGTAGGGTTGCAGCGATACTTCTGCCGCCAGCTCCGGCGTTTTGGCCACTTCCAGGAAGGAGTGTTTCTCGCGAATGGCGCGATATTCCGGCAGATAGCGCCCGGCTTGACGCATCATCCAGACCGGCACGCGTTCGACCGGTTCGCTGCGGCACGCTCGCAGGAACAGCGCTTTACGGTTCGGGGCGTCGGAAGGTGCGGTCATATCCCGGTTTGGCTTTCACTTCGGGTGAAGAGCGGTTTCGAGAGCATCATAGCAAATCCAGGCCGGGGGCGCACCGCAGCGCACGCACGTTGTCGCCTGTTTCGAAGCTCGCGAGCGATGTCGTGCCGCCTAGCCGCGCGGATTGGCTATATAATGCTGGGGTTGCCCGCCGCCATGACGAACTATTGGTTTCTTGCCACGGTTTTGTGCTACGCCGCGAGTTTGGCGGGGTATATCGCTTTTTTGGCCACTTCGAATCGTGCAGCGGGCCGCGCGGCGACGATTCTGCTGGCCATCGGGCTGGCGGCGCACTATATGGCGCTGGTTGATCGTTCGCGCGGGGCGCACACGGTCCCGTACAACGATCTCTATGGTTCGCTCTCCCTCTTCGCCTGGCTGCTGGCGGCTACCTATCTCGGTCTCGAATTGTTTCACCGGCAGCGCTCGGTGGGCGCCTTCGTGTTGCCGGTCGTGCTGATCGTGATGTTTTTCTCGGGCCGAGGAACTTCCGCGCCTGTGACTCCGCCTCCCGCGAGCGGACCGCTTCTGGCTCTGCACATCACCATGAATGTTCTTGGCTATGCGGCCTTCGCGCTCTCGTTTGTTTTGAGCCTTATCTACCTAGTCCAGAATCAGCTCCTGCGGCGCCATCATCTGCAGAGCGTCGTCTGGCGATTTCCGGCTCTGGAGACATTGGAGCGCATGAGCCGCAGCGGCGTCGTGGTGGGCTTGCTCTCTTTGTTCGTGGGGATCGTATTTGGGCTGATGTGGTTCCACCGCATTTATGGCCGCTATTGGAACGGCGATCCGAAGGAGATCATCACGCTCGTGATTCTGGCCGTCTATGGCGGTTATTTGTGGATTGGCCGCACGGCGGCATGGCGCGGCGCGCGGGCCTCGGCGCTCTGCGTGATCAATTTCGTCTTCGTGCTGTTCAGCTACAGCATCGTGAATCTTTATCTTTCCAGTTTTCACCGGTTCTTTTAATGCGTCCTGGCATGTATGCGCGGCACGGGAGGTTGCGGTAGCAGGCGATGGAGATTGTTCTCATCGGGTTGAATCATCGCACCGCTCCGGTCGAACTGCGCGAGCGCGTCTCATTCACGAGCGACCAGGCGCAGCAGGCGGCGGAGGAGTTGCGCTCGAAGGGCGTGCTCTCCGAAACGCTGGTGCTCTCGACCTGCAACCGCAGCGAGCTCTACGGCGTCCCGCCGGAATCCGCCGTGGACAGCACGGGAGCCATGGAACTGTTTCTGGCGACGTTTCACCGGGTCGAACTAGTAACCCTGGGTTCCAGCCTCTACCGGCGGCGGGACCGCGAGGCCGTGCGGCACCTGTTCCGCGTCGCGGCCGGCATCGATTCGATGATGCTGGGCGAGGCGGAAATCCTGGGGCAGGTGCGCGACGCGTATCAGATTGCCGTCGATCACGGCGCCACCGGGCCGGTTCTCAATCGCATGTTTCAAGCCGCGCTGGAAGTGGGCAAACGCGCTCGCTCGGAAACGGATATTGGCAAGCGGCCGGTTTCGGTAGCGTTCGCGGGAGTCAAGCTTGCCGAGCAGATTTTTGGCAGCCTGAAGGGCCATTCGGCGCTGATCCTGGGCGCCGGCGCCACCGGGGAACAAGTGGTCGGCCATCTGCGGGATCGCGGCATTTCGCGGCTGCGGGTTGCCAACCGTTCTCTCGAGCGCGCGCAAGAACTGGCGGCGCGCGTGGGGGCCGAAGTCGTCGAATGGGAACAGCTCCCCGCCGCCCTGGAATGGCCCGACATGATTGTTTCGTCGGTGGCCAGCCCGGAGCCGGTGCTTTCGCGCGAGATGATCGAGCGGGCCATGGCTGCCCGGTCGAATCGTCAACTATTCATGATCGATCTGGGAATGCCGCGCAACATCGCGGCAAACGTCACGCATCTTTACAACGTCTATCTCTACGACATGGACGATTTGTCGGAGATCGTGGAGCAAAACAAGCGCGCGCGCGAGGCGGAAATTCCGCGCGTGGAAGCCATCGTGGACCAACACGTCGAGAAGTTCGAGATTTGGCAGGCCAGCGTGGAGACCGGCGCGGTGCTCGGCGAGCTGCGCACGCGGCTGCAGGCGGAACGAGATACCTTCCTGCGAGAGCGCATAGACTCGATGTCGCATCTTTCCCCCGAGGATCGGCAGCGCATGGCCGGGTTGATGGACGATTTGGTGAACCGCGTTTTGCTCGAGCCGGCCGAGCGTTTGAAGGGCGTGCGCGATCTCCGGCGGAAATTGCAGAACCTCGAAGCGCTGCGCGACCTGTTCCAGCTCAACCGGGAAAAACCTTGAGGGCACTACGCATTGGCACGCGAGCGAGCGCGCTGGCTCGCTGGCAGGCGGAAAGCGTTCGCGCGCAGCTCGCCGAGATTGGCGTGGCGGCCGAACTCGAATTCATCCGCACCTCCGGCGATCGCGACAGCGAGTCTTCGCTCCGGTCCATCGGCGAAAAGGGCGGCGGGAAGGGCGTCTTCATCAAGGAGATCGAGGACGCTCTGCTGGACGCCCGCGTGGATCTGGCGGTGCACAGCATGAAGGACGTTCCCACCGAGTTGCCTCCTGGCCTGCTGCTGGCCGCGATCTGCCGGCGCGCCGACGTGCGCGATGCGTTGGTATCGCGCGGCTACCTGGATTTCGAGCAGTTGCCGCAGGGCGCGCGAGTGGGCACGAGCAGTTTGCGCCGGCAGGCGCAGTTGCGCCTTCGCCGTCCGGATCTGGAGATGCTCGAGATTCGCGGTAACGTGGATACGCGTCTCGCGAAGGTCGCGCGAGGGGATTACGACGCCATCGTCCTCGCGAAAGCCGGCCTTGACCGTCTCGAAATGGCCGATCGCATCACCGAGGTCCTCTCGACCGATCTTTGTCTTCCCGCGGCGGGGCAGGGCGCAGTTGGCATCGAGGCGCGAGCGGACGATAGCGAACTGCGTGCAATTCTTCGCAAGCTGAACCATGTCGATACGCAGATCGCCGTGGAGGCGGAGCGGGCCGTTCTCGCCGGGCTTGGCGGCGGGTGTCAGCTGCCGATGGGCGTTTGGGCGCGGCAGGAAGGCCACAAATTTTTGATCGAGGCTTGCGTGCTAGCGGCGGACGGCGGCGAATCGATGCGCGTGCGGCGAGTGGGTATGCCGCGCGATGCCGAGGATTTGGCGCGCGGGGTTGCCGCAGCGCTGCTCGGCGGCGGAGCAGAACGCCTGCTGCGATCCGAGGGAACAAGCTCCGTGGGGAAAACCGTTGAGGCCCCCTGACAACAAGCCGCTCGCCGGGCGGCGCATTGTGGTTACGCGCGCGCCGGAGCAATCGCAGGAGCTGCTCGATTGCTTGCGGGACGCGGGTGCGGATGCGCTGTCGCTGCCGATGGTGCGCTTTCTCGAGGTCGCGGATACCGCCGCACTTGATCAGGCGATTGCTTTGCTTGATGACTTCGACTGGCTGGTTCTGACCAGCGCGAATGCGGTGCGATTTTTCCTGGCGCGTTGCCGCGAGCTTGAGCGCTGGCCGCGCGGAGACAAACCCAAGATTGCGGCGGTAGGTCCGGCGACGCGAGCGTCCCTTGAGGCAACGGGGCTGCGGGCAGCCTTCGTGCCGCAAGCATTCAATAGCGCAGCTTTGGTGGATGAACTTGCGCCGTATTTGCCGGGCCGGCGCGTGCTTTTGCCGCGGAGCGACTTAGCAAACCGCGAGCTTCCTGCGGAGCTGGGGGGTGCTGGCGCTGAAGTTACGGAAGTCGTCGCCTATCGGACCGCGGAGCCCGAGTCTGTCGACGGTTCCTTGGTCGACAGGATTTGCCATGGCGAAGTCGATGCCGTTATCTTTTTCAGTCCGTCGGCGGTTCAGCAGTTCGCAGGAGCGTTGGGCGGCCAGCCGCTTGCAAGAATTGACGAGCGTGTCGCGCTGGCGGCGGTTGGGCCCGTAACCGCGAGCGCAATTCGCAAGGCCGGCGCGCATCCAGCGGTCGAAGCACCTCGAGCAACATCGGCGGGAGTTGTCGAAGCGCTCGAACGGCACTTCGCGATGCGAGCGTCGGCAAAAGGGAGGTTCTGATGGCGTTTCCGGTCCAGCGGGCGCGGCGGTTGCGCCGCAGCGAGGCGATCCGCGGCATGGTGCGCGAAACGCGCCTCACAACCCGCGGTTTCGTCTACCCCATGTTTGTGTGCCCGGGCAGCGGCGTTCGCAATGAGGTCAGCTCGATGCCTGGCGTATGCCAGCAATCGCCGGACAAGCTGGTCGAGGAGTGTCGCGACGTTGAAGGCCTGGGCATTCCGGCGGTCATGCTGTTCGGTCTTCCCGAGCACAAGGACGAGCAAGGCTCCGAGGCTTGGTCTTCCACAGGCGCCGTGCAGCGCGCAATCGAGGCCATTCGCCGCGCCAAACTCAAGCTGGTGGTCATCACGGACGTTTGCTTGTGCGAATACACTAGCCACGGCCATTGCGGCGTGATCGAAAATGGCGAGGTGGCCAACGACCCGACGCTCAAGCTCCTGGCCCAGGAAGCGCTGTCGCACGCGCGCGCTGGGGCCGATATCATCGCTCCGTCCGATATGATGGATGGCCGCGTGGCGGCGATTCGCACGGCGCTCGATACGCACGGTTTCCTTGAATTGCCGATTCTGTCCTACGCCGCGAAATACTGTTCCGGGTTTTACGGGCCGTTTCGCGAGGCGGCGGAGTCCACGCCGCAGTTCGGCGATCGCGGCGGCTATCAGATGGACCCCGCAAACTCGCGGGAGGCGCTGCGCGAAGTGGCGCTGGATCTCGAGGAAGGCGCCGACATGGTGATGGTGAAGCCAGCGCTGCCTTATCTGGACGTCATTCGCCAGGTGCGCGATCGTTTTGACGTGCCGGTGGCGGCCTACAACGTGAGCGGGGAGTACGCTATGGTCAAAGCGGCGGCGCGCAATGGCTGGCTGGACGAAAAGCGCGTCACGCTCGAAGTGCTCACGAGCATTCAGAGAGCCGGAGCGGAAATTATTCTCACGTATCACGCCAAGGACGTCGCGCGATGGCTCAAAGCCTGTTAATCATGAATTCCGCACTTCGAGGGCGATCCTAATGTCGGAAGCGCGCAGTGCGATCAACTCCGCGGACCGCAAGCGGCCCCGCTCGCAGGAAATTTTCGACCGCGCCCGCGAAATTCTCGTGGGCGGCGTGGATAGCCCCGTGCGCGCTTTTGGCGCCGTCGGAGGAACGCCCATCGTGGTTGACCGCGCGGCGGGCTGCCGTCTTTGGGACGCCGACGGCAACGCCTACCTCGATTACGTCTGCTCGTGGGGCGCGCTGATCCTTGGCCACGCGCATGCCGAAATCGTAGCCGCACTCGCGGAGCAAGCGGCGCGCGGCACCAGCTACGGGATGACCACCGAGCTCGAGGTCGAACTGGCGACGATGGTTCGCCGCGGGTTGCCGTCCTGCGAACGCGTGCGATTCGTCTGTTCGGGAACCGAGGCCACCATGAGCGCCGTGCGCCTGGCGCGCGCGGCCACCGGGCGCGACTTGATCGTAAAATTCGAGGGCGGCTATCACGGCCACGGGGACAGCTTTCTCTCGAAGGCCGGCTCGGGACTGGCTACCTTTGGCATCGCGGCCTCTCCGGGCGTGCCGCAAGCAATCGCCGCGCTGACTCTCGACGCGCCGTACAACGACCTCGCCGCCGTCGAACGTATTTTTCATGCGCACCCCGATGGCATTGCCGCCGTGATTGTCGAACCTGTGGCCGCGAACATGGGGGTCGTTCCACCCGCTGCGGATTTTCTTCGCGGCTTGCGCGAGTTGACACGCCGTCATGGCGCGCTGCTGATCTTCGATGAAGTCATTACCGGTTTCCGCTTGTGCTTCGGCGGCGCGCAAACGCTATTTGGCATCGAGCCGGACCTGACCACGCTGGGCAAGATCATCGGCGGCGGCCTGCCGGTGGCCGCTTACGGCGGGAGCAGAGACCTAATGGAACTCGTGGCGCCGCTTGGACCTGTCTACCAGGCCGGTACCCTGTCCGGTAATCCACTGGCGATGCGCGCGGGCGTTGAGACGTTGCGAAAGCTCGCCGCGCCCGGTTTCTACGATGCGCTCGAACGTAAGAGCAACCGCCTTGCCGATGGCATTCGTGACGCGCTGGCACAAGCCAAAATTCCGGGCCGCGTCGAGCGCGCCGGTTCACTGCTCACTCTGTTCTTCTCCGGCGATCCGGTGCGCAATTACGAGGATGCGAAGCGCTCGGAGACACGCCGTTTCGCCGCGTTCTTTCACCAGATGCTGCAGCGCAGCGTATTTCTGGCGCCGTCTCAGTTCGAGGCGCTCTTTGTCTCCGCCGCCCATGAGGACGAAGATCTCGACCGCACGATTGCCGCCTGCCGCGAAGCACTCGCCGCGATCGCTGGATGAGGCTCGCGAGACGCGCTTGACGACCGTCTGGGAATTCGCTACAGTGGCGACTGTCATGAGTTCTCGAGCCCGCACGCGGCATCATCACCATCTCGGCGCCCAGATGCGCTCGCGGAGGCTTGAGTAGCCGGCAATACAAAGCACTCATTCACCCGCTGGCGCGGCAAACGCCAGCGGGTTTTTTGTTTTTTGGGAGGGGCAATGCAGCTTGATTTCACGAAGCTCGGCGGGCTGGTGCCTGCGATTGTGCAGGACGCCGGGAGCGGCGAAGTTCTGATGTTGGGTTTCATGAACGAGCAGGCCTACGCGGACACGCGAGCCTCCGGCGAGGTCACGTTTTTCAGCCGCACGCGCAACAAACTTTGGCGCAAGGGTGAGCAGAGCGGTCACGTGCTGCGCGTCCGCGAAGTGCGCGTCGATTGCGATAATGACGCCGTGCTGCTGCGCGTGGACGCCGTCGGCCCGGGCGTGTGCCACGAGGGATATCGCAGCTGCTTTTTCCGGCGCGTGGAGGCGGACGGCTCGGCCCCGGTCGTTGGCGAGCGCACCTTCGAGCCGTCCGTCGTTTATGCACCGAAGGAAACGAAAAAATGAAGCCGCTCCGCCTGGGATTACCCAAGGGCAGTCTGCAAGACGCTACCGTGCAATTGTTCGCGCGCGCCGGATGGCGCATCACGACCAATTCGCGCAGCTACTACCCTGCGATTGACGATCCGGAAATCACCTGCATGCTCGTTCGCGCCCAGGAAATGGCCCGCTACGTCGAAACGGGCGCATTGGACGCTGGTATTACCGGACGCGACTGGGTGCTCGAGACCGGCGCGAACGTGGTCGAGATCGCTGAACTGCCGTACGCCAAGCAAAGTCTCGCGCCGGTGCGCTGGGTGCTGGCCGTGCCGGAAGAGGCGCCAGTGCAGTCGCCGAAGGACCTCGAAGGCAAAGTCATCGCCACGGAAGTGGTGAATCTCACACGAAAATATCTCGAGCGTCACGGTGTGCACGCCCGCGTGGAGTTTTCATGGGGCGCCACGGAAGTAAAGGTGCCGCAGCTTGCCGACGCCATCGTCGAAGTCACCGAGACGGGCTCCTCGCTGCGTGCGCACCGGCTGCGCATCGTCGATACGGTGCTTGAATCGCGCACCGTGTTCGTCGCCAATAGCGCTGCGGCGGCCGATCCCTGGTCAGCGGAAAAAATCTCCCACCTGGTTTTGCTGCTGCAAGGCGCCATCGCCGCCTACAACAAGGTGGGCATCATGCTCAATGTACGCCGCGAGCACCTCCCCGCGGTATTGAACGCTTTACCGGCGCTCAAAAATCCCACGATCTCCACGCT
>Ga0209415_10014710_pt1 | contig 12762 bp, 12 predicted proteins | sample PeaSoiSIISIP2007_FD_187696 | JGI IMG/M metagenome (GOLD analysis project Ga0209415, IMG submission 187696) | Peat soil microbial communities from Weissenstadt, Germany - SII-SIP-2007 (SPAdes) (version 2) | ecosystem: Environmental > Terrestrial > Soil > Wetlands > Peat | place: Germany...
CGCGCACCCGGTTTCTGCCCGCCACGGCTTGCGATGGTACGAAATTGATATGAACTGGTACGGCATCTGGACCCTCAAGAAATTGGGGCTGGCACGCCACGTGTACCGCGTAAGACTGTCGGAACTGGAACGCAAGCCCCAAGAAGCGAAAGCGACAACTTCGGCTCCCGAGTTGGCTTCGGTTTAGCCATCACAAAATGAACGCTTCCGGCCGAGAGACGTTGCAAGCAACGTTTCTACAGGTGGTGCAGTGGCTGTAGAGACGTAGCTTGCTACGTCTGCTTCTCCGGTTTTCTTCCCTTCGCGGTAGAATCGTTCCATGCGCATCACCAGCCGGCGCAAAGCGACCATCACCTTCCTCGTTCTAGGCGTCGGCCTCGCGGGCGTTGCCGTCGCCGTTGGGTTCGGCTGGATCATTCTCAACTGGCGCGAGGGGATCAAAGTCTTTCTGGGCGTGATCTTCTTCGGCGCCATCACAACCGGTTTGGTTCTGAACACCATTTTCCTGCTGCGCGAGATTCGCCGCAACGAGCAACATGACAGTTTCATCAACGCAGTCACCCACGAACTCAAAACCCCGATCGCCTCGATCCGCCTCTACCTGCAAACGCTGCAGCATCGTGATGTCGACGAATCTCAGCGGCGCGAATTCTACCGCCGCATGCTGGACGATACCGATCGTCTGCTCGGCACGGTCGAGCAAGTCCTGAAAGCGGGTGTTGCCGGCCACAGAAAGAGCAGCCGCGAACGCATCCCCATCGATTTCGAGAGCCTGGTTCGCGAGTGCGTGGAAGTGGCCCGCACTGGCCATCATCTTCAGCCGCAGGCATTGCGCTTCGAGCCCGTGAGCGATCAAGGAACAATCGTCAGCGGCGATCCGGAGGAGTTGCGCACAGCCGTCACCAACGTGCTCGACAACGCGATCAAGTATTCCGGAGACCACGTGGATGTTTCCATCCGCGTTGAGGCATCTGACGAAAAGCATGTGAGGCTGAGCGTCCGCGATCATGGGGTTGGCATTCCTCCGGGAGAACTGAAGAGCGTCTTCAAGCGTTTCTATCGCGTTTCCAATCGTTCGCTGGCCCATATCAAAGGGACGGGCCTTGGCCTGTTCATCGTTCGCGCCATTGCCAAGAAGCATGGTGGGCGCGCCTTTGCGGAGAGTCTTGGAGAAGGACACGGGACCACGGTGGTCGTCGAGTTGCCGCGAAACACTTCCTTGGAGAATGGAGCGGTTGAAAATCGCGCTCCCGAAGCGGTTCGGGAGAATCGGGCATGAGCCGCGTGCTGATCGTCGAAGACGAAGCACATTTGGCTCAGGGGCTGCGTTTCAATCTCGAAGCCGAAGGCCACAGCGTCGAAGTTGCCAGCGATGGCGAGAGCGCGATTGAGTTGCTGCTGGGTCGTAAGGAAAACGGAAAAAAGGAAAACGGCAAACGCGGAGCAGGGAAGCAGGAACGAAATCAGCGAGAAGAGTTCGATGCTGTCGTTCTCGATGTGATGCTTCCGGGCAAGGATGGTTTCGCCGTCGCCACCGAGTTGCGCGCCGCAAAGAATTTTGTTCCCGTGCTCATGCTGACGGCCCGAGGCCGGCCCGAGGACGTTCTCAAAGGATTCGCCTCCGGCGCCGACGACTATCTTCCCAAACCTTTCGAGCTTCCTATCCTGCTGGCCCGGCTGCAGGGTTTGCTGCGGCGTCGCGAGTGGATGGGCGTCAGCCAGGCGCCCGCCGCCGATGCTTTCTCCTTCGACGGGCGCACCCTTGATTTTGGCAAGCTGGAACTGCGTGTCAACCGCAACACCATCCAGCTTACTTTGATGGAGGCGGAGCTGCTGCGCCATCTGGTGCGCAACAGCGGCCAGATCGTCTCGCGCAAAGCCATCCTCGAAGAAGTCTGGGGACTGCACGAAGACACCGACACCCGCGCCATTGACAACTTTATCGTCCGCCTGCGCCGCTACATCGAAGACGATCCCGCCAAACCAAAGCACCTGCTGACGGTCCGCGGCGTGGGATACAGGTTCGTGCCCGAGCCGGAAAAGAGCTGATTCACCACAGAGTCACAGAGGAAACCTTTTTTGGGGCTTCTCTGTGACTCTGCGTCTCTGTGGTAAAGGGGCGGTGCCCATCCGGAATGTGGCCGCGGAGCAGCTTCCGGCATTATCTACCGGCGAGGATGGGGCAGCGGGGATCGAATCGCAGTGGACGGCGCGAAAGCGGGAACAGCTCGGAATCTATCCGGTCGTTCGTCCCCGCCGATAAACATCCCCTCCCAAGCGGAGCTTGGATGAGCCACCCCTTAGATAGAAATGAGTACGACAATCCCCGGCACTCGCAGGGCGCACCCATGCTACGATGGTGCCGCAAAAACGTTCCAGAACTTAACGAATCCTCTGGGGTTGGAAGAAAACAGGAGGCGGACATGAAAATTATCTCTGGCAACACCGTACTCACAATGTTGGCGCTCGCGCTACTTGGAACCACGATAGCAGCGCAGACCGCCGCTCCCTCACAAACGCAAGGCAATAACCCAGCCACAACCTCGGCGTCCCCGGCACCGCCGATGGCTCCGGCCCCGCCAGGGCTTGGGCACGGAGCTTTTCCGGTGAAGGTAATCAGGCCGCTGGACTCCAGCAAGCTGAAGCCGGGCGACGTGATTGAGTTCAAGACAACGGGAGCATTTGTCCTTCCCAGCGGGACGCGGGTGCCTGACGGAGCGAAGGTAACGGGGCACGTCACGGAAGCGAAGGCGCGCTCCAAGGGTGATTCCCAATCCGATCTGGCGATTGTTTTCGACCAGATCAGTCTCGGTAACGGTAAACAGCTAGCCGTTAAAGGGACGATCCAAGCTATAGCGGCGAGTGAGCCCGAAGAGGGCCCGGGCGTAGCCAACGGACCATCCATGGCGAAAAACTCGGGACCCGGTGGCGCGGGATGGACGCCGACCACAGATATCAAGTCGGGCTCAAATTTGAACACTATGAACAATGCATCGCCCCTGCTTACCCCGAAGTCGACGGGGGTACAAGGAATGCATGGTCTCCAACTGGGATCGGATGGCGTTCTCACCTCTGACGGCAAGCATGTGAAGCTGGACACGGGAGTGCGAATCATCGTAGTTGGTCAAATCCAGGAATAGACGACCGTGAATACACTCCCGGCGCTGCGATTTATTGGCGGTGGGTGGAGGCTCCGGCTGCCAGGTCGCGCAGGACGCCTAGGAATCCGGCGGCGGCGCGCTCGTCGGAGAGGGCTTCTAGGTCGATGGTGGCGGCCAAATGCGGGGAGTGTGGACGAAAGCGCACGGTGAGCAGATTGTGCCCGCGCGAGGTCATCAGCGTATTGATCACGGGCGGGAGTTCCTGCTTCCACTGCGTGCAAGTGGTCAGGACGACGGGGCCGGGACGGACAACGGTCCAGTCGCGGGATTTGCGGATCACCTTATTGTCGCTGTGAGTGAGCCAGCGATGGCGCAGTACTTCGAGGTGAATGCCGGGTGCGCAGTCGAGATCCGCCTCAAAAGTCAGCGTTTCTTTTTGTTTGTGCCAGGCACTTAACAGCCATTGTATGGGCAACGGTCGAGGGAGCAATCGGATGGTGACTTGGGCATTCTCAAACCAGTGGGTAGCGAATTGTAAATGTGCCTGGACACGCGAAGAGCCGAGCCAGCGAGCTTCGGTGAGTTTACCGCGATGGGAGCAGGCAGCTTCGACCCAGCGCAAGGCCTTCGTCCCCCGCCGGTGGTTGTAACGGGCAAGGCAGAAATACCACAGCCCTACCAGGGCAAGCGCGCCAGCCGCGTCAATCAGAAAGAGGCGCCCCACAACTATCCTCTGATGCGCATGGTACGTCTTAGGGTGCAAGGCAAGCAACTGTTTTGCAGACTATTTTTGAGGGGTTCTTAAGCCTCTGAAAGCCATGGGGGAAGACCGGAATATTTGAAGGCCTGCGGATACAATGACGGGGTGGAATTTGCCCTGCGGGACTTTCGGCGCGAAGATTTCGACAGCTTGTGGCGCATTGACCAGGAATGTTTTGCGCCGGGAATTGCCTACTCCCGGATGGAGCTGGCCGCCTACATTCGGCTTCGGGGCGCTTTTACCGTGGTTGCGGAGCCTCTTCCTGGGAGACAGGAAAGGCCTGCGAATAATGGAGGACCGCACACCGAATCTGCGCCGAGGGTTCTGGGGTTCATTGTGGCGCAGGCGAACCGGCGGGGAGTAGGACATATCCTCACGATTGATGTGCCGCCGGCAAGCCGGCGTCTGGGAGTTGGTTCGAAGTTGCTGGCTGAGGCCGAAGATCGCCTGCGTGCCGCCGCTTCCCGCAGCGTGGTGCTGGAGACTGCTGTGGATAATTCAGGCGCCCTGGCTTTCTACAAGCGGCACGACTACAGCGTAGTGAAGACCATGCCGCGCTATTACTCGAATGGCGTGGATGCGTTCGTGCTGGAGAAAGAATTGCTTTCGGGCTCCCGCGACAAGTAAGTTGCTCCTATGAAAGTTGCCATCCAAGGCGAAGCAGGTTCGTTCAGCCATGAAGCGGCGAAGCGTATGGTTCGGGGTTGCACAATTGTGCCGTGCGCGCGGTCGGCGGAAGTCTTCGATCGGGTGGAGCGTGGTTCGGTGAAAGTTGCCGTGATTCCTATCGAGAACTCTCTGGCGGGGTCAGTCGCGGAACACCTGGACCTTCTGTTGGCGAGGAACGTTTTCATTCAGCGAGAATTTCGCCTGCGGATCGTGCACAACTTGATCGCAGCGCGGGGTGTGAAGATGGGCGATATCCGGCGGGTCTATTCGCACCCGGTGGCGCTGGATCAATGCCGGGATTTCTTCCGCAAGCATCCGAAGATTGAGGCCACGCCGTTTTATGACACGGCGGGCAGCGTCAAGCACGTGGTGGAGAATGGGTTGAAAGACGCCGCGGGGATTGCCGGGCGCCAGGCGGCGGCGGTTTACAAGGGCCGGATGTTGGCGGCGGGTATTGAGGACGACAAACGAAACTTCACCCGGTTCTTTTTAATCCGCAAGGGCCGCCGCATAGTTCCCGGCGCCAACAAGACTTCGATTGCTTTTACCGTGAAGAACGTTCCCGGCACACTGTTCAGGGCTCTGAGTGTATTTGCGTTGCGCGAGATCAGCCTGAGCAAGATCGAATCACGGCCGCTGCGAGGGCGGCCGTGGGAATACGTTTTCTACGCAGATCTGCTTTGCGGAGATGACGAAGTCGCGCGCAAGGCGCTACGACATCTGGCCGAGAGCGCGAGTCCAGTGAAGGTGCTGGGAGTGTATCCTGCGGCGTGACTATCCGGGAGCTGCTTCTTTCGGGCCGAACGTCACAGAGACAGGTGAGAGGCGACACAGTACATTCTGCGTTTCCGCAATATTCTGGTTGAGCATTCAATTTTGACGCCTAAAACGGAGGCCTTATGTATTTGATCAGACTTTCAGCTGTAATTTTGGTATGTGTTCTGGGATTGACCCTGTTTGCTACTGCCACCCAGAATGAGCTTGGAGTTGCAGACAGCAGTAAAGTGACGTTTACGGAACCCACACGGGTGGGCGACACGATGCTGCCCAAAGGTGATTATGAAGTGTTGCACAGCATGAACGGCAGCCAACACATCATGACCTTCAAGCAGTTGTATACTGGCCATCCTGCTGGAGTTCAAGTGCAGTGCCAATTGGTTCCGCTGCAGAAAAAGGCGCAGCGTACGGAGCAGGTCTATGTGCTCAATGCCTCCAACCAGCGAGTGCTGCAGAGTCTGACCTTTAAGGGCGATTCGGCACAGCACGTGTTCTAAGGGTTGGATCGGGTGGATTCAGGGACCCGCCTCGTCCGGCCAAGGAGAGTAAAGGCAGGATGGGTAGGGTCCGGTTGTTTTCCAAGTGATGGATTGTTGGTTTTGGCCCCGGAAATCATGGAGTGTTCCGGGCAATCGTTCTGTGCACCTTGGTTTGGTGCAAACCCTCGCCAGAAGGTTTAGAATTCGTCAGGTCGCAAGAAAACGATTTCCGAAGGGTTAGTTGCATCCTCCGGCAGACTTACATCATCAAACTTGAGCATATTACACTCAAGGTGAAATTATATGGCACAGCCGTCGCGCGCTGAGCGCAATACAAAAGAAGTGAAAGAAGTCAAAGAAACGAAAGAAGTCAAAGAAAACACAAGGAATAGCGAGCCCGAAGACCGGGCGCTGCCTATCCTTCCGGTAAGGGATACGGTGCTGTTTCCGCACGCCGTGCTGCCTCTGACTGTAGGTCGGGAGAGCTCCGTCCAGTTGATTAATTCGCTGGGCGAGGACAAGACGATCGTCGTCGTTGCCCAGCGGGAAGCTCGTGTCGACTCACCCCAACCCACCGATCTGTACACGGTGGGAACCTTGGCCGTGGTGCATAAAGTAGTCAAGATGCCCAACCAGAGCCTGTTTGTGTTCGCAGAAGGCCTGGAGCGGGTGCGGTTGGTAGAGTTTGCTCAACTCGCGCCCTTCATGCGGGCACGAGTGGACTCCGTCCCCGAGGCAATTCCGCCCAAGAGTTCTGAAGTCGAGGCGCTGCAGCGCAACGTTTTGACTCTGTTTCAGCAAATTGTGGCGGGCTCGCCGACTTTGTCCGACGAACTCTCGACCGTGGCGATGAATATTGAAGAGCCTGGACGCCTGGTCGATTTTATTGCGTCGTCGTTGCCATCGCTGTCCACTGCGGATAAACAGGACGCACTCGAGACCACCGACGTACGGGTGCGGCTGGAGAAGATCAATCAGCACCTGGCGAAGGAGTTGGAAGTCCAACAACTCCGAAACAAGATTCAGTCGGAGGTGCAGGATCGGGTGCAGCAAACCCAGCGCGAATATTATCTGCGCGAGCAGATGAAGGCCATTCAGAAGGAACTGGGCGAGCAGGATGAAGGCGCGCGAGATACGGAAGAATTGCGGCAGAAGATCGAATCCGCGGGAATGCCCGACGATGTCAAGAAAGAAGCGCTGAAAGAACTGGGGCGGCTCTCACGGATGTCGCCAATGGCCGCGGATTATTCGGTGACACGCAACTACATCGAATGGCTTGCGGTGCTGCCGTGGGCGAAAACTTCTGGTGGCGATGTCGACATTATCAAAGCCAAGGAAGTACTAGACACCGATCACTACGATCTGAAAAAAGTGAAGGATCGTATTCTGGATTATCTTTCGGTGCGTCGTTTGAAGCCCGGGATGAAGGGACCGATTCTTTGCTTTGTCGGACCTCCGGGCGTGGGAAAAACTTCGCTGGGGAAATCGATCGCGCGGGCGCTGGGACGCAAGTTCGTTCGCATTTCGCTCGGCGGCGTTCACGACGAAGCCGAGATTCGTGGTCACCGGCGAACCTACATCGGCGCATTGCCCGGGCAAATCATCCAGGGCATTCGCCGCGCAGAGACCAAGGATCCAGTTTTCATGCTGGATGAAATCGACAAAGTAGGGCGCGATTTCCGTGGCGATCCCAGTTCCGCACTTTTGGAAGCGCTCGATCCGGAGCAGAACGCCACTTTCCGAGACAACTATCTCGATGTACAGTTCGATCTGTCGAAGGTGCTCTTCATTACTACGGCAAACATGCTGGATCCGATCGCAGAGCCGTTGCGCGATCGCATGGAGATCATCGAACTGCAGGGGTACACTGAGGAAGAGAAGATACACATCGCGTTTCAATATCTGATTCCGAGGCAGATTGAAGAGAACGGAATCACGCCGGAGCAGATCGAGTTTCCGGAAGAAGCGGTGAGCAACATCATTCGGCATTACACTCGCGAAGCCGGGGTAAGGAATCTGGAGCGGAACATCGGTACGGTGTGCCGCAAACAGGCGCGCCGTCTGGCCGAGGGCAAGACCGAGAAGTTGATCGTGACACCTGAGGTCGTTCAGGAATTCCTGGGCGGCATCAAGATTCGCAGCGAAGGTGAAATCGCGGAACGCACGAAGCGAGCTGGCGTTGTTGTGGGATTGGCGTGGACTCCGTCTGGTGGCGACATTCTGTTCATTGAAGCCAACACGATGAAGGGCAAAGGCGGGTTCACCATGACCGGACAAATCGGCCAGGTCATGCAGGAGTCGATGCAGGCGGCTTTGACCTGGGTGCGGTCTAACGCGGAGCAACTCGGAATTCCCGAGACCTTCTTCGCGGAACACGACATACACATTCACGTGCCCGCAGGAGCGATTCCCAAGGATGGCCCATCCGCGGGAGTGACCATGGCTACGGCGCTGGTCTCGCTGCTCACCGGGCATCCGGTGCGTCCGCTAACGGCAATGACTGGCGAAATCACGTTGAGCGGGAATGTGCTTCCGATCGGCGGAGTCAAAGAGAAGGTTTTGGCCGCCAAACGGGCGGGGGTGCACGATGTCATTCTGCCGGCGGAGAACCAAATGAATGTGGAAGAGGACCTGACGCCCGAGCAACTGGAGAATCTGAGCATTCATTACGTCAAGACGATCAGTGAAGTTCTCGACCTGGCCCTTCCTCACTCGCCGCGGCAAGAGAAGCAGGATGCGGAAGAGCGCGAGAAAGTCTTGAGCGAGCAGCCCGTCGGGTAAGCAAACATATAAGTTTACAAAGAAGATGCCAGCTTTCAAAAACGAAGGCTGGCATGTTTTTGTCGGGAGTAAGTTACTTCCGTGCAGGATTTACGGTATGGAACTTATCGGGTGGGCCGGGGTTAATAGACAATGTAGGCAGTGTTGTTAGAAGACGCAACGAGGAATATGAAACTCATGAAAACTCACAAAGCCTTGGTAGCCGGAATTGCACTGGCGGGAGTATTGCTCATGTTGCAATCCCCGCTCAGAATCGTGGCCCAGGAGCCGCAGGATCAGGGGCCGCCCCCGGAACAGCAGGGGCCGGCGCAAGATCCTCCGGGCCGGGTGGCGCGACTCAGTTATTCGGTGGGATCCGTTTCCTTTCAGCCGGGCGGGGAGGGCGATTGGGTGCAGGCAGTCGCCAATCGGCCACTGACTACCGGTGACAATTTGTGGGCTGACAAGGATTCGCGAGCTGAACTGCAGAGCGGCTCGACATCGATCCGGATGGATTCGGAAACGAGTGTGACACTCCTTGATCTCGATGACCGAACCACTCAGCTCAAGCTGTCCCAGGGTTCCATTTTCGTGCGGGTGCGGCATCTGGATGACGAAGATCATCTCGAAATAGACACGCCGAATCTGGCGTTTCAGATCCAGCGCACCGGTGAATATCGCATCGATGTGAACGCGGATGGAACTGAAACTGATGCCCGAGTGTGGAGTGGCCGCGGCGAGGCGACGGGTGGCGGAAACTCGTATATCGTAGTTGCTGGGCAGTTCGCTAGATTCACGGGTACTGACCAGTTGAATCATGAGATCGACCAGATACCTGATCGCGACGATTTCGACAACTTTGCATTCCAACGCGATCAGCGGGAAGATCATGCTGAATCGTCCAATTACGTTTCACCTGACATGACCGGCGCGTCGGATCTCGACGAATACGGCCACTGGCGCTACGTGGCGGACTACGGTCCGGTATGGGCTCCCGCCGCGGTCGCACCAGGGTGGGCCCCCTATCGCTACGGGCACTGGGTTTGGGTCGCGCCCTGGGGTTGGACCTGGGTCGAAGACGAGCCTTGGGGTTTCGCTCCCTTCCACTATGGACGTTGGGCATTTGTCGAGAATTCATGGTGCTGGGTGCCGGGTCCGGTTTACGCCCGCCCGGTGTATGCACCGGCATTGGTCGTGTTCGTTGGCGGAGGGGCTTTAGCCTTTGGAGGGGGCGCCGGCGTGGCATGGTTCCCGCTGGCTCCGCGTGAAGTTTACGTGCCCTGGTATCGGACCAGTCCTGGGTACGTCAACAATGTGAACATCACCAACACGCGGGTGAACGTGACCCAGGTGACGAATGTTTACAACACAACGATCATCAACAATAACACCACGAACGTGACTCGGATTAACTACGTCAATCAACATGTGACGAACGGAGTTACGGCGGTTTCACATGAGACTTTCGCGAATGCGCGTCCGGTTCAAGCTAACCTGGCGAAAGTGAATCAGAGAGAGATCGAGAATGCTCCCGTGGTCCACAGCATTCCGGTGCAACCGGTCCGGCAGAGTGTCATGGGAGCCGGCCGGTCCGTAACTGTAAAGCCGCCGGCCGCGGTGATGAACCGACAAGTGGTTGCGACCCGGCAGCCTCCGCCTCCACGCGCGTCTCTTGGACAGGCGCACACTCCGGAGCCGAACGTGCGCACGGAGGCTCCAGGACAACCGCAAGCCGCGGCTCGTGCACCTGCTGAGGCGCCACGACCAGGACAACCCGCGGCTCGAGCAACCGAACCCACGCGGCCGCAGCCGCCGGCAGTGCAGGCCAACCAGCCTCCGCATCCACAAGAGCCGGCAAACAATCGTCCGGCACCGCCGCCAAACGGCGCACGACCCGGAGCCGCGCAGCCGCAGGAAGCAACGCGTCAGCCGGAACCGGCGCGCCCAGCACCACCATCGGTGCCACGTCCGCCCGCGGGGCATCCTCTGGTAAGACAAGCTCCGCCGGTGCAGGAGAATCCTCAGCACCAGCAGAATGAGCAAACCAAATTCAACGCCTGGCAGCAACAGCGGCAAAGTGCGCCGCCGCGACCACCGGCACCGGCGCCGGCGCCACGCGCGGCGCAAGCTCCTCCCGCGCATGAATCGAAACCGCATAAGTAAAGACGCTCTAGTTCATTGCCAGGCAGAATCCGCCAGTTCTCGCAAGGGAACTGGCATTTTTCTTTTTTCGGAAAGCTGGCAATAGCGCGGCCGCGTTACACTACTGACAACTGTCTGCCCATCGCGGCAACTAGGATTTCATGCAGGTTCGCGTTCTATTTTTCGGCATGCTGAAAGATCTTGCGGGGCGAGGCAGTGATCTCCTCAACTTGCCAGAGCATGCCACTTTGGGCGACGTCTTCACTCACTACGAGGAGATCACGCCAAGGCTCGGCGAACTTGCCGCTTCGATTGCGATTTCCATCAATCAGGAATTTGCCGGGACGGATGCGAGGCTGAAAGAAGGAGACGAGATCGCGTTTCTGCCTCCGGTGAGTGGAGGTTCGATGGATCGTGAAAGCGACATGTCTACGCAACGCCGACGTTTCTCCTCGATCGTCCGCGAGAAAATTGACACGCAGAGTGTGCTTGCCAAACTCAAGCAGCCCGCGGACGGAGCGGCAGTCGTATTTGAAGGAGTGGTGCGTGACAACACACGAGGCCGCCGCACTCTTTATCTGGATTACGAAGCCTACGAAGAGATGGCGCTCAAACAGATGGACGCGCTGGCCGAGCAAGCCCTTCCGCAGTTTCCCATCCGTGACGTTGCCATCGTGCATCGTTTGGGGCGGTTGGAAATCGGGGCGGCGAGCGTTTTGATCGTTGTGGCTTCGGCGCACCGGGCTGCTGCCTTCGATGCCTGCCGCTGGCTCATCGATACCCTCAAGCGCACCGTACCCATCTGGAAGAAGGAGTACTTTGAGGATGGCGCGGTCTGGGCGGATGGCGAGCCTTTCCCGGATGGGATTCCCAAGGCCGAAAGCAGCCATTCCGGAAGGTCTGCATCTAAGTGAAAAGATTGTCTCTTCGTGATCCCTACAGATTCTTGTGGCGAACTTTGCGGGCAAAGGCTGGGTTCGAGAAGGCGCCCATGTGCAAAGTTCGGAATGATGAGCATGTGAAGAATGACAATTTCAGCTTCCGCATGCGACATCTGCTTTTCTTCCTGATTATCGTGGTCACAGTCTCGCGTGCTCAGGTGCCCAAGCCACCGTGGGCAAGTGGCGGAACAGGCCCGGCGAAACCGGCGTCCTCTAACAGCCCGAAGAACAATGACGTTCCGGACAGCACAAGTCCCGCTCAGAGTTCCGAAACTACCTTAAAGGTAGACGTCAAGCTGGTGAACGTCTTCGTCACCGTCACCGACGAGCACGGTGCTCCGGTCGGCGGCCTGAAAAAGGAAGACTTCACGCTACTGGAAGACGGAAAGCCCCAGACCGTTTCGGTGTTCGACAAAGAATCGGCGTTGCCGCTTTCCATTGTTTTGGATATCGACACTAGTCTAAGCACGCGCAAAGACCTGCCTCTCGAACTGTCTTCCGCGCGCCGTTTTGCGCACGCCATTCTTCGACCCGTCGATGCGATCTCTCTTTACGGTTTCAGCGAGATCGTCAGCGAGGTGGTGCCGTTCACCTCCGATCTCAAGACAATCGACCACGGCATCGATCGGATTCGTATGGGATCGGCTACCGCTCTTTACGATGCGCTCTACCTCGGGGCCCAGGCCCTCGATACGCGCAAAGGAAGAAAGGTTCTGGTTGTGATTACGGACGGCGGCGATACCGTCAGCCGTGTGGATTATAAGGAGGCGGTGCGTTCCGCGCAGGAAGCGGAAGCCATCGTCTACAGCATTATCGTGGTTCCGATTGAGGCGAGCGCAGGACGTGACACAGGCGGGGAGCACGCCTTGATACAGATTTCCGAGGACACGGGCGGCAAGTATTTTTACGCCGAATCGGTGCCGCAACTCGACGACGCCTTCCGAAAAATCAGTGACGAACTCCGCACCCAATACCTGCTGGCTTACTATCCATCGCAGCGGCTTTCCGATTCCAGCTTCCGGCACATTGAAGTCAAAGTGGACGGATCGTCCGTGGGCTCATCGCTCACGGTGCGCCACCGGACCGGGTATTACACTACGAAATCCAAGTTTTGACGCGGCTTTCGCGCTCGT
>Ga0209415_10014712_pt1 | contig 12762 bp, 9 predicted proteins | sample PeaSoiSIISIP2007_FD_187696 | JGI IMG/M metagenome (GOLD analysis project Ga0209415, IMG submission 187696) | Peat soil microbial communities from Weissenstadt, Germany - SII-SIP-2007 (SPAdes) (version 2) | ecosystem: Environmental > Terrestrial > Soil > Wetlands > Peat | place: Germany...
TTCGAGGAGTGGATGGCCGTTCCCGATTCGCCGATCCGCGCGATTCGCCGGGAGCCGGCGCGCGAGGCACAATACGCCGCCATCCCCGACGCACTCCACCCCGCCCTGCGCGACATGCTCGCCGCGCGCGGCATCCCGCAGCTTTACACGCACCAGGCCCGCGCGTGCCAGCTCAGCGCCGAGGGTCGCAACGTCGTCGTCGTCACGCCCACCGCCAGCGGCAAGACGCTCTGCTACAACCTGCCGGTGCTGAACGCCATCCTCGCCGACCCGCACGCTCGCGCCATCTACCTGTTCCCAACCAAAGCCCTCGCCGAGGACCAGCTCCACGTAATGCAGTCCACGCTCGACGCCTCGGGCTCACAGATCCGCGCCTTCACCTACGACGGCGACACGCCGCAGGACGCGCGCAAGGCCATCCGCGAACGCGCCAACATCGTGCTCACCAACCCGGACATGCTGCACGCGGGCATTCTGCCGCACCACACCAAATGGGCCAAGGCGTTCGAGAACCTGCAGTACATCGTCATCGACGAGCTGCATTATTACCGCGGCGTCTACGGCAGCCATCTGGCCAACGTGCTGCGGCGGCTGCGGCGAATCTGCGCGTTCTACGGATCGTCGCCGAAATTCGTCTGCTCGTCGGCCACCATCGCCAACCCGCGTGAGCTGGCCGAAGCGCTCACCGAAGCGCCCTTCGAGCTGGTGGACAACAACGGCGCCCCCTCCGGCGAGAAGTATTTCGTCTTCTACAACCCGCCGGTGGTGAACCGCCAACTCGGCATTCGCCGCAGCTATCTGCAGGAGACGCGGCGCATCGCGGCCGAGTTCATCGAGCGCCATCAGCAGACGCTGGTGTTCGCCAACAACCGGCTGGCTACCGAACTGCTGCTCACCTATCTGCGCGATTCCTGCGAACGCGGACCGCTGCCCGGTGACGCGGTGCGCGGATATCGAGGCGGCTATCTTCCGCGCGAGCGGCGCGAGATCGAACGAAAGCTGCGCTCGGGCGAGATTCGCGCGGTGGTCTCCACCAATGCGCTCGAGCTGGGCATCGATATCGGCTCGCTCGATGCAGTGGTGATGGCCGGATATCCGGGCAACATTGCGTCAACGTGGCAGCGCGCCGGACGCGCGGGACGCAGGCAGACGCCGTCGCTCGCGGTCATGGTGGCCTCCAGCGCGCCGGTGGATCAGTACGTCGTTGAACACCCCGAATACTTCTTCGACCGCTCGCCCGAGCACGCCTGCATCAACCCGAACAATCTCGAAATCCTCGTGAATCACCTGAAGTGCGCCGCGTTCGAGCTGCCCATTCGCGAGGGCGAGAAGTTCGGGCCGCACGACGTCGGCGAGCTGTGCCGTTTCCTCGACGAAGAGGCCGGCCTCCTCCACCATTCCGCGGGCGCCTGGCACTGGACTTCCGACACTTATCCCGCCGACGCGGTCAGTCTGCGCAGCGTCAGCAGCGACAACTTCGTGGTAGTGGACATCACCGGCGAGCACACCATTATCGGCGAGGTTTCCTTTCCCATGGCCTTCGCCACCTTGCATGAGAAGGCCATCTATTTGCACGAAGCGCGCCAGTATCAGGTGGAGCGCTTCGACTTCGACGGCCGCAAAGCCTATGTGCGCAGCGTCGATTCCGATTACTTCACCGACGCCATCGATTACACGCAGGTGCGCGAGCTGGAGGAGTTCGCCGCGGCCGATCGCAACGGTGTGCGCCTCGCACACGGTGACGTGCGCGTCAACCGCCAGGTGGTGGGGTTCAAGAAGGTGAAGTTCTACACCATGGAAAACGTGGGCGCCGGCAACCTTTCCATGCCCGAACAGGAAATGCACACCACCGCGTTCTGGGTGCACTTCCCGGCCGCGTTTCTCGCGCAGTTCGAAGATCTCTCGCCCACCGAAAAGCAGAACGGGCTGGTGGGTCTGGCGAACGTCCTGCGCACCGTCGGCGCGCTGTTGCTGATGTGCGATCCGCGCGATATCGGCACGGCCATCACCGACAAGGTTTCGCAGGAAACGCCGGCCGTCTGGGAGCCCGATCTGTTTCTCTACGACAACTACCCCGGCGGCATCGGCCAGAGCGCGCCGCTGTTCAAAATCGCGCCGAAGCTGCTGGAAGGCGCCGTCGGCCTCCTGCGGAATTGCCCGTGTGAATCAGGCTGCCCGGCGTGCGCGGGCCCCGTGGGCGAGATCGGGGAACGCGGCAAAGAAGCGGCGCTGCGGATTGCGGCGATGGCCGCTGCTGGCGCGGGAACGTGAGATACTCGCGATAGGTTGACCCGACGATTCACAACCTGGCTGGCAGCGGCGCTTCTGCTGTTGTCGGCAGGCGTTGGCGTGCCCGCCACGGGCCGTATTGACGGCCGCACGGCGTCCTGCATAGTATGGATGAGTCGAATCGCCGCGAAGCGGGAGAAGCAGGATCGTCCCGCGGCCGCGATTACCCGGCCTGCTGTACCGCCAATCGCCGAGTATCACTCCTTCGAGCCGGTAGCCGCTCCGAACGTTTCCCTGTTCCAACGTCCCCCTCCAGTTCGCGCCTGAGCAACAACCTGCGCTCGACGTGAAAAGGAGGGTGCCGTGCACCGATTTCTGAATTCTCTTTTTGCACCCTCGCGCCGCGACGACTCCGACATCAGGCGGATCAACGCGATGCGAGTTGAATACCGTCGGCTCAGCGACTCGCAACTTCGTGAAGTCGCCGTGCAGGCCAGGGATCTGCCGACCATATTCGCCGTCACGGCCGCCGTGGCATCGCGTGTCCTTGGTCAGGACATGTTCGACGTACAGTTGCGCGGAGCGCTCGCGCTGACTCGCGGGAGCGTCGCGGAGATGCAGACGGGCGAGGGGAAAACGCTCGCCGCCGTGCCCGCCATCGCATGGTACGCGCGCCAGCAGGGCTCCGTCCACGTGATGACCGCCAACGACTATCTGGCCCGCCGCGATGCTGCCTGGATGGGGGACATCTATCGCTTTCTGGGTCTCTCTGTGGCGTGCCTGCAGCAGGGGATGAGCGTCGGCGAACGGCGCGCCGCCTATGCCGCCGATGTCATGTACGCCACCGCCAACGAGGTCGGCTTCGATTTCCTGCGCGACCGCCTCGCGCTCCGGATCGACGAGCAGGTGCAGCGGCCCTTTGGCGCGGCGGTGATCGATGAAGTGGATTCGATCCTCATCGATGAAGCGCGCATCCCGCTGGTGATTGCCGGTGGCGACAGCGGCGACAATGCACTGGCGTACGCGGCAGACCCGGTGGCTCGGCGGTTGCGGCCGCCCTTCTATTGCACCGTGGATGCCGGCGCCCATAACGTCGCGCTGACCGACGCCGGAATTGTCGCCGTGGAAAGCGCCTTCGGCTGCGGAAATCTGTACGAAGAGCGCAATCTCCCGCTTCTCACCGCCGTGCAGGATGCGCTGCACGCCCACGTGCTGCTGCGCCGGGACGTGGATTACGTGGTGAAGAACGGCGCAGTGGAAATGGTGGACGCGTTCAAGGGGAGAATCGCTCAGGATCGCCGCTGGCCCGCCGGATTGCACACGGCCCTGGAGATCAAGGAGAGCGTCGCGGCGAAGCGGCAGGGCATGATTCTGGCTTCCATCACGCTGCAGAATCTGGTCGCAATGTACCCGAAGATCTGCGGCATGACGGGCACGGCCACGACGCAGGCGCTGGAGTTCGAGAAGGTGTACGGCATGCCCGTGGAGGTCGTCCCCACGAACAAGCCGGTGATCCGCATCGACCATCCGGACGCGCTCCTCGAAACCCGAGACGAGAAGGAACGCGCGGTTCTCGAAGAGATCCGCCGGGCGCACGAAACGAGACAACCCATTTTGGTGGGGACCGGCAGCGTGGAGGAATCGGAGCGGTTCAGCCGCGCGCTGGCGGATATCCCCCATCATGTGCTCAACGCGCGCAACGACGAACTCGAAGCAGGCATCATCGGCCGCGCGGGCGAACTCGGCGCCGTCACCATTTCCACCAACATGGCCGGACGGGGGACGGATATCCGGCTGGGTCCCGGCGTGGCGGAAATTGGAGGGCTCTACGTAATCGGAACGCAAAAGCACGAGGCCCGCCGCATCGACAATCAGCTTCGTGGACGCGCCGGCCGGCAGGGCGATCCCGGCTGCTCCCGGTTCTTTGTCTCGCTCGAAGACGACCTGTTGGTGAAATATCGGGATCTGGATCCCGAACTCGCCGCCGATCCCGGGAGCATTCAGCGCCGCGTGGAGGGCGTCAATCTGGACCAGCGCCTGGTTCTGCAGAAGTACGAGCTTCCCGTGGAGGGGCAGCGTCATCGCATCCACACGCTTCGGCAGCAGGTTCTGGAAGGTACCACCGGCTGCGCTTCGGAACTGGAGCGGCGGGTCACGCTGCGCACCATCGACGCGCTGTGGGCCGACTACCTGGCGCGCCTCGCGGAGTTTCGGTCCGGCCTGCCGTGGCTGAACTGGGGACTCGCCGGGCCGCCCATGCTCACTCTGGGTCGCCCCGACGCCCTCTATGAGTACGCGCAAAAGATCCACGAATGGTTCACCGAGCTGGAGGCCGAACTACCCGACGAAATCGCGCGCCGGGTGGCCGAGGCGGAGGAGACCGGCGCCGATCCGGGCGAGCGCGGCGCGGTGTGGACCTACCTCACCACCGATCAACCTTTCGGTTCCTGGAGCGACCGGCTGGTGTCGGGTCTGAGGAGAAAATTCGGCAGCTGAAGCGCACACTGCGGGTCGTGAAGCTTAATTGCGCACGAACTCGTAGCGCTCCAGCGTGGCGGCCACGCCATTTTGGCCATCGCGGCGAACCACTTTGCCCATGCAGCGGAGCCGAACCTGGCGCTGTTTCTCCGCAACGGGCAACGTGATGAGGTACTCGATGGTCGTGCCCACCGGCACGTCAATGTCGGCGACGAACAAAACGCCGTTCGAACTGAGATTCTTCGTCTCGGCAAGGCGCGGTTCCCTCACCGCGCGAGTCCTGACAAGCTCCAGAGGTAGCTTGAGCTCGAAGCGGATGGCTTTGCGTTGGTCCGTCACGTCAAGACAACTGTATTGAACTTCAGTTCTAAGGTCAATACTAGGCCCCCCAGCGAAGTCCTGGTACCCATTCACGTGACAACGATTTGCATGTTCTATAACTCATTACCGCACAAGGAGTTATTATCATATCAGTGGCGATCTGCGCAGCGGTCCTGCCGGCGGTTGCTGGACTAAATCAGTCTCATTCGCGAGAATAGATACAGGAGCCAGACCGTGTGGCACATCATCAATTGGAAGGACTACATCGACGGGCCGTTTGAAAGCTACGAGAGCGCGCTTCAGGAAGCCATGTTTCTCGGCTATGAGAACCGCCCGCAGCCCCAGGTCAAACGCCTCGCGCGAGATTTCTACCAGTATCGGGCGCCATACAACAAGCAGGAGAAGTGGTGGCCGACATTCTGGATTTGCACGGAAGAAGCGGCATTGAAGCGGGGCATCCCGGCAAGCCGTCTCAGGCCTTCCTTCGAGCAAACGGCTGCCTAAGCGGCAGCGGGTGATCCGTGAGGAGCCTGGGCGCGCGCAGTCGCGCCTTCTGATTGTCAACAGCTTCGCGCGGCAGACTGTCGGGGCTGCTGGTGTGTCTGTCTATGGATCTTGCGCTCTGCCGAAAGACAAGCCTCAGATCCGCCGCAACACCGCCCGCGCGGGCGCGCCATCGGAGCCGGCCAGGCGCAGCGGGAGGCAGATCATCTCGTAGTTTCCGGGCTCGACGTCGGCGAGATTCAGCCCCTCGACGATCCAGACGCCCGCGCCGAGCAGCACGCGATGCGTCTCGCGTCCGCTCTCCTCGCGAAACGCACCCACCGAAAGATAGTCCACGCCAACCGTGCGCACGCCGCGCTCGGCGAGGTAACGGGCCCCTTCCGGGGAAATGGCCACGAAATCTCTTGCGAACTCGTGTTCGAGAAGGCGCCGATCGGAGTTGCGTGTGCGGAACAACACGCGCTCGCCCCTCTGCAACGCAAGGGGTTCGAGATGTTCCGGGCAGATGGAATCAGCGTCGGCGATCCCGACGACCCGCGCCGGCCCCACTACGGCGTCGATGGGCATGGAATCCACGGACGGAGCGTCGGCGAGGAAATGCAGCGGCGCGTCCATGTGCGTGCCCACGTGGGCCGATGAAGCAAACTGCGACAGGTTGTTGCTCGCGCCGCCGGCGATCGTGTGAGTCAGTGTGCGTTCGAACGGCTTGTCGCCCGGCCAACCACTCATCCCGTTGCGAAGCGGAACGCTGACGTCAATCCAGGGGCCGGTCATCAATGGACCTCTATCACCTCGCGGCTGCGGACACGGCGGGCTGCGGCTTCAACTCCGCGTCGAGAATCGGCTTGAGCAGCGCCATCGCCACCGGGCCGCGATAAGGCTTGCCATCGATGAACAGTGACGGCGTACCGAAAACGCCGATCCGGTCTCCCTCCGCCACATCCGCCTGCACCGTCTTCAGAAACCGGTTGCTCTCCATGTCGCGCGTGAAGCGCATCATGTCCAGGCCAATGCTCTGCGCGATCGCGATAATCGTCTGCGGGGAGAGCCTGCGGCCGTTGGCAAAAAGATGATCGTGCATTTCCCAGAACTTGCCCTGATCGTTGGCTGCCAGCGCCGCTTCCGCCGCTATGACGGCGTGCGGGTGCATCTCCAGCGGATACTGCTTGAACACCAGCTTCACGTCGTTCGGGTAGGCCTGCTGGATGGCGGCGATCTCACCCACCGCCTGCGCGCAGTAAGGGCACTCGAAATCGGAGAACTCGACAATCGTGATCTTCGCGTTTTGCGGCCCGCGCACCGGATCGCCAGTGGTTGGGATGTCCACCGGGTCGCCCAGAATCCGCTGCTGTTCCGCGCGCATTTTCGCGAGCGGAGAAGTCACCAGCGTCTCGTGAATCTGATCGGCGGTGCGATTGTTGCGTACGCCTTCGATCACGATGGAAACCAGCGACTTGCTGTCCCCACAGGGCGGATCGACGACGCGGCACTGGGCCAGTTTCATGTTGCAGCCGCAGGTGCACGTCTCGCTGCGCAGGATCTTCACGGCAAGATCCTTCTGGGCGGCAGTGAGTCCGCTGAAATCGACTCCGGGAAGCTCGGTGGCGGTGGTCCAGTCGGCTTGCGCAAAAAGCGCGAGACAACTCAGGGCCAGCAAGGCGAGCCGAAGAAAACAACGCATAACCTATTATTGGGCATACAGGGGAAGCGCCCGCTCCAGCGCCAGTAGCCACTCCTTCTTTTTCAGCCCGCCGCCATAGCCGGTGAGCTTGCCGTTGCTGCCGATTACGCGGTGGCAGGGCACGACGATGGCAATCGGATTTGCTCCATTAGCCAGACCCACCGCGCGCGAGCCTTTCGGCGAACCAACGCGCCGCGCCAGCTCGCCATACGAGATCGTCTCACCGTACGGAATCCGGCACAGCTCGCGCCAGACGCGCAACTGGAACGGCGTTCCCTCGGGCGCCAGCGACAGTTCGAAATCGCGCCGTTCGCCGGCGAAGTAAGCACGCAACTGCCGCACCGGTTCGGTCAGCGCCGCGGGATCTTCGCGCCATCCAGGATCGGGATTCCCGCCGAACAGGAGTTTGTGCAGACCTTTCTCATCCCCCGCCAGCAATAGTCTTCCGACGGGGCTTTCCATCCACGTGTAGAACATCGATCCTCCCATCCTTTGTTCCCTGCCATATGTGCATGGCGGCGTAGGCGCGCCATGGCTGCCAGGATTCGGTTTCGCGGCCTCCGCAGGCGCGCTTCAAAACAAGATCGGTTGCCGGGAACGCGTTCGGGTCGGAGAGCGCACGCATGGCGATGTATTCCGCCGTCCACGGGCCGATACCGGGAATCGAGCGTAGCTTTTCCTGAAATGCGCGTGAATCCTCGGCGGCGTCAAATGCAATTTCGCCGGACGCGACGGCGTGCGCGAACTGGCGAATTGTCTCCGCGCGCGCGGCGGGAATTCCGATGTTGAGATCGGCGCGCGCGAGCACTGCAGGCTCCGGAAACGTGTGCGTCAATCCCTCGACATCGAATGGCACGGGTTGGCCGGACTCCTCCACCAGACGCGCCGCCAGCGTGCTCGCTCCGGCTACGCTTACCTGCTGGCCCAGAATCGCGCGCACGCTCACTTCGAACCCATCCCACGCGCCGGGGACGCGCAACCCGGGGCGCGCTTTCAGAAGTGGCCTGAAGAGCGGGTCGCGCCGCAGGTGCGCGGCGATCGCCTGCGGGTCGGCGTCGAGGTCGAACATGCGGCGCGCGCGCGAGGTGATCGCCAGCAGCTCGGTGGAATCGGAGCTGTGGACGGCCAGCTCCAGAGCGCCTTTGCCGGTGGGACGCACCTCCAGCCAGCCGGGCCCGTTACGAGTTACGATGGTTCGCCGGTACACGTCGCCCGAGACGTTTTCCACGCCGCGGATGGCGCGCGCTGCGATGAAGCCGATGAGCGCGCCCCAGTCGAATGGAGGCCGATAGCGCAGCTCCAGCTTGCAGGAGCCGCTCGCCGGCGTCTTTTCGCGCGTTCGTCGCATGTCGCGCGGACACCGGCCCCACGTAGCCAGGAACGCCGAGTTGAACCTGCGGATGCTGCCGAAGCCGGATGCGATGGCAATCTGAGTGAGCGGCAACGCGGTTTCGTCGATAAGCTTCTTGGCCGCCAGCAGCCGTCGAGTCTGCGCCACGGTCACGGGCGTTGCGCCGAGGTGTTCCAGAAATAGCCGCCGCAGATGACGCGAGCCGATTCCCAGGCGCTCCGCGAGCGCGTCCACGCCGCCATTCTCGAGCGCGCCTTCCGAGATCAGACGCAGCGCGCGCGACACCGTCACCGAAGACCCCAGCCACGCCGGAGTACCCGGCGAGCATTCCGGCCGGCAGCGCAAACAGGGCCGGTAGCCTGCCTCGGCCGCGGCCGCCGCGGACGGATAGTATTCGACATTCCCTTCCTTCGGCGACGGTGCCGGACAGATGGGCCGGCAATAAACGCCGGTAGTGCGCACGCCGATGAAGAACTTACCGTCGAACCGCTGGTCGCGCGACAGGCGGGCGCTGCGGCAGATGGTGTGGCTGAGTTGCACGGTCGTCTGATTCGACTATAACCGGGAGTCGAACGGCACACTCGCCGTTTTCGGACATGAATGGCGTATCAGCGTAGCGCACAGGACACGGCGGCGTCCTCCGGGAAAACCCGAGACCGGGCGCCGGCCGCGTTCGTTGTGCGCGGTTTCATGGAGAGGTTGCGCTATCATCCTTCCGAATGGCGAGCCGGATCCTGCGCGGAATGGGCATGGTCGTGTGGCATAGCCGCGTCGCGCTCATGTACGCTGCCGCGTTCGTCTGGCGCAGGTTGCTGTTTCGCACGACGTTCATCGCGATTACCGGGTCCATGGGCAAGACAACGACCAAGGAGTGCCTGGCGGGCATCCTCGGCGCACGTTATTCCACGGCCTGTTCGGTCGCGAACCAGAACGACTTCTCGGGAGTGCCTCGCTCCGTGCTGCGCGTGCGGCCCTGGCACCGCTTCGCAGTGATCGAGGTGGCGGCGAACGGCCTGGACCTGATGCGCCGCTCCGCGCGGCTGGTTCGGCCGGACATCGCGATTATTCTTCTGGTGGCGAGGAACCACATGAAGAATTTTCGGACGCTGGGGAACGTCGCGGCGGAAAAATCGATACTCCTCGCCCGCTTGCGGCGAAACGGCATTGCGCTGCTGAACGGCGACGACGCGCGCGTAGCGGCGCTGGCCGGTTCCCTGCGACGCCGTGTCGTTTGGTTTGGGACCTCCCCAGCATTCGACTACTGCGCGGAGGCGGCCACCTCGAACTGGCCCGAGCGGTTTTCATTCGAGCTCCGCGCCGGCACGGAGCGCCGAACGGTGCACACGCCGCTGGTGGGAACGCATTGGAAGTATTCCGTCCTCGCCGCGATCGCCGCCGCCAATCTCTGCGGAGTCTCTCTGGACGACGCGATCGCCGAAGTCGCCCGAATCGGGCCGGTGCCCGCCAGAATGCAGCCCGTGCGTCTTCCCTGCGGAGCGGTGGTCATCCGGGACGAATTGGATGGATCCATCGACGCTCAGGCGAAGGCCTTCGACGTCTTCGCCTCTGCCGCGGCGGGGCGCAGGATTCTCGTTCTCTCCGGGGTTACCGATACCAGCCGCGGTCCACGGGACCGATATCGCGCTATAGGACGGAGTATCGTGGGCGCCTTCGACGTTGCCGTGTTCATTGGCGACATAGCCGATTACGGCGTGCGCGGCGCTGTCGCCGCGGGCATGAAACCCGAGTGCGTGCACGGATTCGTTTCGCTCTGGGACGCCCGGGAGTTTCTCGCGAAGGAATTGCGGCCTGGCGATCTGGTCCTTCTGCGAGGCCGCCTTGTCGATCATCTTTCGCGGCTTCCCTTCGCTTTGGCCGGCCCCATCGCGTGCCATCGTGCCCATTGCGAAAAGCGAATCGTATGCGACCTCTGCCCCGAGCTGGGAGCGGTTACTCCGCTGGAGCGGGAACCAGCGCCATTGACGCATATAGCCGCTGCGCCGCGGTAACACTCCACTCCAGAGGCCGCGCAGTCGCCACGTCCATCACCTGCCGCTCACTGCTGAATCGGAGGGCATGCGATTTGGGGGCCAGCAGCGCGCCGAGCCGGGGCACGCCTCCGATCACCAGCATCTCGCCGGATCCTTCGAGATCGTTGAGCCTGAGTCCTTCACGCAGGAAATCGCCCTCGCCCGAGAGCGAATAAATGCCGGGCTGAAGAGCACTCGTTACCCGCCACCACGATGACTCCCGGCAGCGTAACGAAACATGGGAAACGCGCACCGGTTCGAGGAACTCGTCTCTGTTGCGCAAGACCTCCGCTTCGCTCAGCAGTCCCAGGCGGCATGCCAGATCGGCAACCGCGAGGGGCAGGCGTCCGGCTTTGTATTCGGCCAGGGTCAGCGGTACTGTCGAGCCTTGCCACCGCGGATTGAGATCCACTGCATAAGCGCGCGACGATGCGGGGTCTAGCACAAAATCGAGCCCGAACAAACCTCGATAGCCCAGCGAGGTGAGCCAGGCGCCGATGCGTGCGGTCTGTTCGACCACGTCGTCCACGCTCGCCGATGGAAGGTCCGCGGTGGCCAGATAATCGTTGCCGCAATACATGCCCCGCCGGGCGTGAACCATTTGCAGTCCTTCAAGCTGGACGCTGGGGTAAGAAACCGCTGTCCCGGAGGAAAAGGCGAGCGCATTGACGTTGATCGAGATTTCACCCACGTCAGGAGCAATCCACACGTCTCTCTCGCCAAACCGCAATCCGGCTGCCTCGTAATCCGCCTCCGACTCAATAAACGCCGTGCCCGAACCCGACGTGCCCCGCGCAAGCTGTGCCACCAGGCGTGCACCCATCTCGCCGGCGAGTTCACCGTAGCGCCTGCCGGAGAGGCGCACCCACCGCCCCGGCAGCCTTGGCAACCCCAGTTCCTCGATAGCCGCCAGGAAAGGGCCCTTGTCGTTCAGAAGATCGACAAGGTCCGGAGGATTCGCGATCAGTTCGCACCCGGTGTCCGCGGCCAATGCGGAGAACGTGCGAGACGCGATGGACGCGGCCAGCACGACACGTTTCGCGGCGGCGTGGCGCAGCTCGGCTTCGATCTCAGCCCGGCAGGAGGGCACAATCTCGTTCGCCGCCGAATCATTGCCTTCAAGGCGTCGTCCGGTAATTCGCCCCTGGGAAAAGATGCGGATGCCCTCGCGTTGGCCAATAATGTCGTCCACCGGGCTGTCGTCCACGCACAGCACCAATCTGATGGGACACAGCGCCGACAATCCGAGGCAGTAATAGCCGCCACGGCAAAGCCATCCGATCCAGACACCCCGAAACAGATCCCTTACGGACTGTGCGCTACGCCGAAGCAACATCTGCAATTGTATAATCGCGTGATTGGCGCAAATCCTGGAATGTTGTTCGAGTCTTCTGCTCGGCCCAGGGTGGGACCGCGCCCGTGTGGAGTCCTGGCAGACGGAGCGCCTGCGCGCTCTGGTCGGCCATGCCTACGAGAACGTGCCGTACTATCGCCGTCTTTTTGATGGCGTCAGCCTGCGCCCGCGCCACATTCAGAAGTTGAGCGATCTGGTCAATATCCCGATCTCTACGCGGGAGGCAGTGCAATCCGTCCCGCCTGAGGACCTGATCGCACGCGGTTACAAGCTCGAGCGGCTGCTGGTTCATCGCACCAGCGGGTCCACCGGCGAACCGTTCAGTATCCGGCGTACGCCCTTCGAGGAACGGCTACTGCAGGCCCACCGGCTGGCAGTCCTTTTCAGGCTTGGCCTGCGCCTGGGCGACCGGCGCGCTGCTGTGGTTAGTGAAAGGCTCGCAGGCACGCCCCTGTACATGCGCGTGGGGATTCTGCGCTACGACGAGATCAACTGCCTGATCGAGCCCGCGGACATCCTTGCCGCATTGCACGCGATTCGTCCGGACGTTCTTCGCGGATACTCAGGCACTCTTGCGTATCTTGCCGGCATGATGACCGACGAGGAGCGGAAAACGATACGGCCCCGCTTTGTCACCACCGACTCCGAGACCCTCACTTGCGACATGCGCGAGCAAATAGAAGTGGGCTTCGGCGCGCGGGTCTTCGATTTTTACGACAGCCACGAATTCAACATGATTGCCTGGGAGTGCCCTTCGAGCGGCCTGTACCACGTTTCGGACACGTCGTTGATCGCCGAGGTGCTCGCGGCGGGG
>Ga0209415_10014713_pt1 | contig 12762 bp, 9 predicted proteins | sample PeaSoiSIISIP2007_FD_187696 | JGI IMG/M metagenome (GOLD analysis project Ga0209415, IMG submission 187696) | Peat soil microbial communities from Weissenstadt, Germany - SII-SIP-2007 (SPAdes) (version 2) | ecosystem: Environmental > Terrestrial > Soil > Wetlands > Peat | place: Germany...
ACTCGAAAGGAGCATGATTCTACTGCCGTTTTTGTTCACGATCGCATTCCTTGGACTCGCCTCGGGGGCGGAGTCGGTCGCGCGCTTTAGAACTCCGGTGGCGCCCATGCTCGCGATACTCGCGGCAGCGGGATGGTGCGGCCAATTCAGAATCGCTAAGGAAGGTGAAGTTTTGGGCGCAGCGGCCGCCCAGAGTGGTCGGAGTGTTTGACTGAAGCGAATAAAAGGCGAAGAATGGTTGCGCTATGGCAGCAGCATTACCATTCCCCAAGAGCGATGCGACGTTGGCGGAGGCGGGGTGGGAGGCTGTGGTTGGCGGCGGCCCGGCGCGTCAAAGTAAAACAATCATATCAAAAGTTAAAGTAATACCCGAAGTTAAAGCAGAGCCTGAAACCAAAACTAAAGAAATACATGAAATAAGCGGAGTCTTTCGCGGACGTGAATTGACGCGCCAAGAAGGTCGGGTGAGGTGCGGGATCACGCCCGTCGATAAGCTGATCGGCGGCGGCATCGTGCGCGGACGGATCAGCGAAATAATCGGGCATCCGGGAGCGGGCAGGACGTCGCTGGCGGCGGCCTTCGCGGCGTCGATAACCGGTCGCGGTGAAGTCGCCGCATGGATCGACGCGGCGGGTAACTTTGATCCGGAGAGTATCGCGGCGGCCGGCGTCGATCTCGCGCGGCTGCTGTGGGTGGCGACGCCCGCCAACCCTAGCCGATCGGGCGCGCGGCCGGTGGACAATTTCGCGGGCGCGCGGCCGGAGTCGGCGCGGGCGACCGATCATTCTGATCATTATGTCACCAATCATTATGTCGCCGATCATTATGTCGAAGGCCGCCCATATTATGCGGGTAAGCGTCCGGCCAGTGCGGCCGTACTGAAGGCGGCCGAATGGATCCTCGTGGCGGGCGGATTCGGGCTGGTCGTGATCGATTGCGGCGGGCTGCGCGATTGCAATGGATGGGCCGGCACCTTCACGCAGAGCGCGGCGTTGCGCCTGGCGCATGGCGCGGAACGCAGTGGGGCGGCAGTGGTGGTAATCGCGGCGCATCAGATGTGCGGGACGTTCGCCGCGTTGAGCCTCATGCTGAGCCGGCGCCGCACATGTTTCAGCCGCGCAGGGGCCGGAGCGCCGGCGCTGTTCGACGGCCTCACGGTCGAGGCGCGCGTGATGCGCAACAAGCTTGGTGGGTCGGGCGGCGCGGCAACCTGGAGCGCGCTCGCAGATCCGTCATGCGCGGCGACACCTGAATCCGCGTTGGCGCCAGGTCGATTGCAGCGACACGAGTCGCACGCATCACGAGAATCGGCGAATTACGCGGGCCAGCGCGTCGCGGCGCGTTGAACGGGGTGGGCATCCGCGATGACCTCCCCCGACATTTACAAGGCGGCGTCACGTCATGAGCATGAGGGACAGGCGGCGCGAATCGCATGCATCCTGATCGCCGATTTTGCGCTGGCGGCGGTCATGCGGGCCAATCCCGAACTGCGCGAACGGCCTTTCGCACTGACGCGAAACAGCGAACGGCGCGGCGCCTATAGCGCGCATAGCGAGCTGAGCCAGGTCTCGGCGCCCGCGCGCGCGTTGGGGGTGCGGCCTGGGATGACGGTCGCGCAGGCGCGGGCACTGATTCCCGAGATCGCCGTGATCAATGCGTCGCCCGTCGCCGAACGCGCGGCCGCAGACGCGTTGATCGACGTCGCCGAATCGATCTCGCCGGTAGTCGAAGAAGCGGTGCCGGGCTGCGTGTGGGTGGATCTGACGGGCTCGGAGCGCTTCTATCGGCAGGCGCGCGGCGACGGAAAAACTGCTGACAGTACGCGCAATCCAGATGACATTGGCGATGGCGACGAGGCGTGCGTCACGGTCGAGGAGGAGATCGCGGCAGAACTGGCGCGGCGCGCAGGTCGGGTCGGGCTCGAAGCGGCGGTCGGCATCGCAGCCGACAAGGAGATCGCACGGCTGGCGGCCCGATGCGGCGGCGCGCGCGTAATCGGGACCGGTCGCGAGCGCGAATTCCTCAACTGGATGCCGCTCGATCTGCTCGATCTCGGGGTCAACGCGCGTGGCGACGATCTGGAGCTGATGCTGAAGCGCCTCGGCATCCGACGGCTGGGCGACCTCGCGCAGCTCGACGCGCGTGCGGTCGGCAGCCGGCTGGGAAGCCATGGCGCGGAACTGATGCGGCTCGCGCGCGGCGAAGGCTCCGCCCGCGTCGCCGCGCGGCCGCGGGCGGAAGTCTTCGCCGAAGCGATTGAGATGGAATACGGCATCGAGACGATCGAGCCGCTGGCGTTCGTGATGCGCGCGATGATCGCGCGCATCTCGGAGCGCCTGCAGATGCGCGGGCTGGTCGCCGGCGATATCACGTTGTCGCTGGGCCTGGCGGATCGTCGGCGCGACGAGCGGCGAGTCGCCGTCGCTGCGCCGACGATCGAAGTGCGCGCGCTGCTCACGCTGGTCACGCTAAATCTGGAAGCGGCACCGCCGCCGGCCGCGGTCGAAACTATCCGGTTGACGATTGCGCCGCGCGCAGCGCGCCCAGCGCAATCCGACATGTTTCTGCCGCCGGCCCCAGCGCCGGAGCAGTCCGCGGCGATGTCACCGCAGACTGCTCCGGCGAGTGCACCTGCAATTAATGGCATCGCGCGCATGGTGATGCGCACGATGAGGCCGGCCGAGGAAGTCGAGGTGATGTGCATGCGCGAGACGCCCGAGTTCGTACGCGGCGCGAACGTGTGCGCGCGCGTGGTCTCGGCGGCGGGACCATGGCGGCGGCAAGGCGAATGGTGGGCGGAGGGCGCAAATGGAGAGGCGGACAACGTCGCAGGTCGCGACGACGTCCGCGCGACAGTCGCGTTCGCACCGGCCGCCTATGCGCGCGATTATTACGACCTCGCGCTCGCCGACGGCGGAGTCTATCGCGTGTATTGCGATCTCTATTCGGCGAAATGGTTCGTCGATGGAATTTACGATTAGTGAGCAGCCGATCTGAATATGTCGAGTTGAGGACGCGCAGCGCGTTCAGCTTTCTCGAAGGCGCGAGCGCGCCGGAAGAGTTGGCTGAAGGCGCGGCGGCGCTCGGTTACGACGTGATCGCGCTCGGCGACCGTGACGGGCTTTACGGTGCTCCACGTTTTTACCAGGCCGCGACGGGCGCCGGGGTGAAGGCGATCGTCGGCGCGGAACTGGTGCTCGATGACATCAGCTTCGGGCAAGCAGACGCGTCCGCCACGCCGGCGCGGCTCTACGTGCTGGTGCCTGATCGCGAACGTTATCGAAATCTGTGCCGCATGATCACCGCCTCCAAGCTGCGTCCGCTGAGCGTCAGTGCCAGCGGTGTGCCGAAATACCCCGCCAAGGGCGAGAGCCGGATCACGCTGGAGGATCTCGAACGCTTCGGCGCTGGGATGATCTGTCTCGCCGGCGGCGCCACCAGTCCACTCGCGCGCAAGTTGATACGCGGTGATGACCCGCGCGCGCTAGGCGATCGGCTGGGCGGAATTTTTGGCGCGGGGAATCTCTATATCGATGTGCAGCGCCATCTGGATCCGGACGAGGAACGGCTCAATCGAAAATTGATCGCGTTGGCCGGGGCCGGTGGTCTGCCGATCGTGGCGACCAATGACGTCTGCTTCATGCGCGGTGCCGCGGGAAGTGCGCGCAACGTCGCCGCACCCATGGAGCTTCATAGTTGCGTTCCTGCCGATTCGATTGGACTCGACGGCCGCCGCGGCGGGCCCCGAATCTCACGGCCCGGGCCGGCCTGGAATGCGGGCGATAATCTGGAGCGCGCGCTGCTCGACGTGATGACCTGCATCCGGCTGGGCACGACGCTCGAAGAGGCGGGACGCGCGCTGTGGGTCAATCACGAACGCCATCTGAAATCGCCCGCAGCGATGGCCGCGATGTTTCGCGATCTGCCGCGTGCGATTACCACGACCCGCACGATCGCCGATCGTTGCGAGTTCACGCTGCACGACCTTGGCTACCGCTTCCCCGATTATCCGCTCCCACCGGGCGAAACGCCCGACAGTTATCTTCGTGCGTTGACCGAGGCGGGGGCGCGTGAACGCTGGAAGACACCCGACGCACGCACGCGCCGTCAACTCGATCATGAGCTTGGAATAATCGCGAAGCTCAAGCTCGCCGGTTATTTCCTGATCGTTTGGGACATCGTGCAGTTCTGCCGCGAGCATCTGATCATGGCGCAGGGACGCGGCTCCGCGGCAAATTCGGCGGTCTGTTACGCGCTCGGAATCACGGCGGTGGACGCGGTGCGGATGGAACTGCTGTTCGAGCGATTCCTCTCCGAGGAACGCGGCGAATGGCCGGACATCGATATCGATTTGCCGAGCGGCGATCAGCGCGAGCAGGTCATCCAGTACGTCTATCGGCGCTACGGCGAACGCGGCGCCGCGATGACCGCCAACGTGATCACGTATCGCGTGCGCAGCGCGGTGCGCGAAATCGGCAAGGTGCTGGGCTTTCCGCCCGAGCAGGTCGATCGCCTTGCGCGGCTCAACTACGTCTATGAATTCCGCGACCAGCACGACGAATTCGCCGCGTTGCTGCGCAAAGGCGGAGTCGATCCCGACGCGCCGCGAGTGCGGATTCTGACCGAACTGGTGCGCCGGCTCGAGGGTCTGCCACGCCACCTTGGACAACATAGCGGCGGCATGGTGATCGGCGCGGGACCGCTCGACGAAATCGTTCCGCTGGAACCGGCCACGATGCCCGACCGAATTGTCGTGCAATGGGACAAGGAGGATTGCGCCGACCTCGGGATTATCAAGATCGACCTGCTCGGACTCGGGATGCTGACGGTGCTCGAAGAGGCGATTCCGTTGGTGCGCGTGCATGACGGCGTCGAAGTAGATCTCGCGCATCTGCCGCCCGACGATCCCGCCGTCTATGCGATGCTGCAAGCGGCCGACACGGTGGGCGTGTTTCAGGTGGAGAGTCGCGCACAAATGGCGACGCTGCCGCGGATGAAGCCGCGCACTTTTTACGATCTGGTGGTGGAAGTCGCGATCATCCGGCCCGGCCCGATAGTGGGCAATATGGTCAATCCTTACCTGGATCGACGCAACGGGCGGGCGTCCGTCCTGTATGATCATCCAGCGCTCGAGCCGATTTTGCGACGGACGCTCGGCGTGCCGCTTTTTCAGGAGCAACTATTGCGGATGGCGATGACGGTGGGCGGATTCAGCGGCGGTGAGGCCGAGGAATTGCGCCGTGCGATGGGCTTCAAGCGCTCGATCAAACGGATGGAGAATATCGAAGGGCGACTGCGCGAGGGGATGCAGCGCAATGGCATCGGCGGGGCGGTGGCGGATTCCATCGTGCGATCGATCACGTCGTTCGCGCTCTATGGATTTCCGGAATCGCACGCGGCGAGCTTCGCGCTGATCGCGTACGCCTCGGCTTACCTCAAATGCCATCATGCAGCGGCTTTTTTCGCCGCGATGCTCAACTGCTATCCGCTCGGTTTTTACCATCCCGCGACCCTGGTGAAGGACGCCGAGCGCCATCACGTGAGCATCAGGCCGATCGACGTCGCGCAATCCGACTGGCGCTGCACGATCGATCGTCATGCGCTACGCCTGGGGCTCAAGTACATCGCGGGCTTGCGCGAAGAGACCGGCCTGCGGATCGAGCGCGAACGCATCGCGCGGCCGTTCACTTCGATCGCCGACTTTACCGCGCGCGTCGCACCCAACAAGCGCGAGCTTGACGCGATCGCATTTGCCGGTGCGTTTGCCGCCTTCGGCCTGACGCGGCGCGAGGCGCTCTGGCAAGCAGCCGCCGTCGAGCGCGATCCATCGAGCCTGCTCGCTGGCGCCGAGCCGTCCGTCGAGCAAGCTGTCGTGGAGCGCGATGCGCCGTATGCCGTATCGAAGAGCGATCGCGCGACTGCACTCCCGCAAATGCGGCCGATCGAGGAGACGCTCGCCGACTATGCCACTACCGGTGTGACGACGGGACCTCATTTGATGGCGCATTTGCGCGCACGCTTGCGATCGCATGGAATACTCAGTGCGGTGGAACTGGCTAATGCAAAAGATGGTGAATGGGTAAAGGCGGCTGGTTCGGTAATCGTGCGGCAGCGGCCGGGCACCGCGAAGGGTTTCCTCTTCATCACGCTTGAAGATGAAACCGGAATCTCAAACGTAATAGTCACTCCCGATTTGTTTCAGGCCAATCGCACGCTACTCCATCGCGCGTCATTGCTGATGGTCGAGGGACCATTGCAGAAACAACAGGGCGTCATTCACGTGCGCGGTCGCCGCTTTCGTGAATTGCGCTTTCGCGGCGTGGTCCCGCCTTCGCACGATTTCCATTAGAACTCGCCGCTTGCCGCCGGCATCCGGGGACTCTACGATCGTTTCACCCGAAGGACGAAGCCGAGCCGATCGCTGGAGGATCGAATCATGGACCTCGACGCGCTGTGCAAAAAAGCCGAAGCCTTCCGCCGCGTGCACGATCGCAGCCGCATCCTCGTGCTGCCCAACGCATGGGATGCGATGAGTGCACGCATCTTCGAAGCGGCGGGCTTCAAAGCGATCGCGACCACCAGCGCAGGCATTTCGTATGCGGTCGGATACCCCGACGGAGAATTGATTCCGCGCGACGAGATGATCGCGGCGGTCGCGCGCATCGCGCGATGCGTGGACGTCCCGGTCACCGCCGACATGGAATCGGGTTTTGGGCGAAATCCCGACGACGTAGCGGAAACCGTCAAATTGGTGATCGAAGCGGGTGCTGTCGGCGTCAATCTCGAAGATACAGTTCATGGCGCCGGACGCACGCTTCATGAGATTTCAGCGGCTACCGAGCGCATTCGCAGCGCACGCGAGGCGGCCGATGCGGCCGGCGTTCCGCTTGTTATCAACGCTCGAACCGATGTTTATCTGCTCGGTATCGGTGCCAAGGCGGCGCGCTTCGATCATGCGGTGAGTCGCCTCAATGCCTATCACGCTGCCGGCGCCGACTGCCTATATGCGATGGGTTACTTCGATGCGGACACTATCGGCCGACTGGTCAAGGCGGTCGATGGGCCGCTCAACGTGATGGGTGTACCTGGAATGCCGTCTGTAGCGGAACTCGAACGCCTCGGCGTCGCATGGGTGAGTACTGCGTCCGGGCCGACGCGGGTCGCGATGACCGCGACGCGTAAATCCGCCGACGATTTGATGCGGACGGGAAGTTTCGACGTTTTCGGGGGCGACACGATGAGCCATCAGGAGGCCAATGCGCTGATGGAGAAGCGTCGCGCTTGAGTCGCGGCGCGAGAGACGCGGTCTCCGCGACGCCAACCGCTGCGGAATTCACCGTCCGCATCGGCGCCATGATCGATTATGCGGCGTCGCTCGAGTTCTTTCGCCGTTCCGGCGACGACCTACTGGATCGATGGGACGGTCGTACATTGGCGCGCACGATCGCGATTGGGGCGACGCCGGTGGCATATGCATGCACGTTCGAGGATGCGGTAGACGCGCTCGAAGTGCATGTGGCAGTTGAGGATGAGCGATACCGCCGCGAGATCGAGCGCATCGTGCGCGCGATGTTCGTGATTCCGCCGGCGCAGTTCGCCGATTTGAAACTGCGCGATCCGGTCATCGCGGCTTTGGATGTCCGTTACCAGGCCGTCCGTTCGGTTCGTCAGTCGAATCTCTTCGGAGCACTGCTTCGATGTATCAGCACGCAGCAGGTGAACCTTCGCTGGGCGGCAACCTGCCGAAGGCGGCTGGCCGAAACCTTCGGACGCCCGCATCAGGTTGACGGCAACGTGGTCTATTGCCTGGACCCAGCGCGAATAGCCACTCTAGAAGTTTCTGATGTTCGAGCGCTGCAATTTACCAATAGCAAGTCGGAATACATTATCAACGTAGCGCGAGTGATTGCGTCTGGCGAAGTGACTACAGACTTTCTCGATCGAATGAGCGATGAAGAGATAATCAAATGCCTCACCGCGATGCGCGGCGTCGGGAGATGGTCCGCCGAGTGGATATTGGCGCGAACGCTCGGTCGCCCGCGCGTCGTCGCTGGCGACCTCGGCGTGCGCAAGGCCGTGGGAATCGCGTATTGCGGCGGTGCGAGGCCGGTCGAGGCCGAGGTCCGTCGCGTCACGGCGCATTGGGGCGAATCGGCTGCCGTCGCGCAGGCGTTGCTTCTGCACGCGCTCGCGGAAAAGACGCTCGCGGACATCGCGGCGAATGCGGACGGCGTCGCGACGCCGTCCGCCCCCGCAATTCCTATTCGCCCGAAGAGCGCACGAAATTCGCTTTCCGCTTCTCGACGAAAGCCTTGACGGCCTCCTTATGATCCTCGGTCTTGAACGTCATCATCTCATAGGCCAGCGAGGCGTCGAGAATCAGGTTGGCCTGCTGCTTGAGCCATTTGTTGACCGACAGCTTGCTCCATCGAATTGCCCAAGTCGGCCCGTCGGCGAGTTCCTGCGCCAGTTCGCGCGCTCGCGTCATCACCTGTTCCGGCGGCACCGCGTAATTGACCATGCCGATGCGTCCGGCCTCAGCGCCATTCATGAAATTCCCGCGCATCAGAAACTCTTTCGCGCGATGGGGTCCGATGAGCAGCGGCCAAATGACCGCGCCGCCGTCGCCGGCAACCACGCCAACCTTCACGTGCGTATCGGCGAAGCGGGCCTTTTCGGAGACCACGGTGATGTCGCATAGGAGCGCGAGCGTCGCGCCCAGTCCAATCGCGTCGCCGTTAATCGCGCCGATGATCGGCTGCTCTACGTCGAGCATATTCTCGACGATACGCCGGCCGTTGGCGGCAGTGATCGGACCGCGGTTGAAGCGGTCGCCGCCGGGGCCTCCGCCGACCAACTGGCCCGCCGCCATACCCTTAACATCGCCACCCGCGCAAAATGCGCGTCCCGCACCGGTAAACAGGATCGCATTGACATCCTGATCCGCCGCCAGGTCGAGCCAGATCTGCTCGAGTTCGTGATGCATGCGGCTGTTGACCGCATTGAGGACGTCGGGACGATTGATGGTCAGTGTCGCCACCCGGTCCGCCGTCTCAACCTTCAGGTATTCGTAATCGCTGTAGTTCATCGTTAAATCTCCTCCTGCTCTTTGCCGACCTATACAACGGGGCGCTGCGGCAACGCCATCGCCGCGGGCCGTGTCTTACTGTTCCCTTCGCAATGGACTAACGCCGGCGAGGTGGAATGCGCTATGGTGGCCGGCGGATCTGCCGATCCCAAATATTCTGGATGCGGAGAATCTCGGATGAAGCTGGCAAATAAAATTGCGCTGATTACCGGCGCCGGTTCGGGCATGGGGCGGGTCGCCTCGCTATTGTTCGCGAAAGAAGGCGCAAAAATTGCCGCGATCGATATCGACGAAAACGTCGCGCGTGAAACTGTGCGGTTGATCGAAGCGGATGGCGGCAAGGGGATAGCCGTAAAGGCCGATGTCTCGAAGAGTGCCGACGCGCAGGCGATGGTGGCAGCGACGATCGAAAAACTCGGCGCGCTAAACATCGTTTACAACAACGCGGGGATTGAAGGGAAAGCCCAACGGATCGTGGACTTGGCGGATGAGGACTTCGATCGCGTGATCGCGATCAATCTTCGCGGCGTGTGGCTCGGAATGAAGTACGCCCTGCCCCACATGATCAAAAATGGCGGCGGCGCGATCGTCAATACGGCATCGATTGCGGGATTGGTCGGCCTACGCAATTCGTCAGCGTATTGCGCGGCGAAGGCGGGCGTGATCGCGATAACGAAAGTCGCCGCGCTCGAATACGGCCGCTATAACATTCGCGTTAACGCGATTTGCCCGGGCGCGATCGACACGCCAATGGTATCGCGGATACAGGGTGGCGGAACGATGTCGGAGCGCGCCATCAGTCGCATATCGACGCTCGGACGCATCGGTAAGCCCGAGGAAATCGCGAAGATGGCGCTGTTCCTCGCGAGCGATGACGCTTCCTTCGCGACCGGCGCGCCTTTCATTGTGGATGGCGGTTGGACCATCGGCTAAATCCCCGCCGCGATGTGGAATAGTTATTCGATGAGTCAGTTCATGATTCGCAAGGAGTGAATGACAGATGGCATCGGGAATCGCGCGGCTCAACGGCGAGGTCGCAATCGTGACGGGCGCAGCGCAGGGAATCGGACGCGCGATCGCGATGCGACTAGCCACCGAGGGGGCGAAGGTCGCAATCGCCGACATCAATGAAGACATCGCGAGGCGGACCGCCGCTGAGATCAACGACGCGGGCAACGACGCGTGCGCGGTGAAGCTGGACGTGACCAGCCTCGACAGCGCGATCACGGCGGTCGAGAGGGTCGAGCGCGATCTCGGACCCGTCGACATCCTGGTCAACAACGCGGGTTGGGACAAGCTCGAGCCTTTCGTTGAGAGTACGCCCGAGACTTGGGACCGCGTGATCGCGATCAATTTTCGCGGCGTGATCCATTGTTGCAAGGCAGTCATACCGAAGATGCAGGCGCGCGGACACGGCAAGATCGTTTCGATCGCCTCCGACGCGGGGCGCGTCGGCTCGATGGGCGAGGCGGTCTATTCAGGCTGCAAAGGCGCGATCATCGCGTTCTCGAAAACGCTCGCGCGGGAACTCGCCCGCAACAATATCAACGTCAATGTGGTATGCCCAGGGCCAACGGAAACTGCGCTACTGCGAGGTGTAATGGAGCAGCAACCGAAGGTGCTCGAGGCAATGAAGCGTGGCATCCCGATGCGCCGGCTGGGCAAGCCCGGAGACCTCGCCGGCGCGGTCGCATTCTTCGCTTCATCCGACGCCGATTATGCGACCGGCCAGGTGGTCAGCATCAGCGGCGGACTCACTATGGCGGGATAACAGCGGAGAATGACTGCGCTTAGGAAGACGAAAGGCTCGGTGGATCGAGCTGGCGCGAAGACGGAGTTTTATAATGGCAAAAGGTACTGAGCTCGACCTCGAAAGATGCAAGCAGGTCGCGCAGACGGTGATTGGCGATGTTGCGTCAGTGGTACATGGGGCGCTGTGCTTCATCGGCGACCGCGTCGGACTCTTCAAGGCGATGGCTGGAGCCGGAGCCCTCACGATCGATCAACTCGCGGCGAAGAGCGGCCTGAGTGCCCGTTACGTCCGCGAATGGCTGGGCGCGATGGCCGCGGCGCGTTATGTCGAATACGACGCCGGCGCCAATACTTATCTGCTCACGCCCGAGTACGCGGCCGCGCTTGCCGACGAAGACTCGCCGTTTTTCATTGGCAGCTATTTTCAAATGGCGCAGGCCGCCGTGAGCGTCGCGCCCAAGGTCGCGGAGGCGTTTCGCAGCGGTAAAGGTGTGACGCAGGCTGAATATCCACGATCATTCTTCGAGGCCGCCGAGCGCAACTCGCGCACCCGTTATGAGCACAAACTTCTGCGCAAATGGATTCCCGCGATGCCGCAGGTCGTCGCAGCATTGAACGCTGGCGGTCTCGCGGCCGATGTCGGCTGCGGCGGCGGCCGCGCCGCGATTATGATCGCGCAGGCTTTCCCCAAGGCGCGCGTGGTGGGCTTCGATATTCATGCCGAGTCGATCGATCGTGCTCGCCGCAATGCCGAAGTCGCAGGCGTGAGTGACCGCGCAACGTTTGAAGTCGCCAATGGCAGCGGATTGCCCGCGCGCGGCTTCGATTTCGTTTCCACGTTCGACGTGGTGCACGACTCCGTCGATCCGGTCGGCCTGATGAGCGGAATTCGTCGCGTGCTCAAACCAGAAGGTACCTACCTGGTGCAGGAGATCAACATTTCGAACCAGGTCGGCGAAAATATCCGGCCGATGGGCAAAATGGTTTATTCTGTGAGCACGCTTTATTGCATGACGACTTCGCTCGCACACGGCGGCGCTGGCATCGGCGCGGCGATGGGCGAACCGAAGGCGCGCGAATTAGCCACAACGGCGGGGTTCTCACGCTTTACGCGACTGCCCATCAAGGACGATTTTGCGGTGCTGTACGAACTCCGTCCATAGCGGGCAACGATCGAACTCCGGCCGTGATCAGCTAATGCCGCGAGCAAATATTTGTTGATTGCGTCGAGCATTTTGCAGCGGCACAGTATTGGCTGACAGGAGTTCACCGATGAGCACCAGCAAGCCAGATGCAACTCGCTCCGCCGAAATTCGCGAGCGCGTCGGCCATCCGATAATTGACTCGGACGGTCACGTGGTCGAGTTCGAGCCCGTGCTGCTCGACTACATTCGCAAGGCCGGCGGCAGCGCGATGCTCGAGCGTTACAAGACCGCGCCCGATACCGCCTTCTACTTCCGCTGGAATCACGCTTCGATCGAGGAGCGCCGCGAATTCCGTCTGCCACGTCCCGTGTGGTGGCCCTACCCGACTAAAAATACCTACGACCGTGCGACCGCCGCGATGCCGAAGCTTCTTTATAGCCGCCTCGACGAGATGGGCCTCGACTTCACCGTGCTCAATCCGAGCCAGGGACTGTTCGCCACGCATATCGGCGATGACGAGTTGCGTCGCGTCACTTGCCGCGCCTTCAACAATTACCACGCGGATATTTTTCGCGAATATGCGGATCGCATCACACCAGCCGCATGCGTGCCGATGCACACGCCCGCGGAGGCGATCGAGGAACTTGAACACGTCGCGAAACTCGGCCTCAAGGTCGTGATGATGGCGGGATTCGTGCGCCGCCCGATTCCGGGCCTCGCGAAACAGGCGCCCGAATTTGCTCGCCACATGACCTGGATAGACAACCTCTGCCTCGA
>Ga0209415_10014714_pt1 | contig 12762 bp, 12 predicted proteins | sample PeaSoiSIISIP2007_FD_187696 | JGI IMG/M metagenome (GOLD analysis project Ga0209415, IMG submission 187696) | Peat soil microbial communities from Weissenstadt, Germany - SII-SIP-2007 (SPAdes) (version 2) | ecosystem: Environmental > Terrestrial > Soil > Wetlands > Peat | place: Germany...
GGCGAGGATTTCGTCGACAAGAACACGGTCATCACCAGCCTGATCAATGCCAATTCGCCCATGGTCTGGGACGGCACAATGCTGGGCGCCCTCAAGGTCTATGCGCGCGCCAACCAGGCCTGTGTGGTGACGCCATTCATCCTAGCCGGCGCCATGAGCCCGGTGACGGCAGCGGGCACGCTCGCCCAGGTCCTGGCCGAGGTATTGGCCGGCGCCGGCACCACCCAGCTCGTTCGGCCGGGCGCACCGGTGGTATTTGGCGTCTTCGCCAGCTCCATCTCCATGCAGTCCGGCGCTCCCACCTTCGGCACGCCGGAGCCGACCCTGGTGTCGCTCGCGGCCGGCCAGCTTGCGCGGCGCCTGGGCATTCCCTTCCGCACCGGCGGCTCGCTGTGCGCCTCCAAGATTCCCGATGCCCAAGCGGCCTACGAGAGTGCCCAGACCCTGCTGCCGACCCTCCAGGCGGGGACGAATTTCGTGCTCCACGGGGCCGGCTGGCTCGAGGGCGGGCTCGCCTCGGGCTACGAGAAGTTCGTCATGGATGCCGATCAGCTGGGCATGATGCAGGTGCTGGCCAAGGGCATCGATCTCTCGGAAAACGGCCAGGCGATGGACGCCATCCGCGAGGTGGGGCCAGGCAGCCATTTCCTCGGCTGCTCCCACACCCAGGCCAATTTCGAGACCGCCTTCTATCGCTCCAGCATCGCCGACAACAACAGCTTCGAGCAGTGGGAGGCGGAAGGCCGGCTCGATGCGGCCCAGCGCGCCAACAAGCTGTGGAAGCGCATGCTCCAGGAGTACGAAGCGCCGCCGCTGGATCCGGGCAAGGACGAGGCGATCAAGGAATTCATCGCCAAGAGGAAGGCGGCGGCCCCGGATTCGAACGTCTAGGGGTTCAAGCGGCGAGCCGCAGGCTCCACAGCAATCTGAGGCCGATCAGGGCGAGGAAACTGCCAAAGGCGCGGTCGATCCAGCGCTTGGCGCGGCCATAGGCGGCCTGGGCCGGGGCGCTGGAGAAGATCAGCGCGACGATCGAGTACCAGGCGACTTCGTCCAATGCGATCGCCGCCAGCACCACGAGATTGACCCATTCGGGATAGCCGGGCCCATAGACCTGGGAAAAGATGCTGCCGAAAAATATGGCGAGCTTGGGGTTGGTGATGTTGACCAGGAATCCCCGCCGGAAGGCCGAGAGCCCTCGGCCACGGGGAAGGGCGCCGGTCATGACCAGCGGATCGGCGGCGTGGCGGAACACCTTCCAACCGAGATAGAGCAGGTAGACCGCGCCCAGCGCCTGGAGCAGATGGAACAGCCCTGCCGCCACCGCGAGCAGCAGAGCGAGGCCGTGGATCATGGCAAAGGCCCAGATGACCGTGGCCGAGGCGACGCCGAGACCGGTCGCGAGCCCCGCTCGCCGGCTCTCGCCGACAGCGGTGCGGGAGACCACGAGGAAGGCTGGCCCGGGGCTTGCGGCACCCATCAGGTTCACCAGCATCACCGTGCCCAGCATCAGCCAGAACGAGTTCATGGACGGCCTCTCTGTCGGACCGACCTCACTATAGTCGCATTTCCGACAGCTTGTGGAGCGAGCGGCATTTCTGGGATGAGCCGTCCATTCCCGCTCAGGAGACGCTGACCATGCGGCTAGGCCTTCCCCAAATGCCCGTCGTGCAAATGCTTCGGGTCGAACTCCGCTAGCGCCGTCATCGGATCGATAGGTTTACCCCATATCTTCCGCCGCTCGTTCGGGGCCAACCCCCAGAATTTTTCAAGCGCCGCCGTGTTGCCGAAATGCGACCAAAGCGCGTCTTGAGTGACGATCTGCGCCAAAGCCGTGCGCGCGATATATTCGACAATCGCCTCCTTCTGCACCAGGTCAAGACGGACATCTCGGTCGAACGTCTCCAGATATCGGTTCTCATGGAGGTGTTCGATATGGCTGCGAATGTCGTAAAGCCTCCCCATCAGGTCGTGGTGACCTGGGCCGAGGAACAATTCGGTCCGGCTTTTGAATTGCTGCTTGGTCTTCCCGATAGCGGGCAAGATCAAGCCGTCGATGCAGCGGCAATATTGATGAATCCGGTCGACGAGTTCCCCGACCGCACGCGTCTCGACATAGATTTGCAGCGTACGGAAAAATCGCCACAGCCCACCGGGGACAGTGACCGGCAACATCGCATTGAGCTTCTGGCCGAGCTGGGCCGCGGCGACAATGTCGCTGGCGACCACCGGGGGATAGGGCCGAAACACCTGTGGGACGGGAAGATCCAAGTCCTTTTGCTGACGGATGCCGATCAGGCCGTCGCGCCGCGCACCGGTCAACAGGACCGGCTTATGTGAGGGGGAGAACATTGTCGACAACATGAGACCGACATAAAAATGCCAGACGCGCGCTTCCAGCAGCTGGTTCTCGGCGTCCCGGATATCGGGCGTAGCCGACGCCAGTTTGCTGACGAGGAACAGATTGTTACCTCCAACCTCACCGGCGCGAATACTGCCCAGCCATTCGCGCCATTCTGCCGGAACCTGGAAATGTGTGCCGGTGATAACCCAAAGATCGGATGCGATCCGCTCGGGTGGCATCGCCCCTTCAAGCTTCACTTCCAAACCGACCAGCGCATATTTGTCTCCGTCATCGATCCACATCGCAGATAATCCTTTGTCGAGAAATCGGCGCCGGATCGCCGAATTTGACCGGGATTCCACAACAGCCAATTGCCCTGAGGTTCTATTCCGCTCAAGCGTCACTCAAGGGCCGCGGGTTCACCCGCGGCCCTTCTCTTAGTCCGCCTCGCGAATAGATCGATCGCCGCACGACCGGGGCGCTCACAGCTTGTAGAGCAGCCGGAAGCGGGGTGCTACGGCGTAGTTCACCTGCACCAGCATGATGAAGACGATGCTGGCATAAGTGCTGACGACGCAGAGCAGGGCGCCGAAGGCATAGAACGCCTGACCGATGAAAATGCGCCGCTTGACCGCCGCCGAAACATCCGCCGGCGCATCCTCTTTCACCAGTCCGGCCGCCACGGCGTAGGACCAGGTAAAGTACAACGCCACGCCGATGATCAGGATATTGAACCAATAGACGAGGAGGGCGAGGCGGAAGGCCATAAACTCCGCCAGCAGGGCCGTGGAGAAGGGCAGGAGGGCGATGGCGGCCAGGAAGGCGACATGAAGCCAGGCAAGATTGCGATCGCCCCGGGCGAGGAACTGGATCTGGGTCTGCTGGCCGAGCCAGAAGATGCCAAGGGTCAAGAAGCTCATGAGATACATGCCGACGCGAGGCGCCAAGCCAAGCAGCGCCCGCCACAGGTCGCTCTCGCTATGGATGCCCTCAATTGGCGGCACGCGAATGTCGAGGACGAGAAGCGTCATGGCAAACGCGAAGAGCCCGTCGCTCAGCGCCGACAGGCGTTCCAGGCTCTGGCCGGCGATCCGGTTGTAGGCGGTTTTCATGGCCGTCAGTCAAGCCTCTCGGGAAGCCATGACGCAAGCGAACTTCCGTCTTATGGGAAGACCCGTTCATTCCGCCTAGAATAGGGCCCCTTGCTGAAGAGAGGCGAACCCGCTGGGCCAGATGAGCGAACTTGAACCCATCCCCTACAGCGACGCCAAGATCCGCTCGATCCTCGAGCGGGTGAAGACGATCGCCATGGTCGGCGCCTCGCCCAACTGGAACCGGCCCAGCTACTTCGTGATGAAGTATCTCCAGGGCAAGGGTTATCGGGTCATCCCGGTCAACCCGGCCATCGCCGGCCAGATGTTGCTGGGCGAGAAGGTTTACGCTTCCCTGACGGATATTCCCGAACCGATCGACATGGTGGACATCTTCCGCGCTTCGGACCAGGTGCCCCCGATTGTGGACGAGGCGATCGCCGTCGGCGCACGCGTGATCTGGATGCAGCTCGGCGTCCGCAACGACCCGGCGGGGGCCAAGGCGGAGGCCGCCGGGCTGGACGTAATCATGAACCGGTGCCCCAAGATCGAGTTCGGGCGGCTGGGCGGCGAGCTCTCCTGGAGCGGGGTCAACTCGAGCATCATCCGCAATCGCCCGGCCGAGGCGCCGAGACCCAAGCGGACGAAGGACCGGCCGCTTCCGCCGCGCAATACGAGCTACGGCTTCGAGACCCGCGTCGTCCATGCCGGAGCGGCGCCCGACCCGGTGACCGGTGCCAGGGTCACGCCCATCTATCAGACGACCTCCTACGTCTTCGAGGACGTGGACCACGCCGCCTCGCTCTTCAACCTGCATAATTTCGGCTACATCTATTCGCGCCTCAACAACCCGACCGTCTCGGTGCTGGAGGAGCGCCTGGCGAGCCTGGAGGGCGGGCGCGCGGCCGTGGCCGCCGCGTCGGGCCACGCGGCCCAGTTCCTCGTCTTCTTCACGCTGATGGAGCCGGGCGACGAGTTCCTTGCCTCGCGCAATCTCTACGGCGGGTCGCTGACCCAGTTCGGCCTCTCCTTCAAGAAGCTTGGCTGGACCTGCCATTTCGTCGATCCCAGGGAGCCGGAGAATTTCCGCAAGGCGCTCACCCCTCGCTGCAAGGCGATCTTCGTCGAGAGCCTGGCCAATCCCGGCGGCATCGTCGTCGATCTGGAGGCGATCGCGAAGATCGCCCATGAGGCGGGGCTGCCTTTCATCGTCGATAACACGCTCGCCACGCCCTATCTCTGCCGGCCGATCGAGTGGGGTGCCGACATCGTCTGCCATTCGACGACCAAGTTCCTTTGCGGCCATGGCAATTCGCTGGGCGGCGCGGTGATCGAGTCCGGCCGCTTCGACTGGTCCCAAGGCGGCCGGTTCCCCTCGCTGACCGAGCCGGAGCCCGCCTATCACGGCCTGAAGTTCTTCGAGAACTTCGGCGATTTCGCCTTCACCACCAAGGCGAGGGCCGTGGCCTTGCGCGATTTCGGCCCGACCCTTTCGCCGATGAACGCGTTCCTGACGCTGACCGGCATCGAGACCCTGCATGTGCGCATGGATCGGCATGTGGCCAATGCTCAGAAGGTGGCCGAGTTCCTCGCCGGCCATCCCAAGGTCGCCTGGGTCTCCTATGCCGGACTGCCGAAAAGTCCGTTCCACGCGCTGGCGAAGAAATACCTGCCCAAGGGGGCGGGCGCGGTGCTCACCTTCGGGGTCAAAGGCGGATACGACGCGGGTACCAAGCTGGTGGAGAGCGTGCGCCTCTTCTCCCACCTCGCCAACATCGGCGACACGCGAAGCCTGATCCTGCATCCCGCCTCGACCACGCACGGCCAGCTCAGCGATGAGCAGCGCCTGGCGGCGGGCGCGGGCCCCGATGTGGTCCGGCTCTCGGTCGGCCTGGAACTGGCCGAGGATCTGATCCGGGATCTGGATGAGGCGCTGGGCGTCGAGGGATGAAAATTTCCCGCTAACCGGGCCGGCGCAAGAACCCATCAGGAGAACGCGATGCTGTTCATGATCATCGAGCGCTTCAAGGACCAGGATGCGGTGCCCGTCTACAAACGCTTCCGCGACAGCGGGCGCATGGCGCCGGACGGACTCAAATATGTCGGAAGCTGGATCGAGGCCAATTTCGACCGCTGCTTCCAGCTCATGGAATGCGACGATCTGCGCCTGATCCAGCAGTGGGCACTGAATTGGCGGGGCAGCGGGGTCAGCCTGGAGATCGTGCCGGTGCTGCCGAGCAAGGACACGCAGGAAGTCGTGGTGCCGTTCCTGGAGCGGGACGGAACGTGACGAAAGCGGCCGATCACCCGGACCTTGCGCTGCGCGGCGCGGTCAAGTTTGTCGCGCTTGCGAACCTCGCCTATTTCGGGGTCGAGTTCGCGGTCGCGGTCGCCATCGGCTCGGTTTCGCTGTTCGCCGACAGCATCGATTTCCTGGAGGACGCATCGGTCAACACGCTCATCCTCATCGCGCTCGGCTGGTCGCTCAGAGCCCGCGGGCGGCTCGGCATGGCGCTGGCCGGGCTGCTGCTGGTGCCAAGCCTGGCGACCCTATGGATGGCCTGGGAAAAGGTCGCCGCCCAAGTACCGCCGGCGCCGGTGCCGTTGACGCTTGCCGGCGCTGGCGCGCTCGCCGTCAACATGACCTGCGCCTTCGTGCTGGCCCGACACCGGCACCACAAAGGAAGCCTGATCAAGGCCGCCTTCCTGTCGGCGCGAAACGATGCGCTCGCCAATGTCGCGATCATCCTCGCCGGGTTCGCGACCGCCCTCACGCTGTCGGCTTGGCCGGACCTGATCGTCGGCCTCGCCATCGCGGCGATGAACGCCACCGCCGCCCGGGAGGTATGGGAAGCGGCGAGGGAGGAGAAGCTGACGGCCGAGGCTTGAGGACCAGTGCGCTGGCTCGACCTCGGTCAGCCTCACCGTCGGCCGAACACCCAGTGATAGACCACCAGGACGATCACCGCGCCGACGACCGCGACCAACATGCTAGGGAGATTGAAGCCCGTCACCCCGGCGGCACCGAATTGGCGAAACACGAAGCCGCCGACGATGCCGCCCACGATTCCGAGCACGATATCGAGGATCAGCCCCTCGCCCGTCTTGTTGACGATCTTGCTGGCGATGAATCCCGAGATCAGACCGAGCACAATCCAAGCGATGATCGACATGACATGCACCCCGCGGTTCTGTTTCGCGCCGATCGCCGGCATCAGAGGCCGGCGCTGGATTTTAGTCCAGTGTCGTTTTGACGGCCAGTGAACCTTGGAATTCGGCCAGGCTAGCGCCTATCGGATCGCGTCGATCACCGAGAAGCCATACTCTTCCGCCGCCCGCTCGAGCCAGTTCCACAGATAGTCGGCGAAGCTGTTGAGGACATAGATATCATAGCGCGGGCCGGCGTCGGTCTGGTGCAGAATCACATTCGCCTTGCTGAGAGCGGTCTGGGCGCAGTAGCCAGGCTGGAATTCCCGCGGGTGCAGGTCAAGCGGCGTGCCCTTCTGGAGCAGTTCCCGGGCATTGCGGCCGGCGACGACGATGACAGTGCGGGCCTCCGAGACGTCGACCACGGCGGCGTGCTGATCGGCCAGGGCCTTTTGCAGGGCCGGCGCCAGCTCCGCCTCGCGGCCGGGCGCCCCTACCACCAGCCATTCGTCGGGCGCGAGCCAGAATACGGTGAGACCGCCGGCGGCGACCGCACGGTTGGGGATCTTGGGCAGATCCAATCCCAGAACCCCGGACACGGCCGCGGCGAAAGCCGGATCGCCGATATTGCCGCGAAGATCGATCTGGCAGCGATGGGGCGCCTCGCCCATCGCCACGCCGGCGTCGGGATGGCTCTCGGCCGCCCTTGCGGTCAGGCTCTTATGGGCGAGCGGGCTGCGGCGGAGATAGGCCTCAACCATCGATGCGCTTTCCTTCGAGATCGTAGAACTTGGGCTCGGTCACCTTGGCCCGGATCACCCGGTCGGGGAGCGGCACATGGACTGTGTCGCCCATGCGGTTGCGCCCATTCTTGATCACCGCCATGGCGATCGAGCGCCCGACATTGGGGCTCATGTAGCTCGAAGTGACATGGCCGATCATGATCATGGGCGGCTTGTCCTTGAGTTCGGCCACGACCTGGCCGCCTTCGGGCAGGACATCGTTCGGGTTCTCGGTCAGGAGGCCGACCAGATGCTTGCGGTCGGCTCTCGCCGTGTCGGGCCTCGTGTAGGACCGCTTGCCGAAGAAGTCCGGCTTCTGCTTGCTGACCGCCCAGCCCATGCCGAGATCGTAGGGCGTGAAGGTGCCGTCCGTCTCCTGGCCGACGATGATGAATCCCTTTTCGGCGCGGAGCACATGCATGGTCTCGGTGCCATAGGGCGTCGCCCGGTATTTCTCGCCGGCGGCCAGGAGAGCGAGCCAGAGGGCATGGCCGTAGCTCGACGGCACGTTCACCTCGAAGCTGAGATCGCCGGTGAAGCTGATGCGAAACACGCGGGCCGGGATGCCGGCGACATGACCCTCGCGCATGGACATGAAGGGGAACGAGGCGCTGTCGAGCGGAATGTCGGTGGTGAGCTCAGCCAGGAGCTTGCGCGCCATCGGCCCGTTGATGGCGACGGTCGACCACTGCTCGGTGACCGAGGTGCAATAGACTCGCATCTCCGGGTATTCGCATTGCAGCCAGTTCTCGAGCCAGCCGAGCACGGTCGCGGCATTGCCCGTCGTCGTGCTCATCAGATAGTGGTTTTCGCCCAGCCGCGTCGTCACGCCATCGTCGAACACCATGCCGTCCTCATGGCACATCAGGCCGTAGCGGCAGCGGCCGATGTCCAGTTTGGACCAGGCGTTGGTGTAGACGAGGTTGAGGAGCCTGGCCACGTCGGGACCTTGCAGGTCGATCTTGCCGAGGGTCGAAGCATCGACGATGCCGACCGAGGTCCTGACTGCCCTGCTTTCGCGCGCCACCGCCTCGTGCAGGCCTTCGCCCGGCTTCGGGTAATACCAGGCGCGCCGCCACTGCCCGACATTCTCGAAGGGCGCGCCGACGCTCTCGTGCCAGCTGTGGATCGGCGTGCGGCGGATGGGATCGAGCAGGTCGCCCTGGTCGTCGCCGGCGAAGACGCCGATGGCGACGGGTGTATAGGGCGGGCGGAATGTCGTATGGCCGACGTCCGGGACCGGACGGCCTTGGGCCTCGGCCAGGATCCCCAGCGCATTGACGTTGCTGGTCTTGCCCTGGTCGGTGCCCATGCCCATGGTCGTGTAGCGCTTCACATGCTCGACTGAGCGGTAGCCTTCCCGGTTGGCGAGCCTGACGTCGGCCGCGGTGACGTCATTCTGGAAATCGACGAAATACTTGCCGTCGTGGCCCACGGGCACCGTCGAGGGCACGATGGGCGCCAGCCGGCCCGGCTCGACGGCGCCCGCCATAGCCGTGGCAGCCTGGCCCGCGTCGCCCGCAGCGCCCGCCGCGGCGGCGCCGGCGGCATGGCCCTCGGTGAGGCAATCGGCGAGCCCGAAGCTGCCGCAGCAGGCACCGGCCGAGCGTTCGGCCTCGTGCGATACGTCCGGCACAAAGGCGCCGATGGACTCCTCCCAGCGCAGCTTGCCCCGCGACTGGCTGAACAGATGGACGCTGGGCGTCCAACCGCCGGAATGGAGCACGAGGTCGCAGGAAAGGGTGCGCGCCGAACCGGTGACGCTGTCCCCGGAAAGCGGCATGACCGAGACGCCGTCGACGCGGAACTTGCCCGTGGTGCCGGTGATGGCGTGACCCGCCAGCACCTCAATGCCCCGGCGTTTGGCCGCCTCCACGGGCAGCGCGCCCGGCTCGGCCCGGAGGTCGACGATGGCGGCGACCGTCCCGCCGGCCTGGGCGAGATCGAGGGCGGCCTCATAGCCGCCGTCATTGTTGGTGAGCAGCACCGCGCGATTGCCCGGCAAAACGGCGTAGCGCCGGAGATAGGTCGAGACCGCGGAGGCCATCATGATGCCCGGACGGTCGTTGTCGGCGAAGACGAGCGGCCGCTCGATGGCGCCGGTCGCCAGCACCACCTGCCTGGCGCGCACCCGCCAGAGCCGCTGGCGCGGAAGCTGGGCCGGCGGAGAGGTCAGATGGTCGCTCACCCGCTCGACCAGGGTCAGGTAGTTGTGGTCGTAGTAGCCGAAGGCGGTCGTGCGCGGCAGCAGTCGGACATCGGTCATGCGGCCAAGCTCGGCCAATGCTTCGGCCAGCCAGACTGCTGCCGGCCGTCCTTCGATCTGATCGGCGCTGGCGAGCAGGCTCCCGCCCAGCTCGGCTTGCTCGTCGGCCAGGATCACCCGTGCCCCGCGCCGGCCAGCGGCGATCGCAGCAGAGAGGCCTGCCGGTCCGGCGCCCACCACCAGCACGTCGCAATGGGCGAAGGTCTTGGCATAGCGATCGGGATCGGGGCCCGTCGGCGCTTTGCCCAGGCCGGCGGCACGCCGGATGAAGTATTCGTACTTCATCCAGAAGCTCGGCGGCCACATGAAGGTCTTGTAGTAGAAGCCGGCAGGGAAATAGCGCGACAGCAGGTTGTTGACGCCGCCGATGTCGAAGCCGAGGGAAGGCCACCGGTTCTGGCTTTCGGCCACCAGGCCTTCGAAAAGCTCGGCCTGGGTCGCCCGGATATTGGGCTCGCTGCGAGGTCCCACGCCAAGCTGGACCAGCGCGTTCGGCTCCTCCGAGCCGGAGGTCACGATGCCGCGGGGCCGGTGATACTTGAAGCTGCGCCCCACCAGATGCACGCCGTTGGCAAGCAGGGCCGAGGCGAGGGTGTCGCCCGGATGGCCTTCGTAGCGCTTGCCGTCGAAGGTGAAGCCGACGGTCTTGGCGCGGTCGATGCGCCCGCCCTCGAGCAAACGGAAGGATTGCTTGCTCACGGTTGCGGCTCGCCCATCTTGTAGACCTTCGAGATGCGGTGGGTCACCGTGTCGCGCGCGACATTGAACCAGCGCCGGCAGCCCCGAGCGTGGTTCCAGCGCTCGTACTGGGTGCCCTTCGGGTTCTTGCGCATGAACAGGTAGTCGGCCCAGGCGGCATCGCTGAGCGCTTCCTGGTTCTGGGGCCGCGCGATATGGCCCTCGCCGCCGCAGCTGAACTCGATCTCGGCGCGGGGGCCGCAGAAGGGGCACTCGATCAGAAGCATGGGGCGATCAGGAACATCGGATCCCGTCCTCTAATGGGCGACGCCGGCGGCGCCGTGCTCGTCGATCAGATAGCCGGAGACGAAGCGCTCAAGGGCGAAGGGCTCATTGAGCTTGTGGGGCCGGTCTTGCGCGATGGTATGGGCGAAGACCCAGCCAGAGCCCGGCGTCGCCTTGAAGCCTCCCGTGCCCCAGCCGCAGTTGAAGTAGAGCCCTTCCACCGGCGTGCGGCTGACGATCGGGCTCGCGTCCGGGCAGACATCGACGATCCCGCCCCAGGTCCGAAGCACACGCAGGCGGCTGAACACCGGGAACAGCTCGATGAGGGCATTCAACAGATTTTCGACGATGGGCGGGCTGCCGCGCTGGGAGTAGGAGTTGAAGCTGTCGATGCCGGCCCCCATCACCAGCTCGCCCTTGTCGGACTGGCTGACATAGACATGGACCGCGCTCGACATCACCACCGTATGAAGCACCGGCTTGATCGGCTCGCTGACCAGGGCCTGAAGCGGATGACTCTCGATGGGCAGGCGCAAGCCCGCCATCTTGGCCAGCACGCTCGCATGCCCGGCGACGACGCAGCCGACCTTGCGGGCAGCGATGAAACCTTTGGTCGTCTCGACGCCCAGCATCCGGCCTTGCTCGATGCGCAATCCGGTGACCTCGCAGTTCTGGATGATGTCCACGCCGCGCTCGTCGGCCGCCCGTGCGAAGCCCCAGGCCACGGCGTCGTGCCGCGCGACGCCGCCCCGGCGCTGGAGGGAAGCGCCCAGAACCGGGTGTCGCGCATCGGGCCGGCAGTCGAGGATCGGGCAGAAGGCCTTGATCTGCTCCACGGTCAGAATTTCGGAATCGATGCCGTTGAGGCGGATGGCATTGACGCGCCGGTGGAGCTCGCGCAGTTCGTGCTGGTTGTGGGCGAGGCTCAACAGCCCGCGCTGACTGAACATGACGTTGAAATTCAGGTCCTGGGACAGGCCCTCCCAGAGCTTGAGGGAATGCTCGTAGAGATGGGCGCTTTCGTCCCACAGATAGTTGGAGCGCACCACGGTGGTATTGCGACCCGTGTTGCCGCCGCCGATCCAGCCTTTCTCGATCACCGCGACGTTGGTGATGCCGTGTTCCTTGGCGAGGTAATAGGCGGTGGCAAGCCCATGGCCGCCGCCGCCCACGATGACCACGTCATAGCCGGGCTTCGGCGCCGGGCTGCGCCAGGCTTCGGTCCAGTTCTCGTGGTAGCTCTTGGCGTTGCGCGCCAGGCTGAAAATGGAATAGCGCGACTTCATCCAGCTCTCCCGGTACCGGATCGCAGAAATTCGGGACTCGGGCATTGTCTCGAATTTCTGCGTGAATCCGGTACTTGAACTCAAAACAACGCACCGACTTTCTTCGAAAGTCGGTACGGGACAGCGCGCGAGAATGGCAGTGCGCTCGCCGTCGATCAAGCGCCAGACCCGCATCCGACGGCGGCGCGCCAGACCATGCAACACGGCATGCCGGCACGGGCGCGGCACCGCACGCCGCCCACTATCGATTTTGCGACATGTTCCTGCTAATTTCCGGTTGGATGCGGTCGCCCGCCCGGCTGCCGCCAATATTCCCGGGAGAAGGATGCGATGATAGGTCGCACGCCGCTGGGCATGGCGCTGGGTCTGGTCTCGGCCTCAGTGACCATTGAGGGCAGGGGCACAATGGGCGAAGACCGGCTGCCGTCCAGCCGGGCGACCCTCGAGCGGCAATAGGAATGTTCGGCGCCGCCTCTTCGGAACTGCCTCAGCGCATCGGCTTCATCCTGGTGCCGAATTTCTCCATGATCGCCTTTACCTCGGCGGTCGAGCCGTTACGCCTGGCCAACCGGGCGGCCGGCCGCGACCTTTACGCCTGGCGCCTGTTTTCCACCGACGGCAAGCCGGTGGCCGCCAGCAACGGCATCGCGCTTACGCCCAATGGCGACCTCGACCAAACTGTCGGCTTCGGCACCGTCATCCTGTGCAGCGGCATCGAAGGCCATCTGTTCCAGGATCGCACACTCTTCGCGGGCTTGCGCCGGCTCGACCGGCAAGGGGCGGATATCGGCGCGCTTTGCACGGGCAGCCATATCCTGGCCCGCGCCGGGCTGCTCGACGGTTACCGCTGCACCATCCATTGGGAGAACATCGCCGGCTTCGC
>Ga0209415_10014715_pt1 | contig 12761 bp, 12 predicted proteins | sample PeaSoiSIISIP2007_FD_187696 | JGI IMG/M metagenome (GOLD analysis project Ga0209415, IMG submission 187696) | Peat soil microbial communities from Weissenstadt, Germany - SII-SIP-2007 (SPAdes) (version 2) | ecosystem: Environmental > Terrestrial > Soil > Wetlands > Peat | place: Germany...
GGGCGCCGTTCGCTGGCAACGGCCGATCGATCCGCCGGGCGCTGACCCTCGAACCCACCAGCAGCGAGCCGCGCTGGCGCTGTCGAGCGGGCGTGTATACGTCGCCTACGGCGGGCTTTACGGGGACTGCGGCGACTACAACGGCTGGCTGTTTGCCTACGACGCAGCGACCCTCACTCAGGTGGCAGTCCTGAATACGACCCCGGACGGCGAGCAGGGCGGCATCTGGCAAAGCGGGGCCGCGCCTTCCGTTGATTCCAACGGAAACATTTTTGTAGTCGCCGCCGACGGGACGTTTGACGCAAGCAGCGTATCTTTGCCCCATGATGACTACGGCGAAACGCTGTTGCGGCTTCAGGTCGATTCGAAATCCGCGAAGTTTGACGTGCAGGATAGCTTCACGCCATTCAATCAAACCGCGCTGACGCTGCAGGCCAAGGACTTTGGCTCCGCTGGCATCCTGCTTTTGCCGGATCAGGCTGGTTCGGTTGCGCATCCACACTTGGGGCTCGCCGGCGGCAAGGAGGGGAAGCTGTATTTGATCGATCGCGATGCACTCGGCGGTTATAGCCTCCCGCCGGGACCTGACAAGGTCGTGCAGACGCTGTGCCTCGATTCCGGCGGGATTTACGGCACGCCGGCGTATTTCCAGGGGACGAACATGATCTATGTGGCCGGAGCGTACGACTTCCTCAAGGCGTTTCCGCTCACCGGCGGCGCGTTTGCAACACCGGGTTGCCCCTCAGCGGCCGCGCCGGCCTCGCAATCGAGCGAAGGCTTCGCTTTCCCTGGCGCTTCGCCGGCCATATCCTCAAATGGCTTGAACGGCGCGATTCTGTGGGTTCTGGACACCAGCGGCTTTGGCGGCAGCTCCAGCCCAGCCTTGCCGGCGGTGTTGTACGCGTACGATGCGAATGGTTTGTCGAAGCTATACCAAAGCTCCCCTGCGCTGGGAGACCCGAACGCGGCGGGCCCGGCCGTGAAATTTGCCGTGCCCACCGTCGCAAACGGGAAGGTTTACGTCGGCACGCAAAATGAACTTTCAGTTTTCGGGCTGCCTTGATTTTTCGCGCGAGCTACATGCCTTCGTAATTGGGGCCGCCTCCGCCTTCCGGCGGCACCCAATCGATGATCTGGTAGGGATCGGCAATATCGCACCCTTTGCAGTGCACGCAGTTCGAGGCGTTGATCTTCAGCCGGCGCTTGCCTTTCTCTTCCACCATCTCGTATACCGCCGCCGGGCAAAAATACTGGCAGGGATTGCCGTACTCGGTCACGCAGCGTCCGACGCAAATATTGAGGTCGAGAACATGGAGATGGCAGGGCTGATCTTCTTCGTGGCGCGTGCCCGAGTGATAGACGTCGGTGAGCCGATCGAACGTAAGCACGCCATCCCCTGCAAAGCGAGGCGGCGCGGGCCGGGCGCTGTCGAGCTTGTGATATTCCTCGTGCCCGGCGCGCGTGCGCATGGGGTCTACTAGGCCCCGGCCGCCGGTTACAAACTGAATCGCCGTCTGCGCCAGTCCCAGCCACAGTCCGTGCTGGAAGGATTGATGGAAATTCCGCACGCTGCGCAACTCTCGCGCGATCCAGCTCTGCTCAATCTTGCGCGGGAACTCGGCCAGCGTTTTTGCGGAGGTATCGGCGGCGCGCAGCGCCTCGAAAATGGTTTCCGCCGCGAGCATTCCGCTCTTGATGGCCATGTGGATGCCCTTGAGCCGCTGTGAATTCAAGAAGCTCGCGGAATCGCCGATGATCAGCGCGCCGTCTACGTAGGTGCGCGGCATCGAATACCAGCCGCCAACGGGAATCGTCTTGACGCCGTAGCGCACCAGCTTGCCGCCTTCCAGGATGCGCCGCACGAACGGATGCATCTTGAAGCGCTGAAAGGCCTCGTGCGGATCGAATCGGGGATCGTGATACTCGAGGCCGGTCACCAGCCCCAGCGAGACGCGGTTGTCGCGCAGGCCGTAAATCCACCCGCCCCCGTACATGCTGGAGGGCAACGGCCAGCCTAGCGTGTGCGCCACCCAGCCGGGCGCAATTCTTCCCGGCGGCGCCTCCCAGAGCTCCTTTACCCCAATGCTGTACACCTGCGGATTCAAGCCTCCGAGCTTCTTGTCCGCGACGAGCACTTTCGTCAGTGAGCCGCGCGGCCCTTCCGCCAGCACCGTGACTTTGGCCCGCAGTTCGTAACCCGGAGTGAAGTTATCTTTGGGCCGCCCTTCCTTGTCGAGCCCCTTGTCCTCGGTGATCACGCCGGCGACTCCGTCGCCCTCATAGATGAGCTTTGCGCCGGCAAATTGCGTGAAGATGTTGATGCCCGCCTGCTCGGCCAGGCCTCCGAGCCATTTCACCAGCTTGTTGAGGGAGATGATGTAGTTTCCGTGATTCTGCAGGGGCGGAGGCGTGATCGGCAGCTTCCACGCGCCGCCGGACGTGAGGAAATACGCCGCGTCATCGGTGACGGGTGTATCCAGGGGAGCCGTGCTGGCAAAGTCCGGAACCAGTTCCGCAAGGCCCCGTGGATCGAGCACCGCTCCTGACAGCTGGTGCGCGCCCAGTTCCCGGCCTTTTTCGAGAACATAAATATTGTCTGCGGAAAGCTCGGGCTTCGCGCCGGAGCTGTTGTGGCTGCGGATCAGCCGCGCCAGATGCAGCGCGCAGGCCAGTCCTGCGGGCCCGGCGCCGACAATGAGCACATCCGCATCCAGCCGCTCGCGCTTCATGTCCATGTTCCGATTCTAGCAAGAAAGGCTGAGGGAACTTGGAACTGCGGGAACGCTCAAACGCGAAGGGCACCGGCGCCGAACCGGCTATCGCTCTTTCTTTACGCGTGGCAGGCGCGTAAAGTGCAGATCCTTGCCGCGCTTCATCTTGGTTATGTAAATAATCTGCGCGGCATGGTGGGAAAAATGCTCATAGACCTGTGAAACGGCGTGCAGGCCGGTGACGTGGAATCCTTGGATGGTGTACTTGCGGGTGAGCATTTCCGGGGACATGCGTTCGAGTACTCTGCAGGCGTCACGCACGGTCCCGCGCAAGCGCTCGATGAGCGCGCGTCTCGCAATCGGCCCGCGCTCGGAGAATTCTTTGTCGCGCACGCGCACATCCGTCGCGCCGCCGAGCCCTGAGATAATCCATTGGCGAATGTTGCCGCAGAGATGCAGCACGAGATTGCCGGCGCTGTTGGATGCTTCATTGGGCCTCCACCAGATTTCATCCTCATCCAGCAGACGCAAGCAGCTTATGATTCGCAGCGAATACTTGTCGAAGATACGCCGAGGTTCCTGAAGGAACGGTGCTGCAATTCGAGCGTCGCTGGCTTTCACGTCTTGCTCCGGAAGTCGGCGGAGGCTATTCGGCCTTGTTCTTCTCCAGCGCTTCGATGAGGGCGGGGATGAGCTCGAAAATATCGCCGACGATGCCATAGTCGGCCACCTCGAAGATGGGCGCGTTCTGGTCTTTGTTGATGGCCACGATGGTGCGCGAGCCTTTCATTCCCACGACGTGCTGGATCGCGCCGCTGATGCCCAGGGCGAGATAGAGCTTCGGCGCCACGGTCTGGCCGGAGCTGCCGATCTGGCGGTCCATCGGCAGCCAGCCTTCGTCGCAAATCGGGCGCGAGGCAGCCAGTTCGCCGCCCAGCAGCTTGGCGAGTTTCTCGGCCATGGGGATATTTTCCGGAGCCTTGATGCCGCGGCCGACGGCGACCAGCACGGGCGCCTGCGTGAGGTCCACGGCCTGTTTTGCTTCGCGGAACAGCTCGAGCGGTTTGGTGCGAATCTGTTCCGGCTTCAACTCCACGGCAACTGGCGTGATCGCCGCGGCGGAGGCGCCGCTCTGGATCTGATCGCCGCGAAACGCCCCGGCCTGAAAGGAAGCGAACCAGGGAGGCGTGCCCGAGAACGCCACGTCCGCCGCGGTCTTCCCCTGAAACATCTGCCTCACGAAAATCACGCGTCCATTTTCGTGGCGATAGCCCACGCAGTCGCCGATCATGCCTTTGCCGAGCGAGGCCGCCAGTTTGGGAGCGAAGTCGCGCACTTGGTAGGTATGCGGCAGCAGCACCAGATCCGGTTTGGACTGCGCAATCGCTTGACGGAGCGCGATGCTGAAACCATCGGGCGTGTAACGCCCAAGCAGGTCGTGCTCGATCAGCAGGACTTCCGCCAGCTGATATTTCGTCAGATCCTGCGCGAGCCCCCGAACGCCTTTTCCGATTACGGCCGCGGCCACCTGGCTACCGGTTTGCGCGGCGATCTGCTGCGCGGCGGCAAGCGTCTCAAAGCTCACCGGATTCCATTTCCCTTCGCGCTGTTCGGTGATGAGCAGGATGTTCATTTGGTCAGTCGGCAGCGCCGCTTTCTGCGCTAGAGGACTCGAGCCTCGTGGCGCAGTTTTTCGATGAGTTGCGCGGCCGCTTCTTTTGCGCTGCCCGTGATGAATTCGGTTTTCTTGGTCTTTTGCGGCACGTAAATGCGCTCCACGCGCTCCGTGCTTTCATGCGCCACGCCCAGCGATTCGCGCGCCACGGTGACGATTTCCTTTTTCTTGGCCGCCATGATGCCTTTGAGCGAGGCGTAGCGCACCTTGTTGATGCCGGACTGGATGGTGAGCACCGCGGGCAGCGGCACTTCCACCCATTGGAACCATCCGGATTCCAGTTCCCGCTTCACCCGCAAGCGGCCATCCTGCGCTTCGATCTGCATGATGATGGTGGCGTGAGGCAGCCCCAGCAGCTCGGCCAGCAAAACGCCCGTCTGGCCGAATCCCTGGTCGTCGCTCTGCAAGCCGGTCAGGATCAGGTCGAAAGGTTCCTTCTGCAAGGCTGCGGCCAGTGACTTCGCCGAGCCCAGCGGGTCGAGCAGGAAAAATTTGTCGTCGCTGACGTGCAGGCCCCTGTCGGCGCCCTTGGCGAGCGCCTCCTTAATCACCTGCTTGGCGCGCTCCGGACCCATGGAGAGCGCCACCACTTCCCCTCCGTGTTTTTCTTTCAGCCGCAGGGCCTCTTCCAGCGCGAAGCTATCCGGCTCGTTCATCTCGAAACCGATATCGGTTTCGCGGATCCAGGCGCTACTTTCGGAAATGCGCAGCGGCGCATCCTTGGCCGGAACCTGCTTGATGCAGACCGCGACCTTCACGATTTCACCTCAGTCCATGGGTTTCCGGCGGCGCATGCGAGGTTCGGGCAAATACGCACTAAGCTGGCCAGCGCTTGAAGACCAGCGCGGCGTTGGTCCCGCCGAAGCCGAACGAATTCGAGAGCGCATACTCGAGCGCAGCTTCGCGGGAATGATTCGGTATGTAGTCGAGATCGCACGCCGGGTCGGGATGCTCATAGTTGATGGTAGGCGGCAGTTTCTGGTCGCGCAAGGCCAGCACGCTGATGCCTGCTTCCAGCCCGCCGGCTCCCCCGAGCAGGTGGCCCGTCATGGATTTGGTCGAGCTGACCGCGATGCGCTTTGCATATTCGCCAAAGACGCGCTTGAGGGCGATGGTCTCGATCGCGTCGCCGATCGGCGTCGAAGTGCCGTGCGCGTTGACGTAGCCTACTTGCTGCGGCTCGACTCCGGCGTCGCGCAGGGCCGCGCGCATGACCCGGTACGCTCCGTCGCCATTTTCGACCGGCTGGGTGATGTGAAAGGCGTCACCAGACATGCCATAACCCACGATCTCCGCGATAATCGCGGCATTGCGCCCCTGGGCATGTTCGAGTGATTCCAGGATGACGATCCCCGCGCCCTCGCCCACCACGAAACCGTCGCGCTCCGCGTCAAACGGGCGGCTGGCGTGCGCGGGATCATCATTGCGCGTGGAAAGCGCCTTCATGGCCGCAAACCCGCCGATGCCCATCGGCGTGATCGAAGCTTCCGTGCCGCCGCAAATCATGACCTCCGCATCGCCGCGTTCGATAATCCGGAAGGAATCGCCGATGGCGTGAGCCGACGCCGAACAGGCCGTGGCCGTGGCGGAATTCGGGCCGCGTGCGCCGTAGCGAATCGAAATCACGCCGGAGGCCAGGTTGATAATGGCCGCGGGGATGAAAAAAGGAGAGATGCGCCCCGGTCCTCCCTCCATCCACTTGGCGTGCTCGCGCTCGATGATGTCGAATCCCCCGATTCCTGAGGCGATATACACTCCGGCGGCATCGGCGATTGCCGGAGTGATTTCCAGCGCCGCCATGCGCATGGCGAAATCCGCGCTAGCCACCGCGAGCTGGATGAACCGGCCCATCTTTTTCAGATCTTTCTTGGGGATCCAGAGGAGGGGATCGAAATCGCGGACTTCAGCGGCTATGCGGCAGTCGAAAGCGGAAGCGTCGAAATGCGTGATGGGGCCGACGCCGCCCTCGCCGGCCAAAAGATTCTTCCAGACCTGCTCGGTCCCCAGGCCCAGCGCGCAGACCAGCCCGACACCCGTTACCACCACCCGGCGCCTCAAGCGCAACTCTCCTCAAATGGATTCGGTGAGCGGACGGCTACTTCTTCGCCTGGGCGTGCTTTTCGATATAGGCGTTGGCATCCTTGACGGTGGCGATTTTCTCGGCGTCCTCATCGGGAATTTCGATGCCGAAAGCTTCCTCGAATGCCATTACCAGTTCGACGGTGTCGAGCGAGTCCGCGCCCAGATCGTCTACAAAGGATGCGGTTGGCGTGACCTCCGCCTCGTCAACGCCCAACTGTTCCACGATAATCTGCTTTACGCGTTCTTCCACGCTGGCCATTCTGTTTGCCTCCGCTGTGCGCCACGCCGGTTCGCTCTTGCCTGTTCGCGTTTGAACAACCGCACATTCTAGTCACCGCTTCAGGCGAGGTCAACCGCCATGACGCCATCTTAGTTCAGTTCATGCGCATTCCGCCGTTGACGTCGAGCACGTGCCCGGTAATGTAACCCGCTTCGTCGCTGGCCAAAAAAACCACGGCGGCCGCGACATCCGCGTCCTGCCCCATGCGCCCCAGGGGAATCCGCTCCAGCAATGCGTCTTTCACCTTCTGCGGCAGCGGCTCGGTCATCGGCGAAACGATGAAGCCGGGAGCGACCGCATTCACGGTGATGTTGCGCGACGCCACTTCCGTGGCAATGGCCCGCGTCAAGCCGATCAATCCGGCTTTCGCTGCCACGTAGTTCGCCTGGCCGGCATTGCCGCTCTGGGCCACCACCGAGGTCACATTGATAATCCGTCCGTAACGCTGCCGAAGCATTGCCGTCAGCGCTTGTTGAATACACAGGTGCGCGCCGGTCAGATTGGTTCGCAGCACCGACTCCCAATCGTCCGCCTTCATGCGCACCGCGAGCCCATCGCGCGCAATGGCTGCATTGTTGACCAGAATATCCAGCCGTCCAAAGCGCTCGAGCGCGCTTCGGAAACCGGCCTTCACCTGCTCGGCGTCCGCAACGTCCATCTGCACGGCCAGCCCTTCGCCGCCCGCGGCGGCGATTTCCTGCACTAGGTTGTTGAGCTTTTCTGCATTGCGCGCCGCCGCCACTACGCGCGCTCCGGACTGCGCGAGCGCGAGTGCGATGCCCCGGCCGATCCCCTGCGAGGCGCCCGTTACCAGCGCTACCCGGTCTTTGAGGCTAAACATGGCCGGTGCGGGCGAGCATCAGGACGCCTCCGTGGCTTCGCCGGGGCCTTGCGCCAGGCGTTCGAGAGTGGTCTGCAGCGATTTCAGGTCTTCGACGTTGACGGAGTGGACGGAGCGATCGATCTGCCGGAGCAGCCCGCTCAGCACGCGGCCCGGGCCGACCTCGACGAACGTGGTCGCGCCCTGCTCGATCAGTTCTCGTATGGAGTCTTCCCAGCGGACCGGCAGCGTCACCTGGCGCACCAGCGCCTCGCGCGCTTCCTCGCTGCTGGTGATCACGCCGGCATCGACATTGGTGACCAGGGGAATCTTGAGAGGAGCAAACGCGGTGGCCCGCAGATCTTTTTCCAGCCGCTTTTGTGCCGGCAACATCAGTTCGCTGTGAAAGGGAGCGGAAACCGGCAGCATCACTGCACGCTTCGCGCCCGCGGCCGATGCCAGCTCCACCACGCACTTCACGGCGGAGGCGTGGCCGGAGATCACCGTCTGATCGGGAGAATTCAGGTTCGCCGGCGCGACCTGCCCGGCAGCCATTTTGCGGCAAAGTTCCGCCACCTGGCTGGGGCGCATTCCCAGAATAGCGGCCATGGCGCCTTCGCCCGGCGGTACCGCCTCCTGCATGTATTGCCCGCGGCGGCGCACCAGAACGACGGCATCGGCAAACGAGAGGGATCCGGCGCTCACCAGGGCGGAATATTCGCCCAGGCTGTGCCCCGCCACAAAGTCGGGGCGAATGCCCTTCTCCTCGAGCACGCGATACGCCGCGATCGAAGCCGTCAGGATCGCCGGCTGCGTATTTTCGGTGAGCTTCAGCGCGTCTTCCGGGCCTTCCCAGCATAGACGCGAGAGCGCCGACCCCAGCGCCGCATCGGCTTCATCGAAGACGGCGCGCGCGGCCGGAAACGAGTCGGCCAGTTCGCGGCCCATTCCGGGATACTGCGAGCCTTGACCCGGAAACAGAAAAGCGACTCGGCTCATTTGGGTTCGCGCCTCCTCGGCGCGGCGGTCCGAGAACCTATACTCCCACTGCGGTTGGCAAAGCAGAAAGTTCTTGTTCGATTTTTTCGTTCAGCCGGGCGCGAGTCAGCCCGGCGGCGACGCGAATGGCGTTCTTGATGGCGTTGGCATTCGAACGGCCATGGCCGATCACGGTGATCCCGCGGACGCCGAGCAAGGGTGCTCCGCCATATTCGGAGTAATCGATCTTGCGGCGAAACTCCTGATAAGCCGTCCGCGAGAGGACGTAACCCACCTGCGAGGCGATGGTGCTCTTGAGCGCTTTCTTGAGCACCGCGGCGATATGCTGCGCCACGCCTTCGCTGATTTTCAAGGCCACGTTCCCGATGAACCCGTCGCAGACCACTACGTCGACCTGCCCGGAAAAAACCTCGCGGCCTTCGACGTTGCCCACGAAATTCAGAGGCAGCTCCTTCAGGCGATGATAGGCCTCCCGCGTGAGCTCGTTGCCCTTGCTTTCTTCTTCGCCAATCGAAAGCAGCGCCACTTTGGGGCGCCGCGCGCCGAAAATCGCGCGATAAAAGATCTCCCCCATCACCGCAAATTGAACCAGATGGCTCACCTTGGAGTCCACGTTCGCACCCGCGTCGATCAGCACTGCCACGCCGCCCCGGCTCGTGGGAAAGGGTGCAGCCAGCGCCGGGCGCTGCACCGAAGGGAGCGCGCCCAGCAGAAATCGCGCCACGGCCATGACCGCGCCGGTATTGCCCGCGCTCACCATGGCCTCGGCTTCCTGGTCCCGCACCAACCGCGCGGCCACATGCGCGGAACTGTCTTTCTTTCTGCGGAAGGCTTGCGTCGGTGCATCGCTCATGGCGATCACCTCGCTCGCCGGCACGATCTCAATCGGGAGTCCGCGATGCGCATGCTTGGAAAGTTCCCGCTTGATGTCCGCGGGAATGCCGGCCAGGAGCACGCGCACGCCGAGTTCCCGTGCGGCCATCACCGCCCCTTCCACTTCGGGGCGCGGCGCATGATCGCCCCCCATTGCGTCCACAGCAATCGTGATCATGTGCGCGTTGCCTTCGCCCTGTAACCGGATCAGTGGCCTTTGCGGGAACAGCGAATTCCGCGCTGCAGGGTCCGAACGCGGTCAGGCAGAGGTGTCCATCACTTCCCGGCCCTTATAGTAACCGCAGTGAGGACAGGCTCGGTGAGGCTGCTTCGCTTCCCGACAATTCGGGCAGGCGGTGACTGCGGGGGCGGTCAGGTGGTCGTGCGCGCGCCTGTTGTTCTTGCGCCTATGGGAATGCCGCCGTTTCGGATTGGGCATACGAACTCCTCTATCGATCCCGCTGTTAGCGCGGGGATTCTATGGTGTTTCCACCGGCATTGCTATTGCTTTTTGAAACAGTCCTGCTTGAGCCGTGCCAATGGCGCCATCCGGAGATCGCCCGAATGGGATTCGCAGCGGCACTCATCGGTATTCAGATTGGTCCCACAATGGGGGCACAAACCCCGGCAGTCGCTGCGGCAGATGATCTTCATGGGAATGGCCAGCAACACCTGCTCCGCCAGCACATCGGTCAGGAAAAGACCGTTGCCTTCGAAGAAGGCGATTTCCGTGTCGTCCAGTTTCAAACGCATTTCCTCTTCCCGGGTAATCGCCTGCATGGGCCGATAGTAAAGATCGAAGTCGCGGGTCACTTCCTCGACCACCGGCTCCAGGCAGCGGGCGCAGAGCAGTTCGAGCCGCGTGCATAGTTCCCCGGAAATACGGATCTGCTCTTCCACCATCTCCGCTGTCGCCCGAACCTCGAGGGCATCAACCTGCCGAAAGTGGCGCGTATGGTAATCCACCGCGCCCGGGGCATAGCTTTGATGCACCCGCTGCTTGCGTACAGCCAGCTCTTTTACGTCCAGAAACATGGCTACCTTCTAAGGTGATTCGAAGGTAAATTATACGGCGCGCCCAAAGCGTGTCAAGGAAACCGCCTCAAAACGTGCGATGGTTGTACTTTAAGCGGGAACACCCTGCAAGCCGCCGTACTGCTGCAGCAAAAAGTGATCGGTCATGCCCGCGATATAGTCGCACACGACTCGATGGTGCGGCTCCCGCTGTGCCAGTCGGAAATGGTACGCCGGCATCGCTTCCGGGTGGCTGAGGTAATACCGGAATAGCTGCTCGAGAGCAGCGACCGATTTGTCCCGCTCTTCGACGATCGCCGGGTGATCGTACAGCCGGCCATGGAGGAACCGCTTGAGCGACGCATTGACTTCGGCCATTGCCGGGCTGAATCCTGCCAGGCGGCGGGGACATCGAAAGACATCCTCCACGCCTTCCGTCCCGCTGCCCAGCACCTGCTGGCGGGTGTGCTCGATCAGGTCGGTCGCCAAACGGTCCAGCATGCGCTTGATCGCCTCGCTGATTTTCAGCTTTGCCTGCCCGCGAGGATAGGTGCGGTCCAGTTGCGCATAGATTTCGGCCAGAAACGGCAACTCCTGCCGGACCATGTCCAGATCCAGCAGCCGTGCTTCGAACCCGTCGTCCAGATCCGCGGAGTTATAGGCAATTTCATCCACGGCATCCATCAGTTGCGCTTCGAGCGGCGGGCGGAGGTCGAGCTGGTATTCCGCCAGCTCGGGAAATTCGGCCGGGGAATAATCGCGGGAATGCTTGATGATGCCCTCGCGCACTTCAAAGGTCAGGTTCAAGCCCTGAAAGTCCAGATAGCGCTGTTCGAAATATTCCACGATCCGCAGCGCGTGCAGGTTATGGTCGAACCGCTCGCCAAACGTCTGCATCAGCTGGTCCAGCCGGCGCTCTCCGGCATGGCCGAAGGGCGGGTGCCCTAAATCGTGAGCCAGCGCCAGCGCCTCGGCCAAGTCCGTATTCAGCGCCAGGGCTTCGGCGACGGTGCGGGCGATTTGCGATACTTCCAGCGTGTGCGTCAGGCGGTTGCGAAAGTGATCGGAGTACCGCGTTGTGAAGACCTGCGTCTTCGCTTCCAGCCGCCGGAAGGCGCGCGAATGGACGATGCGGTCGCGGTCGCGGGCATAATCATTGCGGTACGGATGGGGCGCTTCCGGAAAGCGGCGGCCGCGGGACTTGCTCACGTCCATCGCAAAGCGTGCCAGCGCCATGCGGCCATTCTATGCCAGCGCGTTAGGGAGACAAACAAGCAGTGCGTTATTCACGCAGCGGGGACGACGGTGCGCTGAGACCTAGCTCTTGGCGGGCAGCAATTGCAGGCGCTGATCGGCTTCCTGCGCGGCTTGCGTGTCGGGGAACTCGTCCTTGACCTGCTTGTAGAGTTTCGCGGCTTGCCCGGGATCGGTGCTGCTGTAGTGGTCGGCAAGCGCGAGCAGAACCACCGGCTTGGGCACCAACAGGCCGGGCTTGTCGGCAAGCTGCTGATAGAGCTGCACGGCCTGCGGGCCTTTGCCTGTCTTGTCGTAAATCTGGGCGAGCTTGAAGCGCGCGAGCGCAACCATGCCTTCGTCGCTGCTCGATTCGAGAGCCTTCAAGTCCTTCTCGGCCTCGTCATTGCGGTCCAGCTGCTCGAGACTCAGCGCGGCATAGTAGCGCGCCACCAGTCCGGGCCGCGTGCGGGGATACCGGCTGGCCCCATCCGCAAATTTCTTGGCCGCGTCGCCATATTTGTTCTTCTCGTCGACGTACGTGATTTCGTCGGGTCCGGCGGGTTCATTGGCGGCGCGGATGCGCGCCTGATACGTCTTCATGGCATCAGCCAGCACCGCCGACGCGCGGGTAGTTTGGTTCTGGGTGTAGAACCGCCAGCCGAAGACGGCCAGCAGGACCAGAAGGGCGGCGCCGCCGTAGATCCAAAGCTGCCGCTGATGCGAATACAGCGCTTCGGCGCCATGCGTCAGGGTTGCCCGTATTTCGTCCTTCTTTAGTTCTTTGCGCGAGATATGCTGCGCCACTCGAACGCTCCTGAATTCCGATGGAAGTCTGGTTTACTCTCGGCCGTCGGCTTTTTTCAATCCTACCACAGCGCAGGGCAGACCGTCGCGGACGCCGCGAAAAAAGCCCCGTTCGGATTTGCGAACGGGGCCCCATCCTTCAACGAAACGATAGGCCGCGACTGTTCAGGCCATGGTGACGTTCTCGGCCTGGTAGCCCTTGGGCCCCTGCTTGACCTCGAACTCCACCATTTGCCCTTCCGTGAGCGACTTGTAGCCATCCATCTG